>Ga0307968_1000998_pt1 | contig 22239 bp, 28 predicted proteins | sample OrgLakmetagen650_FD_201834 | JGI IMG/M metagenome (GOLD analysis project Ga0307968, IMG submission 201834) | Saline water microbial communities from Organic Lake, Antarctica - #650 | ecosystem: Environmental > Aquatic > Non-marine Saline and Alkaline > Saline | place: Antarctica: Organic Lake...
AGAGAGGGAGAGATAGAGAGAGAGAGAGAGAGGGAGAGAGAGAGAGAGAGAGAGAGATAGAGAGAGAGAGGGAGGGAGAGAGAGAGAGGGAGGGAGAGGGGGAGAGGGGGAGAGGGGGAGAGGGGGAGAGAGAGTGAGAGAGAGAGAGAGAGCACGCAAAGTTTTGTAAGGACTAGGATAGCTTTTTAGGGGAAGGGGATAACGAGTGTCCACACCAAATCAATTTGTTGGCAGCTATCTGCATTGCAGGCAAAGCAACCAATACAACAACAAAGCTCCACCCCTCATCATTGTCTATATCTAAACATACTTGCAGTTGAGCAGTATTGCAGTTGAGGCCATATGAGGTAGATTAGCTTAATAATGCAATAGGTAGGGGTTCCACGGAAGGCACAACAGAGTAGGCTTTAAATGCCACGCAGATGCTCAGCCATCAGCCACCGTGTGCAGATCCAACAATAATCTGCCAAAGACACAAGGTCGTCCCCATGAACAATTCACCTCCCTGCCAGCCAAACAGTCTCACTTAACTTTGCGCAAGCATATCTTTTAAACAACTCCACCATTCCTTGACCTGAGACATGCATTAAAGCATTAAAGCAGATTTTTAATTGTTCATTGTTACATGACATTTATAGTGCTTATATCCTGAAGCAGAGGTCGATCGGGGCAACCTCAGAAATGCACCTTTTTCCTGCCAAAGTGGGTACAAAATACGCAGCGGGCCACACAGAACCCCCCAGAATGCCAAATTTCCAGAAAATGTCAACGATTTAGATATAACACCAAGTATTTAGCAATCAGATGAAGTTTAGGGAGCTTTGAATTGGGTGGAGAGCTAAGTGAGACTGGTTGGGTGAATTGTTCATGGGGACGACCACAAACACACTCATCTACACTCACACATGCATAAACATGATTACCTAGCTTCACCCACACAAAGACTGGCCTGTGTAAATGCTGCAGCCTTGTAAAACATGCAGCAACATACGTACCTGATGTGGCATGTGGCCAGCTTGCATCAAGTAGGCATTATACGCATTTGCAGCTTGTGCGGCCTGTGTGTGTGCGTGTAATTTGGCAAAGGCGTTGGCTTTGGCTCTTTATCAAGGAGAAGCAGCACAGGCTTGCAAAAAGCAACAAAGCAAGATGAAGCACACACTTGTAGGTTAGCTAAAGCATCAGCTTCAGCTTTGACTTCGGCCTTCTTGGCGCGCCGCTCCAGAGCCATCTGAGCCAAGCGGTCACGGTGAGCTCTTGCGCGGGCCCTCTCTGCCTTCACAGAGTCACTCTCGGTCTCTTCCTGCAGTGGCAGGTTGTGTATGCGTGTGCGTGCGTTTGTGCGTGCGTGTTTATGTACTTGTGCGTGTGTACATGTGTGTGCGTATGTACGTGCGTGCATGCTTTTGCGTAAAACAGTATATATATGTATGTGGATGCTTTTCTATGCGTGCAGTGCTTCTATGTGCTGTGTGAAACGTCAACACACAGATAGAGCAGCTCAATCTCTCTCTCATTCCTGCCCCCTAAGTTGACAGACATAGAATGATAAACGCAACATTTTTGCAGTTAGGGCAAGTCCAGCGCACATCGAACCAATGTCGCATCACCATTCAGAGACCTTGTTCCTCTCCCGCGTATGAGGTTACGCACTCGTTGAAGGAACAGCAGTACAAGTAAGAAATAAGTATGCAGAGGCAGTAGGCCCTCGTTTGCTTGCACATGCACCTAACACAAACCTGTAATGGCTTTACTAAATTGAACCGATCGAAAGCATGACTAGCAAGGCCTCGTCACTGCATTCCTCTGCAAAGAGGCAGCTGTTTAAGGCTTGGTCTCACCTTACGCTTGCGTTCCTCCCCTAAAGCATCCAGAGCTTTCTTTGCCTTTGCCTGCGGAATTTTGCAAAGGGAGATGATCAAGTGCACTGGTCAGATTGAAGTACTAGCATGCTAGTACATATTTGAAATGCGTGTGCATGTGTGTGTGTCGCGCTTGGACACAGAATACCTGGCGCTCATGGCGCCTCACACACAAGGCAGCAGGCCAGGCAACAAAGAAGCGTACGCACTGCTCCCGCACCAGCTGCTTCAGGGAATAAGAAAAAGTGTCAGGTTCTAGACCTACGCTTTAGCCAATAAATATCACAGAACATTGAAAAGACCGGGGACGAATTTGATTAAAACCAACTACAAATGCGGCGACCACGTTTTAATTGTTCTCGGGCTTTGCAGGCAATAGATTCCTGAAGTCAAGGTTTGCTACACTACATTAAAAGTATGCATGCATGTACACACCTGAAAAGACGACTGGAACAGCTCTGCAGCCCCCTTGAGCAGCTTGTCGTACAACTGTTGTAGCTCCGGCTTGGCAGACGGGTAGATACGAGTATAGCCTCCCATGTGCTTCGCTTCATACTTTTCTCGCTTCTCCAGGACTTCTTGCCTGTGTCACCACAACAAAACAACACACATACACACATAACTGGTCAGGTCGCAGGGGTCACTCTGTGCCAAGAGTATGTAGCAACAGTTGCAGACCCGAGCATTTATTCCCCTAGCTTGCAATGTATTTCACACTCTCAGCACAGAGTGCACACAGCGCAGGTGACCCACCGCAGGGCTTCGTACTCCTCTGGAGTCTTGGGCTTGCCACTGCCACTGTTGCTGCTGGTAGGCGCATTTGTGGCAGCAGTCACTGCAGGCCCCTCCTTAGACAGAGACACATCCTCCAGCAACATTGACTGCGTGGGCGTGGCTGCAGCTGCCACAGCTGAGCTACTTGGGGTGGGGGCGCCCCCGCTCTGACAGCTGGCTCCTATGTATGAGTAGGTGCATGCAGTGATGGTGTCCAATACTGACGTTGACGGACACCACTAGGATTTGATGTAATGGAGCTAGAAGGTTCTAGGGTCTTTATTCCACCGAACTTGATTGCGCACATGAAAGACACACACTTCGTTTGATCTGCTTCACCTACGAGATATGGCACGCTCTATTACTTACACATAGTGCACAAATGTGCAACAAGGTGATAATATATACTGTTCCAATGCTGGGGGCTCTGTAAGCTGCACTTCACTCGCGCGGCGCATAAGAACCCCATCAATGAAAGGTGTCGGTAACCATGCTAGCTGAGCCGTCACACACATCGGGAACTGTCCATCAACTTATGTTCACTCTAAGTAAAAGTTTTCCTGCTCTTGAATTTCTAGTGCTTAGGGCTTTGCCTTTGTGCGCCTGGTATTACATCCAAGCACCTAATAATGAAGCAGTCAACGGACGCTTTGGCATACAAGCACCTTCGGTCTGCAGGACGTGGAAGGGTGGCTTGCGGCTCATGAACATGAGACATGACGTTGCATAATTTTACAGAAACAGAAGCTTCACGAACAGTGAACACGAAAAAGTGTGTTGCACAATTTTACAGAAACAGAAGCTTCACGACCAGTGAGAGAGGGGTCATAACAGTCCATGCCGTCGAAAGAAAAACTGGGCGCACACAAGCGCAACAGCTGATACTGCACACGTCACACACACAGCACAGTACAGGAGGACAGAAGACAACTTAACACGTGCGTCATTCTGCCTTTTCTGGACCTTATGCTGATTGCAGTTCACCGGCGTTATCAAGCGAGCATCAAACATTGCAGACCAACTTCAAGTACACAGTCAAATCACACATACCATTCGTGTCATTTGTGTCACCTGATGCAGAGGGCACTTTGCGCTTGTGAAGGGGCTCAAGCAGGCGCCCAGCGGTAGCCCTTTTCTCAGCTTTCTTGGCCTTCAGGATGAGCTTGGGATCAATCCGAGCCTACACATGAATTTTTACCATAACCAACGCAAGGCTTGGACAAATGATAGCCAGACGCTTAGAGAAAGGGCCCTTGCATACTTAATGTGATTGACAAAGGAGCCTAGAAGCAGCAGCTTCTGCGTTAGTTGAACATAGCCACCAAGAAATATTTCCTGCTTTTATTGTACCGGTTTAGCCGTGTGTACATTTTTGGGCTACAGCCTGCTACAATAAGCACACAGACACAAATTTTCATCCAGTTTAATCCACTTCCACACTTGAATTCACTCCCGCTTTCAGCAATCATGGGAAGCTCCGATTAAATGAGTAATTCCACATAATTTTGAACTCTAGCCTGCTGCAGCCGGTACTGGGCTTGTTTTCTGCTGCTCCTGGACATTTTTTTATACAACACAGGCTGTAATTCCCCCTGAAGTGCTTAATGGCCTTGACAAGAAATCCTTCTAGACAGCAGTATGTCACCTGCAATTTAAGGTCAAAGCACCGGCACACACAGCAAAGCATAGTATCTGCCACATTCAGGTACACTGCTGCACCCTCAAACCCACACTTCACCAGCCCAGGGTGCCCATCAAGTGTTCAAACATGCAAACGCACACACGCACACACAGACACACACAAACGTACTCACCAGATCCAGGGTGTCCATAATGAGCTGTTCCTTGATGGCCTGATCCAATGGGCTATCAATGCAAAACGAGGGCGAATGATTGACCTCCAGGAGCCACGGACGCAGATCATCGTCCAGCATGATGTCATAACTGAAACACGCAATCGTTTACATGAGAGCATGCGTTTAGTGTGTATCTACCATGAGATATCTGGCGTACCAAGGCAAGCTTGGTGGCCTGAAAATCAAATAACTTTGTCCAAGCCAGGAGGTTTTTATTTTTCTTGGAGGGCACGCAGGAGTGTGTATTCTTTTTTTGGAAGGCACGTATACTTTCTGGGATGGACACCCCTGAGGGACCATCCACCCCCCAAACCCCCCTTCCAGTGCTCCCACCCAGACAAAAAGGGTACCAATCTGCTCCTTTTTGGATTTTGCATCCATCTGCATACTCAAGACTTGAAATTGAAGTGTTGCAGAGTTATGGGGCAAAAACTGAGACATGGACGCCCATGCACACATGACCTACCAGGCACCCACAACTGGCTTGCACAGCCCCACATTGATTCTATTTCTTCAAATTTGACTATCTCATGCTGGCACAATCCTGGTAGTTTGGTGTGACTTGCTGCTCCATTGGCTTGACTCACCCTGCGGCCTGCACCCGAGCGCGTGTGCCTCTGACTTTTGGACATGTCCACAGACCCCCCATTTTACCCTATTTGCTCAAAACGGGTGGAAATTGACTGGGCTTGAGCTAAGTATTCCGATGACATGTTTATAATTCCGTGGAAGTGGTCTAGAAAAAAACTTAAACCACATCGGCCCCCCCCCCCCCCTCCCCTGATTCAACTCATATATACATACCAATCAAAACGACAAGATTTCGAATATAATAATAAATTTGACACGAGCAATCCAAAAAGTATACTTCCTACACCCTCCTGTCCAAGCATACAAATTAGCATGACGCGTAAAAGGACCCCTGGGTCACACACAGACACACACACACACATAACAGAGGACTTTCAGGTTTAGAACCAGAAGCACCCGTTCCCAAGCCTCACACTCCAAGTAAGGAACTATGCAGTCACACTTTCAGGATGACCCTCTGCTCAAGGGCACATCCACTGAACAAGGGCACCATGATCAAAGTTGTAATCCGTGTTGGAAGTGCAGTTTTTGTTTGTACAACGTGTGCAATCATAGAGACTGACAGTACTTTGCACACTGACCCTGAAACCGAATTTTTATTTACGGTAACTAAGGGACAACAACCCCCAATACTTTTTTTGCCCTGGAGTGATGTGGTATTTTCTCTACAGGCACATTTATTTTGCGAAGTTTGGGGTTGTTGAAATTAACCTTTTTTGGGTCGCTACCAGTCATTAATAGTGAGAATCCCCCGCCCCACCCCTTGTCCCAGCAGCACCAGGAGGAGCCTCAGCAGCAGCAGCCCCAGCGCCGATTGCTCCTAAGGGAAAATTCCATCAGGAAACAAGCAGCTGTTTTTAACCCACAGCGACACCCGAGCAGCAGCAGGCAACCGATTGAGCCAGCCAGCAAAAACGGAACGGCTGAGCGGCTGGCGGAGGAGGCAGACAACAAAACTCCAATTGGCAAGCCAAAGAAAGATTGCTACGGTCGCACAACTTGGTTTTGAGGACACCGCAAGGGCACAGCTATTATGCACAGGGGCATTGGCAGTCATGAGGGGGAAGCTGTGTGGCAGGGGGAAGATGAGTGGAAGGAAAGCGAAGGGGTTGAAGAGGACCAAGCTGCGCATGCAGAGCAGGTCAGAGCAGCCCAGCTGCTAACAGGCAGGCGGGTAGGGCAGCTGGTGCGGCAAACGAGGTCACGCACCAAGGCAGCACGCACCCAAGCCGCACCATCAGCACGCACGAGCAGCAGCAGCAGCAGCAGCAGTGATAGTGGCTAGGGGAAGAGGAAGCAGATCTTGGGGGGGGCGTAGAGTAATAGAACAGAGAGCAAACCCACATGCAAACAGCATGTTGGCGTTCCTTTGCCCTTTTATGGTGTTCCCTTTCATTTAAATTGTTTGCAGAGCTTTTTGGTGCTGAACAGGGTTAAAGGCCCTGCAGGGTTGATGCGGGGAAGGCATAAATACGCATTTCAGGGGTGCGGGAAAGGTGCGGGATTCTAATGAATCTTTCTGAAATTTGGGGTGCAGGATGAATACGCTGAGGTACGCTGTACCAATTTCCAATGTACCTACGCGAATTCTTAATTTACACCGTAAGGTGGTTGCAAAAAGAGGGGCAAGATGACTTCTGCAATGTGGTGCTCAAAGGATCTAATGTGGTCGGGAACACAAGCTTAGACATCAAAATTGAAGATTAATAGGAATGAGGGGCTTTCTCCCTGCTGCCGCACCCTCACGTACACTCCTTAAGCTTGAAATGATGCAATTGATGGAAGGCTGCATGCGTGCACCACATACCCAAGGATTTCAAAGCAGGAGAATCCATCATTGTCGGGGGGCAGCATGGATCGATAGTTGTTGCGCACAACGGGCTGGACGCTGATCAGGCTTTTGACGATGAGGTGCTGCACGCCCTCCCAGATGCTTTCCCACTCATACCCCTGAAATCAAAGGATGGCATAGGTCTGGATTGGGCACGGAGTGAAAGGAAAGCTTGTTGCTTCAAAGGAGGAGCAGGCAGAAATCTTGCACGATTGCCACCACACGGGCTTCCCCCCAATTGGTTACTGTTGAGACCGCATAGAAACAGGGCATGTCTAGGTGTTACTTACGTTCAATGGATGCCCGGTGAATTTTTGAGTCTGTGTAAGCGTGTATTGTATGTGTACCTTGCACATGCCCCTATGTATACTCTGTGCTTGCTTGCATGTTTGTGTGCATGTGAGAGTGGATCTGTGAGGGTTCGTGTCATGAACAAGCGTGCAAGTCTGTACCTGCCCTTTCAGGTAGCTGGCAAGCTGGGCCAGGGTCCATTTGCTGGCAGCAGCTTCTGCCTCTGCCTGAGATTTGTTGCCCGCAATAAAGCTCTCGTTGTGCTTGTTAACCTGGGCGTGGCAAAGGTACAAGCCAGCAAGCCTTTCTCACTTCTGCCACCAGATGTCTTTTCCCTCAACGCGTGTTTTTATTTCTAGGTCAACACTTGGCACAGCGTTTTCAAACTGTTCATGTGATGCCTAACAAATCAACCGGTGAATCCGCACCGCATAGTTGGTGAGGTGCATGTAGGTCAGGCTTAGGTTGTCTGCTTTAGGCTTGGTGTACTTCTCTGTGCAAATACGCGTCAGGCCCTCTTCGAAGATGAAGACGCGCAGAGGATCACAAGAGAGGACCTGTCAGTTGCATCATGCAGGGGGGACACGCAAACACCTGTTTTTTATGGTTTAACTTATGCTGGTGAAGATTTATCCATCTGAAGCCAAAAAGTAAGCGCAAATATTCTTGAATGCAGTGCCATGTACATGAGCGCACAGTCATTTGCACACATTGCACACACGCGCACAACTAGTCAGACTCGTGCACACACCCCACATGCACAGAAGGCACCGATGCACTGCTGTTCCCAATCAAACACTCTCCTACCAGTGCATAGATGCGCATGTCAAACTTGAAGCCATTGACGAGCAGTGGCTTGGGCAGGTAGTGCTGCGCCACCGCGTTGGGCAAGTCCATCTCCTTTATGGCCTTCACCATGTTTTCTTCCTTGCCACCCTGCTCGTTCGGACAAACAGTTGTGCATTGAATGTGCTGAATTACACAGCTGCACAAGGTCGAACCAACTTGGCGCAAAAGCACACGTATTTGAAATTCAATGACATCTGCACTGACACCATTGGTGGGGTGTAGCACCTAAAGAAAGCGCGTTCCCTTGCTTCTCTCTTGCAAGCACTTCTCATTCCTCCAACACCCACCTGCACTAGCTTGATTCCTTTGCCTTGGCAGCCAGCGTCAGGCTTCAGAATGTAAATCTGCTTCTTCCCCCGCAAGCGCACGTCGTTCATCAGCTCCTGCACCATTCAACACAGATAAATGGTTGTCCTGCGTGTTCTTGTACGTAATGGTTTAAACTTGATGCAGAAAAGAAATTGAATGAAACAAGCACGAGATGTGAATAGCAGTTATGGAAGGGAAAGGTGGTGTCCATGAATTAAGCGCTCTACACTTTTCATTACATGCTTGGCAGGTAAGCAGCAAGCGCAATTGCGCACTCCTTTGCGAGCATTGAAGCACAAAGAGTGAAGTTCCAGTAATACCAGGTAATCACTAAATCTCTTGGACTCAGAACTTCACACATACACATGCAAACGCACACCTGCATGTCAATGGGAAGGGAGAAGGTCCGAGGCATGAAATCGTAGTGATCAGGGAACATCTTGCACATCTTTGACAGGTTGCGGGCCATGGATTTTTTGCGGCATAGCTCGAGCATACCATTGAAGTGGTTAATCTTCTGCAAGTAAAAAAGCAGGCAGCAAAATTAGTGCGTAACTGAAATTCATACCTACACAAATACATGCACACACACACATACATACATACATACATACATACATACATACATACATACATACATACATACATACAACATACATACATACATACACAAACGTGAATGCAGACATACACGTGCAAGCGCGTGCACACACACACACACTCAACACACACACACTCACAAACACACACACACATATACCTAATAAAACACACCACACCAACAGGCATCCCTTAATAAGTAAAAAATGGCATATTGCATATCTACAAGCCAAAATGCGAGCACGGACCTGTGTTTTACTCAGCTTCATGATGCGCTCTATACCAACGCTCATATCAGTCCAGTACACCTCCCAGTCGTCCTCATCCCCAACCTCCTTCCAACCCAATTTGCGTTGCACATTGCGCACTGCATCGCAGATGTGCACAAGCAGGTAAGAAAGCTGCAGCAGGGAGGGAAGGGAGAAGAGCATAGGTCAACAGCAAATCCAGCAATAAACTTACATACATCGTACTTGCAGTTTGCAAGGTTTATACGTATGGCTGGAGGAAGCTTCTTCTTCTTTTTTGTCACACTGGAGGGAGGCCTGCAAGTGTTTGCATAGAAGAGCACCTGTCTGCCCCTGGAAATGCAGTGGAATGCACATGTGTGTGCTGACAAGACAGGTTCACGAGTTCACAGGCTGAAGCGCTATTGTCGTGCTGCTTACTGTGCTGCCTCCTCAGTGCTGGGTTTCTGTGGAGGGCGCTCTTCTGCTTCTAATGGTTCCATCTCCAAGCTTTTTGCCCTGATACCCGGCCCAGAAAAGTTCTCTTCCTCCTCTCCCTTGACCTCTTCATCATACTCCTCTCCCTCTTCCTCCTCCTCTGCTGGAACAAACATTTCCATGTCTATCACCTACTCTCCCGGCATGCTTTATTCTCAGGAGAACTGTGTATATTTTAGCTAAATATCACTCGAAATATCGGCTTCTTTTTCCAGCATACTTTCCTTTTCAAATTTCACCAACACGAGTTACAAATACATAAACTTCTTTTATTGTTCTACTCCAAACTTACTCCTTTCCCAAGTAACCTAACTTACTCTTTCCCAAGTTCACTAGGCAACAGGAAACATGCCCCGCTCCAGAAGCGCACCCCGCCCCTCAGCCAGCAGCGCTGCTCCCAGACCCAGGCCAGCTGCCTCTTCAGCCAGTCCCCCTCCTCAGCAGCAAAAGTCCACAAGCTGGTTTGGAGGAGGCAGCAAGCCTGCAGCTCCCCCTCCAGCGCAACAGCATGGTGCGTTTTTTGTCCCCCAGCACAGAGTGTATATGAACACAGATATGGCCAGCATGGGTTGAACAGTATGGACAGGCTCCCATGCTCACGCTTTTGCCCACACATTCCCGCATCCAAATTTCACACGCGTGTTGGCCACCAACAGCTGCCTTCCTATTTACTGAAAGATAAAGCAACGGGATAGAGAAGAGGTACTATTCCTTCCGAGGAAAAACCAGGCTTTTTTTAGCCAAACATGGAAGCTTCCTAACCCTAATTCTCAAATACTTGTGCTCACACAAGGCCTCTCTCCCTTCCCTCGCAGCTGCGCCCTCTCCCATGCAACAGCCCAGTGGAGGAGGAGGAGGTGGAGGCATGATGAGCGGGCTGATGGGTGGCGTGATGCAAGGTGAGGGACGGTTCGCGCCAAGGAAGAGGAAGAGGATTCCTCTCCCGGCGGGTGTCGGAGCGTCTTGAGTCTCCCCTCGTTTTGTAACTTGTACGCAAATGTAACACATACGCGCAGGTGCCGCTATGGGTACCGGCAGTGCCTTCGCGCACCGCGCAGTGGACGGGCTCATGGGAGGCAGGGAAACACGCGTGGTCCATGAAAATGCACCAGAAGGAGCGCCTGCTGCTTCTCCTGCTTCAGCACCCATGATGCACCAGCAGGTGTGTGTTTGTGTGCGTGTGTGCGCGCATCCAAGCTTGTATGTGGGCGTGTGTGCGTGCGTGCTCCTGGACTCATTCTCCCATGCTCGTACGTGAAAGAGCTTGGTGTGTGCATGTGCACGCACGCACTTGTGTGTCTGTGTGCGTTGGCGTGCATGTGGGTGTGGGTGTGCGTGTGTGGGTTGGGGTGGGTGCATGTGGGTGTGGGTGTGCATGTTATAGCGGAGGACATATGCACTGCCGACAAGCTGGCGCGGCTTTTGTGCAACACCGTCTTTAAATTACTAGGGACAACATTAAAATGCAGAATGTGCGCGCAGTGTTTGACGCTTTATTGTTACGTATGTGCTTTTCCTGCGTTAGCACCAACCTGCCTTCATCCTTTTCCAGGATACTTCCCACGCATGTACTTTTTAACATCTGACTCTCGCTTTTCATCCCTTGTCAGGCGGGCGAGGCACCTTGCGGCGACCGCGTCCGATTATTCTCAGATTGCATGAGTCAATACAATGGAGATATGGGGGCATGCCAGCCTTACTTTGACGCGATGCAGGTGCGCACAATAAGCAGATGCATATTGAGCTAATGCACGAGGTCTTCCTGTCAATATGGATCTGCTTTTTGAACCTAATCATCTCATTCATAAAAGCCTGCTAGGGATCTGCTCATGTCTAGGGTTCGCAAGAACCATATACCTGCTCATGTCTGGGTTTGGAGTTCCTGTATACGTACATATTGTATTGTGAAAATTCGACCTTTTTAGAAAGTTTGTTAGGGGGGTCACTTGGTTGGAGAGCTATGCTTGCCCATAGAGACCAAAACCCAAACAAGCATGCAATTACACACTGTCACTCTCACAAGCACGAGACCCCTCTTCTTTCCCCACCCCATTACTTTACCCCATTTGTGTATGCACGTGTGTGTGTGCAAATGCGTGCATGCGTGAGTATGTGCATGTGTGTAGTGCGTGCTTGTGCATTTGCACGCTGGGATTCGTTGCTCGCGTGTACATGTGCGTGTGCGTACGTGTGTGCATGCTTATGTGTGTCGTGCATGCATGCGTTTAGTGTGTGCATGTGTGTGTGCTTGTGTCGTACATTTGCGCGCGTGCTGGGGTTTGTGCATGAACACGTGTGCATGCATGTACTTGTGTGCATGCGTGTGCTTGCATATGGTTGTATGCATGTGTGGGTGCGTGCTGAGGCCCATACATGCACGCGTGAATGTGTGTGCGAGCATGCACGTACATGTGTATACATGTGCTTGTATCTTTATTTGTTTGCATGTGCACACAGGTATTAAAGGGGCAGTGATATACTTTTCGTACGGTGTATATACATGCATTTCCCCGAGTACATACGCCCAACTAGAACTCAATACGGCTGTACAAATACAGATACGAGTATGGCGAAAATGTTAATTTGGCCGTTTATATATGTTTTCGGCGTATATTCACGTAGTTCTAGCCATCCCTGCTCATATTGCATGAGACCTATATTACCATCCCAAGGCACCACGTAAACACTAGCTACGGTTTAGTTGCTTCATATGCTTTTGCTAACAACTTCGCCTGCTGCGCGTTTCCTCACCATTGCAGCATTGCAAGACAAGTTATGCATAAGAGAGGAGTGCTGCCTGTGGAGAGGTCTACAGAGAGTTGAACAGCTCAAAAATGGGCAGTGTGCCACACACTTGAGAGTGTTGACAGATGCCAGATGATTACTTTAAGTGCCTCGTCAAAAAGCAGCAACAACGTGGGATGATCAATGAGTTCTGCGATAGTCTTGAAAGTTTCTGTCGTATTTAGTATGCTGGATGTGCCAGTTTGTTTACCCCTCTTCTGAGTTCGATAGTTTTAAATATAATTATAATTGAAATTATAAAGGGCACCCCTATCATGATAGGAGATCCTGTGCTTTGTTCAGTCAGAATTTATTTGTTCGCCATTCATGTATATCAAAAACACGATAACAGAGTTACAGATTAAGCTGTCAGTCAAATTTGCGACTGCTAGGCTGCATTATGTAAAACATGTAAAAACTGTGATAATTGTTGTTGTAGCACCAGACTTGTAGCGCCTACAAAAAAACCTTTGGAAGGAGAAAAAAGGTACAACGTTGTTTTGAAGGCACAACTTATTTGTGGCATTGTAGCACTAAATAAAATCAGTAAGGTAAGGTAAGGTTACATCGCTGTTATTTGTGGCATTGTAGCACTAAATAAAATCAGTAAACAATCAAGCATTTGCCAGGAACAACCGGCCGAATAAATAAAGAGTGGAATTCATCTGTGAGTTTTGGGCACATAAAAACATGGAGTGTCACACGCACCGAGGATACCAGGAATGAGAGGCAAATGACATAATGCATAGGCATGGGTACAACCACCACCATCTCACGTGCAGAGCTAGCTACTATAGCAGCTGCAGGGGGCTGTCTCAAAACGTAGGGTGTGGCACCGGGTGTGGACACGAAATCTGAAACGAGCTGTACTGCAAATGACATCACGAGGCAGGTTGATAAACATGTGTTTGGGAAGGATGTAAGGCGAATGAGTGACCATAGCCCTTTTGGTAGGAAGAGCACATTATTGGGGATAAGTAGAGCGCTTGCTGTTGTGCTCTCTCGAATGAATTTCAGAATGAGGTGTCCAGTACTCAAAGTGTCTCTCCCTGAGGTCTACGACAAAACGGCTGAGATCAATGGGTTCACAGTTTTGCAGCTTTTGTTTGAACTTCAAACAAATCTTGAAGATATACGATTGTGTCAGACCATGCATCCATGGCAGAAAGAATATGGGCTGACCAGCATTCATTGGCTCGTGAACTCAGCTGCATGTCAGCATGTAAGACCTTTTTCATTGTGTAGCTGTTGGATTTTGTCAAAGCATGCATTGTATAGCCGCATTGCCGCGCAAAACCAATTGAACTGTAGGGGTTCCAATCCACACTCTCGCATTATTACACACCATGAAGGCATGGTGTCTTTTGACTCCCAACATTCTTTCTAACACTGCCAACAGCCATTTCTAAAGGGGACTGTCCATCTCTTTGCCTTGTTGTAAGCAAGGAGTGGCCCGAAGCTGACTTGCATACATACAAGCAGGAATAGCGTATGTCTTGAGAAGCCATATGTACGCGTGTAGCCTGTTAGAAAGGTCATGTTTATGAACAAACTTTTTGACCCTGAACGTGCCTGCTGTGAATAGGCAAAGTGTTGCGTCAGCCGCGGTATTCAGATTGATCTGCTTGTCGCACTATGCCCAAATATTTGGGAGTCTGTGCAAGGAGCATTACACCGTCAAAGTACAAATGGGGCAGGTTTTCAGAGTTGAAGTTAAGCACCATACCTCTTAACTTTTGTGTGTTGGCAGTGACAGGCTTCTTTTCAGCGTAAACTCTGAGATTGCTTAGCATGGTCTGCAAAGAAAGGCGATTAACACTAAAGCGGTCACTTCTTTAACACAAGCTATTTCCCTTCCCAAGCTCACAATACTCCTTTCTTGTCTCCCTAGTACCCTTTCTTTCCTCCCTAGTATGGGCTCATAATGCTCACGGCTTAGCCGCTTTTATCCTGACCAACTCTTAATTTCTCTAGTTCCTATGTAGAGTGCCTCGCATTGGTGTAGCTAGACATGCCCTCGGCCTGTTGCCTCTTTACTACCCTGTCCTCCTAAAAATTGTTGTTTATACGTAGGCACCAAAATACGCAGGCTTTCCTTCCTTCTTTCTTTCCCGTGCTTGACCTTCTCGTATACGTTTTGCCCTTTTTCTCATCAACCTGGTTTTCCCCTACTATCTTTTATCTCTTCCGCCTGCCGCTCTTGCTCCCTTTTTTTTATCAACTTCAGTTAATTGCAACCTCGTATTAAAGAGTTTGCTATTTCCCCTTGACCTCTGTCCTACGCCAAAGGGGGGACACTGAGCCAGAGGGGGGACACTGAGGCCAAAAATGGTACGGTCTTTGCATGCTCCTAGGGTATGGGCCACCTAATTGGCAGGTTTCAAGCTCAGCTCTAACATATAGCTGATCCCAATGCAGCTGAGGTTGAAACCTGCCAATTAGGGGGCCCATACCATATCAGTCATGGCGCGAACCCTACTTTTTGAGCAGCCATTTGCTGTACCTGATCAGCCAGGGCACCAAACCCGGTGATTCTTAGTGTTTTGAAATCCTTGAATGAAATTAAAGTCATTGCAAGAGGAATGGGGCAAAAAGACTAAATGGTTGGCGAGATATGCTATTTAATGTGCCATTCCCCCTGGAAAGCACCCATCTAGGATACAAGTGCGTTTTGTCATTCCATTCGTCCCGGTAATACGCGTAAACTATTCCTGCTACTGCTCCTCCAGGGCTGAAGCGGTGTTTGCAATGAGCATTTCGTCAAAACCTATGAGTCTTGGTATCAAAAAGTCAGCACAGGAGCGTAGCACCTGCGTAAACGAACAAAAAAAGTTTGCAAAGAAACGAAGGTTGCTACTGGCACGGAGTGCAGTTTTATTAGAAGACCTTCTGCTCGGCATTTTAAAGGAGATAAAATACCCAATAATCATTAATACAGGCCATTTTAATCGCAAGATAGTTTGCAAAAGCAGCTGCCACCCTCCTGACCTCCATTCCTATATGAATTTACAACGGGATTTCTTGTAGCCAAACAAATGGGTGGCTTCTACTCCTTCAGGCATCACAGACTGCCTTATGGGCACGTGGGCAGGCTAGCTGGCTTACTTTATGGTTACTTTTTAGGTAACTTTACTGTTGGTTTCTATAATTCGCTCTCTGTAAATAATACGCCCTTAAGTTCAACAAATTATCGGCTCCAGCACGCCTAACCGACTGCGCGAGTAAGGAATGAGCGAATTTCAGAGCAGGAGTTCGGACAGCGGGTTCAGAGGTATGTCGAAGTTGGGGCCAGTGGGCCCTGATGAGTGGCAGCGGGATTTTACAGCAGGTGCTGTACTGCATGAAAGTTATGAGCTACTTGAAGCACCAGGAGTGGGTGCAGCACTTAAAACACCAGGAGTGGGTGTAACCACCTGTGGTCCAGCAAATGCTGGTACAGCAGGAAGTGGTAGTGCAGTAAGTAGCAGGTGATGCGCCAGGTGCGCAAAGTGTAGTGCTGAGTGCGCCAAGACAGGGTGAAGGACAGGGAGCTTGATGCACACATGTTGTTGTGTGTGGACAGCCAGTTCAAGGAGTTAGTAGCAGGTGCAGCTATAGCCAGGGAGGCGTGGGTTGCCATTGAGCAGTGCTTCAAGGGTGAAGCACGTGCAAGGAAGAGAGAGACGGCTGCCAAGTGGGCAAGCATTACGGCACGCAACGGAGAAGGAGCACAGCGGGATGGAGAGAAGGTGTATGAGTACGCCAAGAGGGTCAAAGGAGTGGCCAAAGACATGGAGAGAGCAGGTGACAAGAGGGATGAGGGCGCGGTGGTAGATGCTTTTCTGCAAGGGCTGCATGGCAGGCACCGCATGATAAAAACGGTGCTTGAAGCACAGGATGGGCGTTTGCGGCAGCCCTGCCGCGTCTGATGAAGGAAGAGGCAGATGAGATTGAGCAAACGGGGGAGCAGGCTATGCTCACCTACTCAAGCCAGCGGTTCGGTCGACACCCTCCTCAAAGAGGGGGAGGCAGACAAGGAGCAGCAGGTCGTTCTGCAGCAGCAACAGCGGGTGGCCAAGGAGCATACGGTGCAAGGCCAGAGTGGGTCAGAGGGACGAATGGGCTGCTGAAGCCCGGAATTAAGTGCTACAGGTGCAACAATTCGGGCACTACCAGGACATGTGCCCGTCCTCCCCATCCAGCACGACAGCGGGCCACGAAAGCAGCGATGGGCATGCTATGGTTGTGCAGAGGTACGGTGAAGGGGAGGGAGATGTGTCGAGATTTGCGTTCATGAGCAGGGCTGAGCGTGAGGGGGAGAAGCAGGTAGTCAGGCTCAGCAGCAGCAGCACAAATCAGTGGGGTGGTGAGAACAGCGGTGAAAAGGAGAGAGTGTTGGGAGATGTGCTCACGAGCAGAGGGTGGAGGAACTGGAGAAGGATTTGACCAGACTTGAGCAGGCCTGGGCAGCAGTGGGAAAGAAGAGTGAAACAGAGGAGAGAGTGTGCCAAGGTACTTCATTCATGATGTGCCACGATGAGCACGCCGTGGCGGACGATGCTGGGTCAATTGCTGAGCCGGTAGCAGACAGGCTTGAAGACACCTGGGTGGACAACTTGCCAAGATGGGCGCCAGACTCCAAGGTGGCTGAAGATGCAGAAGGTGTGAGACTCAGGGCCAGCAGCAGGGATAGTGAGGAGACACCGATGGAGTGGGTATCGGACTCTGGGAGTACCATGCACTGCTGCAGTGATCTACGGGTACTCGTTGAGTTAAACCCCGTACAAAACTCGTACATCTACACACTGGGCACAGATGTGCGGGTCAGAGGTGTAGGGACAGCGGTGTTCAGGGTAGAAAGCAGTGGGGAGCTGGTGAGGCTGCACAATGTGCTATACGTGCCGAGTGCACCGAAGTGGTGCGCCATCATCAGCACGGGACAGCTTCAGAGTCAGCGGGCGGTCACACAAGGGGCTGGCGACTACATGACCTTAACGCTAGAGGACGGGACACAGATTGTGGGCATGAGGAAATCAACAGCGGGTTTAGCAGGGGCTCCGTCTTCACACCTACTTTTCCATGTACGAGGAGCAGCGCTCTCTCCGATCAGATGATGGGGGCGCGTTTGCAGGTAATGAGGGAGCTGCAGTGGGAAGCAGAAGAGGGTGCAGGGGAGGCAACGGTGCAAGGGCTTGTTTGCAGCTCAAGCAGAATGGGTACAGTGCGGGGGTGAACGTGATAAAAGGGGGAGCGTTTTGAAAGCAGTATGGTGAGCTGGAAAGAATGGTGCAGCTCACCACTCTAGGAGGGAGACGGATGGAAGTGGGTTTGGTGGAAAACCTTTAGTAGGGGGAACAGAAGTAGCGGGGACTTTTCAGACATCTGTGGAGCTGAAAAAGCCATCAGTGGGGGTATTTCATAGACGTATGGGGCACCTGGAGTTGGGATTCATGAAGGAGATGGCAGCATGGGGAAAGATCAAGGGGTTTGAACCTCAGGAAGAGGAGCTACACGGTGTACTCAGGACAGGGTGCCGACGGTGCAGAGAAATCTGCATCACCCCTTACTCTATTACACATGGGGAGCACGGCATTGCAGAGGTGCTGCACAGTTTCGTCACAGGACCAGTTCAGGCAGTGGGTTACGAAGGGGAAAGGTATGTGGTGTTCTTGATGGACGACGCCACGAGTTACTGCGATGTGAAGGCAGCGAAGACTCAGGCTGATGCTATGGGGAGCTTTAAATCAGCTCTAGCACAGCTGCAGCGGTGGGGGAAGGTGAAGGAAGTGCGCATCACTCAGATGCTCGATCTATATATCTATAGATGTAGACGTACAGGGCAAGCCCAAAGGGAGCAGCGGAGGTGAGTTCGAGCGATTGTTCGCGGACTACTCCATGGTGAGACACTTTAAGAGTCAGGGAATCACTTTGGTGCAGCTTAAGCAGGGGGAGGTGAGCAATTTCGCAAAGCAGACGTTTGTGAGGCTCAAGCAGCGGGTAGCCACTTTGCTGGCTATGGCAGAGGTCCCGGGCACTGTGTGGCCGTTTGCTCTCAAGGACGCCACCATGATCAGCAACTACTCCACCTTCAGCCGCAACGTAGCACCTCCCTACACTCGTGTGACAAGGCTGGTGCCAGACGTGACTGAGCTCCGAGCGTACGGCTGCCCTGTGTACTACGAAATATAAGGTGTGGTACAGCGGGGGAAACTGGTGGGATATCGACGCAATCCTCTCCTTTCTGCAGAGACGGGAAAGACCAAGTACCAGGTATGGAAATCTGAAGGGGGATTGGGTCTGGCTCCAGGCAATGCTTGGTTGATGAATCTTACAGCGGGTTTGAATATGAAATTATGGGGCACTATTAGGCACAGGATGTGTTCTGGTGAAAGCTGACACCTTAGGGAAGCACAGTGCACTTCTGTGCACCACCAGCAGGTTGTGCACAAAGAGGGAGGTGTGCACAATTGTCAGCGGTTTTCATTGGGGTGTGCGCTTAGCGTGCACAATAAACAGGCAGCAGTGCTGTAAAGTACTGCATGGGAGGGAGCAGCAGGTGTAGCAGTGCTGTAAAGCACTGCCTGGGAGGGAGCAAGGGGGCACATTTAGTGTGCACAATGTGTGTTTTTTCAGGAACAGCGGGTTTGAGTGTTTACGCGCACAGCAGTAGTGCGCACAGCATGGTGCACAATTGTGCATTCATCGGTTCATCGGCAGTAGCTTTACAGCAGGCAGCGGTGTTATATTTGGGAGGGAGCTTTTGTGTTCTCTCTGGCTGAAGTTGGCTGTGGTAGAGAAGGATTTCTGTAGTTTCTTGGTTTCGTTTAGAGAAACTGCTAGAGCAAACTGCTCTGTTGGGATACAGCCCTTTTGTGTCGTCTCTCCCTTTAACTTATTTAACCTTCTACTCTTCAGCTCAGGTGTGCAGTTCAGGTGTTTAGTTCTAGTCTAGTTCAGTGCAGTTTTTCTGTGCGTTTTGTTCGTCTCTTTCAGGCTGGTTCTTGGTGTCAACGGCCAGCTGCCTGGGAGGGAGGGAGAAAAGGCAGGCTAGCTGGCTTACTTTATAGTTACTTTTCAGGTTACTTTAACTGTTGGGTTTCCTTTATTCCCTCTCTGTAAATAATACGCCCTTAAGTTGAACAATACAGAAGCGGTAGCTATGTTGCAGCTGAGCCAAAAGCAGCCCAATTTACCTCACAAGCATTACCCCTAAAATGGGCACACAGGGAAAGCTGCACAAAGAAAAACTGCAGGGTGGGCCAGATCTGTGTATATGTATAATTTTACGGTATGGTATATACGCGTATAATACGGGGGGGAGGGTCCGTATCCGTATTCCGTGTTGTTCATAACAAAAATGTATACAGCGCATTTGCATAAAGATAGTGGCGCTGCGCTTGAGGACCCTAGGTCGTGCAACTCATCATCGGGGAGTCTTGTGTGAAAAGGCATGGCAGGTGTGTGCAACTTCCAAAGCTATGAAGACCTTTTGGGTGATGCAAGATGTCTGTTGAAGTTTCCTGAAACCTGCCATTCTCAATACCGGACAGCGCTTGCACCGAGCACACGTCATCACAACAAATGATCATTGTTGGAATCATTGTTGCAACAACATGAACCCGCTCGGGAACCAGGCTTGCATTTTGCGGCATCGCCATTTGAGACGGGAAGATGTCTTAAAAATGTCTTTTTTCCATTTCTCTAATTCTTATGTCCAGGAGCTAATGAGAAATGATGCCTCTCTCCAACCAGGGCATCGTATGACAATCGTAAAGACTATGAGGTTCTCACTCGATTTGGCAACAAAAAGATATGGAGAAAGGTCCAAATTTCTAAGCTATAAGGCTCTCAGTTTCTCTAGCAATCCATAAGCCCTAGACACTTTGTGTCCTAGGGTTTCAACGTATGGCACATCCCTGCATAACAAAATACTTGGCCAAGCGTCCTCGGAGCCCTTTCCGAACTTACGGTTTGTATACCGTATTCCAATGAAAATGCGGTGCAAAATCGAATTTCGCTAGTTCACCCCAGACTCAGATTAGAATCCAGGCAATAGAGGGGCGTGCACAAATTTTGACGAAGGACTCACAATTGTTTTGTGTATTTTCCCTTTTTACTCGCCTTCATTGCCTGTCTGTGCAACCATGAAGACTCTGAAGACCTTTGTCCATGTGTCCAACCCCTCCTGCGCAGAGCTCCACTGCCTTCACTGTCAAAACCTACCAAATACATCCTTTGACCTTGTCGGATTTTGCAAAACAGTCCAGGCATCTATATCAAAAGACGCAAAGACGCTTCAGTCCTCCAGGCCAATTTCTGCATGCGGCGCTTATGCCTTCGTCACTGCCGAACTTCCCAAAACTCATTCAAGCTCGTAACTGCACTGTAAAATAATAGTTCACAACAGTGGCATTAAACTGCATCAAAAAGTGGCCGGCCAAAAGTTCCTCCTCGTCGGTCTCCATGCAGTGCCACAGGAAATGACGGCGCATGATAACTTCACATTTCCTGGACAAAATTAGGTAAGAATCGAAACAGTAGACTCTGCTGTCACAACGTGCCACTTCGCAGCCTTTATCGTTGTCAAAAGTTCGATCATCACATCTCGCCGCAAAATTGGACACACAGACAAAGGTGAGGCCAGTTTAATTGTCTTTATCATCTTACGCAAAACAGACGCCTGGCTGCGGAGCTATTCAGAGCCTAAGTCCGCCCAACAGATCCAGTTAAACCCCCCCCTAGCACTATTTTCTGAAGAAATTTGGGTACATCAGCCCTTTTTGCTCTTTTGAGTACATTTTTATTTCTTTGCGGCTCTTTTAATTTAGCACTCCATTTGCTTCCCACTTTCTTTTAATGCATGTATTTGCACCAATTGCTATGTTTTATTACCAATCGCAATGTTTTAGAGTAAATGGGCGTCTTTTTGCACTGGAAATCAGGTCAGCCATTCCTGCAAAAAGTTTTGCCCCGATGCCGAAAAATTCATTTGAGTAGCCAGGACCCTTAGTTACATTTATTTAAGCACCCCTGCACACTCAGTTTTTGGCGGGAGGTGCCCAGGTGGGCAGGGTGGAAATCCCTGCCAAAAAGTGGATTTCCAAAAGCTCCTTCCCGGTGCCAGAAAAAACCAGGGGCGTTCTAAATAATATTCCTGACAATCTGGTGAAGGTCCGGGGGTCTGGGGTGAAGGTCCGGTTTTGGACTCCCTTTTGGCAGGGGAATTGGCGAAGCTATGGAAAAAGTGCACAGCCCAGTCGGGGCAATCCGATTTTTCATTGAAACAAATGTTTGTGAACTGTGTGAATATTGCATGGATTTGGATTCTCAGATGCCTCCAAAAGGCAAGAGCCAGGCACGCTCTCAGCACTCCAAGCAGCTGATGGCTCAGAAAACAGCTGCAGGAAGACATCCATCTCACTTTCGTGAGGGGGTCACAAAGCAGCCTACCCCCCTGCCTAATGTGAGGGACCAGCAGCAGCAGCAGCAGCAGCCACAGCAGCAAGAGCCACCGCAACAGCTACAGCATCAGCCACAGCAGCAAAAGCGGAGGGGGCGGCCTCCAAAGCAGCAGCAGTCAGAGCAGCAGCAGCTGACTCCCCGCAAGGGGGCAAATAAGAAGCAATCACATGCATAGATTTACAGGGATTCGTACGGATAGACAGCGTTTCTAGCATTTCCAGCGTCATCCTAGAATATAAGTAGCCAGAGCTAACATAAGAAGCAGACAGGAACGGATGGTGGCTCAGCAGGAACAACTAGGACGGTGTCTCTGTAGGAGATGCTGG
>Ga0307968_1000999_pt1 | contig 22230 bp, 27 predicted proteins | sample OrgLakmetagen650_FD_201834 | JGI IMG/M metagenome (GOLD analysis project Ga0307968, IMG submission 201834) | Saline water microbial communities from Organic Lake, Antarctica - #650 | ecosystem: Environmental > Aquatic > Non-marine Saline and Alkaline > Saline | place: Antarctica: Organic Lake...
CGCAGACAATTAGACATGGGCCCCGCAGCTGGCACTTTTCAAGCTCAGTTGTTCTCAGCAGCTCGGAGCCTGGGCTACTTCTGGGTGCTCAGCCTAGAAAGTGCCCGTTACGGGGCCCATACTCAATCCACATTTTAATAGTACCCTCATTTGGGGCCTCCGTCGACCACCTCTGGGAGATTACCTTACATATGTTCATCTACGGTGTACAATACGGTAATTCTAGCAGGGAAATTACCTTACATATGGTCATCTATGGTGTACAATACGGTTCTGGCCAACCAACCCTACACATAACCTTCCTCTTTACAGTAGGGTGCGCATGCACAATGGTATCTCCAGTATTTGCAGGGTATGTGTGCACATAACCTTCCCCTTCATAGTAGGGTGCACATGCACAATGGTATCTCCAGTATTTGCAGGGTATGTGTGCACATAACCTTCCCCTTCATAGTAGGGCGCTCATCAGGGTGCTCTTGCACACACCTACCCTTATTGTTAAGGTTGGCCAGAACCATACATATACGGTGTATATACGGTGTTTTTGGCAGGGAAATCACCAAATATACAGTCATGTATGGTGCATATATACGGTTCTGGCCAACTCTACTTATTGTGTAAACATTTTCCTCTTTGAACACTGCACATTTTCACGCCTGCAACAATCTGCAACCATCCTTTTCTTTGCTTTCTGAACAACTGCCAGCCTTTTTGTACCTGATGAAAATGACCTTATTGGCAATGGAGTATTTCGGCACTTATTGTGGTCCTCCCATTACATTGTATACATGTGAGGGATGTTTCTGTTCCCTGCTCACCTTTTTTCGTTCCTTGAATCTTTCTTTGAGTGGATGCTGCAGTAATTGCTAATGGTACTGTTGGCATGGGAAGCGTTGCGCTGAATACCGCAACGCATGTAGTGCAAAAATAAGAACCCGCCCAGTTGACTCCACACTTTGGTTTTTAAAATGGCACAAGGTTCTCGCTGACAGCTTAGTAAACAAAGAATGAAAGAATGATACCCGTGCACCCGTCTGAGCACAGATGCGCATGCCTACACACACATAACAAACACACACTTTATCTTCCTCTCTCTCTCTCTCTCTCTCTCTCTCTCTCTCTCTCTCTCTCTCTCTCTCTCTCTCTCACTCACACATGCACATACACACTCACACGCATGTCCGGACACACATACACACACACCACAGGATCGAGTAGAAAGCAGTCCAGAGCAAATGGCTAGATGCTGTGCCCACGCTGAACGGCTGTCACAAGAGACGGGCGTGCCTACACGTGTCATTGGCTGGTATGTGTGTGTTTAATTGTGTGTGTGAGAGATAGTGTGTGAGATAGCTTAGTTTAGTTTGGATTACAAAGGCCTCCAGTCTGGCATGGCTGCTCAACCTATAGGTCCCAAGGGTGTGAGATAGTTTGTGAGGTTGTGTGTGCGATTGTGTGGGTGTATGTATGAGTGTGTGTGAGAGAGTGTGTGATTGTGTGCAAGTGTGTGGGTGAGCGTATGTATGTGAGCACGTGTGTTTGTTTTGTGTGTGTAGGGTGTGTGTGCGTGTATGTGCGTCTGTAGATGTTTAGCATAATGCCGTCCTGCCATGGCAGCCTGGTTTGGTCTGTATTGTTGTCCTAATACTTGGCTGCAATCTGGCTGGGCAAAGCTATGCAGGCTTCAGCACAATAGTGCAGTTACCGTTCCATCAGTCATCTCGTTCGGTCACGTATCAGCTCAGCATGAGCTTGATGTCTGCTGGTTCTGCGCCGAGTGCTTGCTTCCACCTTTCCTGTGTGTGTGTGTGTGTGTGTGTGTCTGTGTGTGTGAGCGTGTGTGTGTGTGTATGTGTGTGTGTGTGCGCGTGCGTGCGTGTGTTCTTTCTGTTCTTGTGCGTCCTGGGCTCAAAATTTGCTGATAGGGTGTGTGTAGGGTCAGCCAGAACCGTGTATATACACCTTATATGGCCGTACATATGGTGATTTCCCTGCCAAAAATGCCGCGTACACACCGTGTGTATATGGTTCTGGCCAACTCTAGGTGTGCGATTTGCCACCCATCGGCAGCAATGGTCACCCCTTTCTTGATTGTGCCTGAGATAGCAGCAACATTCATACAAAACTTCATTTGCCGTAGGTACCATTCCCACCCTCACATCACCGTTCTACCTTCCCATGTGGACGTGCGCACACAGGTGTGTGCGTGTCTCTGTTTCTATGTGTGTACGCTTACGTGTGTACGTAATGTACGTACAAGGTACTGCCTATCCACACGATTGTGTGCATACAGGTGTGTGTGTCTGTGTGTGTGTATGTCTGTTTGTATGTGTGTACGCTTATGTGTGTATGTAACGTACGTACAAGGTACACTTATCCACGCGATTGTGTGCATAAAGGTGTGTGTGTGTCTATATGTGTATGTGCGCTTACGTGTGTACGTAATGTACATACAAGGTACTACTTATCCACGCGATTGTGTGCGTACAGGTATGTCTGTGTGTCTTAATGTGTGTGTGTGTGCTTGCATGTGTACATAATGTACGTACAAGGTACTGCTGATCCACGCGGTGGTGTGCATAACCGTGTACGTAATACGCTGGTTGTGATAGGGGAGAGTGTTTTAAGAAGCGTTTTGTAAAGAGGGGGTCACTTCTTTGGCCTTGTGCTTTCCTCTGTGGCTGTTATAGGCAATGTGTGATAGGGGAGCGTGTTTCAAGAAGCGTTTTGTAAAGAGGGGGTCACTTCTTTGGCCTTGTGCTTTTCTCTGTGGCTGTTATAGGGCGTTTGTGCTGGCTTGCTTGATTTTCTGCTCCTTATTTCCTTGCTCTATTCCTGTTATCTTTGATGGGGCCAGGATCTTTTCAGATGTCTCTCAGGGTTAGGGTAGCAACGTACCTAAGTTACGTCCACGCGTCGACTTGTGCTCGTTTCGTACAAAGGCCGGAGGCAGTATAGGTTTTGAAATTACGCAAGTCATTTGAGGGGGAAACACTTGGGCATTTTCCTCACGCAAGATAAGTCTGTTGTATGTGTTGTGGATTGATAACCAAAACACAACGGAAAGGTTGGTCAATTTCCTCATGCAAGACAAGTCTGTTATAAGAAAGTGAGCTGTTGTGGATTGATGACCGAAAAACAATGGAAGGGTTGATTTTTTTCCATGCAAGACAAGTCTGTTGAACGAAAGTGAGTTGTTGTGGATTGATGACCGAAATACAATGGAAAGGTTTGCAGACAAAGGCTAAGATAGATATCATAGTATAACATGAGAAGACGACCTTAATGCAGATTGTGTGATGCTTGCATCAACATAGAAAAGCAAACAGCAGTCTTTAAATCCAGTTAAATGTAATTACAGGGCTGATCACACATCCAACAAGTTAACCGGTTTGTGTGTGTGGTTGATCGGTTTCTGCTAATGATACAATTCCAACAATTACTCGTCTTGCAATTTTTTGTGTCTGTCTTACAATTACACTGATCTGGCCGACCCAACTCACGTGCACATTGCCACTGTACTTATTTGTGCAAGACCAAAAAGAACACTGTACCATTTTTTGCAAGACCAAAAAGAACGCTGCACTAATATGTGTAAGATAAAAAGGAGAATGTCTCTGCAGAATCATCCTGCTGTGCTCCTATGCTGAGGCAAGGCAAGTGACAAACCCCCTCTCGTTTTGTTATTACTGTTGTACTTTGTACATGTGAGCCTATGTTGAGGCAAGGCAAGTGACAAACCCCCTCTCGTTTTTTATTACTCTTGTACTTTGTACATGTGAGTATTATTTCGTTTGCATCATGAGATGGCAGTGAATTACATTACAAAGTACAAAGATTTGTTGAGGCAAGGCAAGTGACAAACTGCTGAGTTCAGTGTGTAACACTTGAACTCCAGTTCTTGGAGTGAAGCAAAGTTATATCTCTTGTATCACTCCTTTATTTACTTGTAAATAATTCACCGCCATCTCACGATGCAAACATAATAGAACCCCCTCTCGTTTTGTTATTACTTGTTATCCCCATTTCCAACCTGGCTCATGTGAAGTTGTCATTATTATTTGCTTCAGGGATTTTGAACCTCCATATGATGCACCAACTTCCTATATTTTTGTAAAAATTTCCGCTTTGCGACTTTCATGGGGGGAAAAACTACGCAGGCAGTGAAAACCACTCCCCACAGTAAGTAAGGAGAAGGAGCGCCAGTCAGACATTCTCTAATGTTTGAGGTGAAATATATAGGGTAGGCCAGAACTGTATAATTATACGGTTTCGAATGACTTTCTTTGGTATCGAGTACCGTAAAGCTCCTCCTCCGCGAAAAGGAAAGGAAAAATCAATGGGGATTCAGAGGGTTGCAGGCTTGGCCTAAAACAGGCTCCTGATGAGAGTAGATAACAGTACTGGAAAGGGCACGTCTAGTATGGACAAGTTTAGCAGCAAAGTTCACGGAGTGCACATGGAGCTTGGAGGCAAGCTTCTTAACTCTTTGAGAATCGAGACCCAGTTTCTTGAAAGGCTTCAGAGTGTGAGTGTTGTAGATGGTGCCACCCACACCCAAAAAAATGATGTGGAGAGTAACGGAGGTAAGGTAAGGTAAGGTAAGGTTACATTGCTATGATGCGGAGAGTAACGGAGGCTCCTTGGAGAATGTTGCAGAGACCCCCATGCAAATTGCATTCTTTCTACTTTGCCAACAAATCGTTCCCTGATGAAGCCCAAGCATCTTCAGATCTGAGCATGTCCCAGCCCCTCCACCTCACACACGTTTAATGTATACTGTTGTTAACGCTTCTGCGCGATGAACTACGTCATTGGTACTTTGTAAGTTTGAGTTTATTTCGTTTGCATCATGAGATGGCGGTGAGTTATGTACAAAGATGTATTAAGAGGACAAAAAAACAAAGAGATGGAGAAATTTAAAGGAAGCACAGATAGAAAGCAAGAGCGGTATGGGTGATATCGATTTGCTTCTCTTCAAAAACTGGAGGTCAAGCGTTGCACACTGAACTGTTTGTTGACGCGTGTCATTACTGTGCTACAGTTTGAAGTTTTTTGTATCGGTGTTATGTATCCCAGGAAGGTGCCGTGAATTTACAGGCCCCATTTTCTGACCCAAGTGTCATTACTGCTGTGCTACAGTTTGAAATTTTATGTATCCGTGTTATGTATCCCAGGAAGGTGCCGTGAGTTAACAAGCCACATTTTCCGACCCAAGTGTCTTGCTTCTTCAACCCCTGATGCCGTGAAGGCCACACGATTGAATGCTGTTTCTTAGGGTTGGCCAGAGCCGTATATGTACACCATATATGACCGTATGTAAGGTAATTCCCCTGCTAAAATAACCGTATATACACCGTATATGCGTGCGTATGGTTTAAGGTAAGTCCCCTGCTAAAATTACCGTATATACACCGTATACGCGTGCGTATATATGGTTTTGGCCAACCCTACTGTTTCTGTGTGCACACCGCTTCAGGCCATGTACCAGATGTTGGACCCGGGGTTTGTGGGCCTCATTTTCTCGGTCTTCAATGTTGATTCTACCAGCAAGACAGGCCAAATACAGGTATGGCCACATAAGCCTTTCTGATCCTATATCAATAGGATGCATGACGTGCCGGCACAGAAAGCTAATTCCATCCAGGTATATGCTACCCAACCTTCACTAGGCTGCAAGGGGTACCACGCCATAACAAAGCGGGTATCCCCCTTTTTGCCCCCCTCGGGTTGACCCCCCCAACGCAGTTCAATCTGCATTTATGCATTTATTGTGCATCTCCCTACCAAGTTCTTTGTCTGCTGCTAGCAGCTCACTCTCTGTAATTAAATTCACTCATCGCACTCCAATTCAAGCAAACGTTTGCATTGTTGTGCACCATCTTCTTCACCCAATCCATTGCAGCTCACTCTCTGTCTTTCAATCAAAGCAAGCTGGCATTGCAACTCCTAGCAATCAGGTTATCAAGCCTAAGATTATAATCAACCTGACACCTTGATGCACACCTTCCATTGCAGCTCATTGCATTTTGATTGAAGCAAGCTGGCACTGCTACTCCTTGCAATCGGATGTTTGGACACTATTTTGTTAAACCTCCACCCGGACACCTTGATGTAGAACCTCCACTGCAGCTCACTGCATTCCAAATAGAGCAAGTTGTCACTGCTACTCCTAGCAATCGGATGTTTTGAAACTTTTTTGTTAAACCTCCACCCGGACACCTTGATGTAGAACCTCCACTGCAGCTCACTGCATTCCAAATAAAGCAAGTTGGCACTGCTACTCCTAGCAATCGGATGTTACGACATTTTTTGTTAAACCTCCACCCGGACACATTGATGCACACATTCCATTGCAGCTGACTGCATTTCAGTCTGAGCCAGCTGGCACTAGCAGTGCCACTGAAAGAAGTAGCGGTTTGCTGTCTTCCCCACTAGGAAGTTTTGACCTAGCTGGCATGGACAACTCGCTGCAGGAAGCGATCAAAGCGTCCAAAGCAGGTACTGCTTTGCTGAGGAAAAAATAAATAAGGCTTCCTTGATCCTCGTTCATACTAACAGTGTCCGAGCGCAAAACCTGAATTTTGACCAGCACCCACCACTTCACCTATATCATCCTTCTCGATCTCATTTAAGGGAGGCATTTCAATGACCATAACAGGAATCAACACACACCCGCACCCACACGTACGCGCGCACACAAAACAACACACATGTGAGCGAGGGTGAACATCCAAGCTGCCACCAATCATCATTCTTACTCACTCCTCCTGTCTGCATCTGATCACTTCATCACCGTAGCATTTCATCACACACATGGTGCAGCTGCTTCAACACCTGGGGCTATGGTCAGGAAAGAAGTTCCACTGTGTGTCTGTCAAGGCAGCACGCCCGCAGAGCACAGGTGTGTGAGTTTTTGCATTTGTATTTCTGCATTTGTATTTTCTGTGGTGTGTACGTGTGTGAGTCTGTGCGTTTGTACGCACATTTGCATGCTCGCCTCACGGTACATCCTGCTTACAGTTTCACAACTGCAGTGCACTTTTTCAAACCTTGAGCATTTGCCGTGTCCTCAACACCTCTTCGTCCGCTCACAGTTTCCACGACTACAGCGTGCTGCATCGGGTGCTTGCTATCGAAGAGAAAGATGCGTTTACAAAGGCAATGAGGGCAATAGAGGGCGCCAGGTGTGTGTGTGTGTGTTTAAGATCATATGAGCGCCTTCTGCAGTTTATTATGAGTAATCAGAAGGAAAAGTAATTAGAAAAAATGTAATTAGAAGGAAATGTAGGGTGATTAGAAGGAAATGGAGGGCGTTGGGTGTGGGTTGAGTAAAGTTTTGCATTATTTATAATTTTTAGTTTATTACCAGAACAACGTTGGTAGAGGAGATGGCGTTGTGAAAGAGTGTGTGGCACAACTTGAGTGGCAGGTTTCAACGGACCAGCAGGAGTGGACAATGCTTGTTGCCATACGTGCTACGAGCACAAGCACATTGCATGTTACCATTTTTTAAATATAGCACAAGCACATTGCATGTTACTAGTCTGTTTTAATACAGCACAAGCACATTGCATGTTACTAGTCTGTTTTAATACAGCACAAGCACATGCATGTTACCAGTCTGTTTTAATATAGCAAGCTTGTATATGGCTTGCCAACAAAGGCGTTAAAAGCCACAAAACGATTGCGAGACAACATAAAGACCTAAGCCCACCTCTCCCCATGTTTAGGGTTGGTCAGAACCGTATATATGCACCGTATATGACCTTATATTTGGTGATTTCTCTGCCAAGAATACCGTATATACACCGAATATATATGGCTCCGGCCAACCCTCCTCATATATCATCTGTATCTCGCATTCAAAGCTATTTCTCATTGTGTAAATTCCATGTACCCATCATGGCATCATGTTGTATGTTTAGGGCTTGCCAGAACCATACATATAAACGGTGTATGTATATACAGTGTATATGCGGTATTGTAAGCAAAAAAATGAGGTATTGTAAGCAGAGAGAAATCACCATGCAATGTAAGCAGAGAGGAATCACCATGCAATGTAAGCAGAGAGAAATCACCATGCAATGTAAGCAGAGAGGAATGTGGTATAGCAAGCAGAGATAAATCACCATGCATAGGGTCATATATGGTGTGCATTTACAGTTCTGTCCACCTCTTTGTATTCATCATTGCATGTTGTATTCTTCATAGCATGTTGCATTCAATATGGCGCCCATCATGCAATACCTCTGTTCTTCATTGTATAGTTCTGTTGTGTGGTGCCTGCAGCCCTGAAATTTTCTTGGGCACAAATAGCCATGAAGAGGCACCAGCACCAGCACATGCTCCAGGGCAAGCAGCTTCGTCTACAGCTCTACATTCAGCCTCTGATCAACAAAGCAGCCACGGGGCAACACCTACTGCTGCTGGGCCCCCAGCCACAAGCTCGAGCACTCTGGCATCCAACCTGGCTTGCTTGCACCACGCTGCCTGCTACCAGCAGGTATGGCTTGCGTGTGTGTGTGTGTGTGTGTGTGTGTGTGTGTGTGTGTGTGGATTTGGTTGTGTGAGTGTGCTTGTATGTTTGCATGTACTTGTGTGTGAATGTGTGTGTGTGCGCCTGCGTGTGTGCATGCACGTTGGTAGCTTGTTATTTGCACATGTAAGTTGGACAAAATGACATGAGCCTTTGCTGCCAATGCATGCACGAATAACTATTCCCTTTGATCACACACACCATCACACAATTGCTTGCACACATGCACGCATGTGCATGCACACACACTCCCACACCCACCCACTGTACATGCACATACATATGGCTAAGGCCAACCAGTTGTACGCCTTGGCTATTGTGAGTCCTCATCGCTTTGCCAAAAAGAACGTACAGTCACTTTGATGTATGGGACACGTGTAATATTTTCAGAAGAGCAGGCCTAGCCGGTCTGCTAGAGGGGCTTGTCCAGTCTGCTCTAAATAATTGCGTTCCTGCGCAGCATTTTGCATGCATACAGAGTCGTGTTTTTTTCTGCTGAGCTTATCCTGTCTGCCAGAGAGTTGCACTTTTGCACAGCATCTTGCATGTTTTAAGTGGTACATGTTTGTTCGCAGGGCCTAGCCAGCCTGCTGGAGGCATGCATATCTGCGCAACGTGGTATGGAAGGCTTAGCACACCAGCATACTGTACAAGAGGAGCAGCTGCGCGCACGGAACGCTGCATTGAGGGTGCGTGCTGCGCTTTTCTTGTTGTTGATGTAATGAACTATTGCAACGTGGTATGGAAGGCTTAGCACACCAGCATACTGTACAAGAGAAGCAGCTGCGCGCACGGAACGCTGCATTGAGGGTGCGTGCTGCGCTTTTCTTGTTGTTGTTGTTGCAATGAACTATTGCAACTTGCAATATTTAGGTTGCATGAAGATAGGTCATAAGAGCAGCAGCTGGCGTGCTCCATTCCAAGGAACATTCTACAGTGATCTGGATCGCGTTCTTTAATTAATCGAACCACTTGAACACATTGTGTGTGAATGCATTCCCAAAGTTGTGCTACATATTTTATTGGTGCACTTGCGTGCTGCTAGAGAGGTGCAATACGGAAATCCTTTTTGTTGTCACTGCTCCAGGATCAGTTGGCCATGAAAAAGGAGCGCAGGAAGCGTGAGCAGCAGCAGGCGCAACAAGAATGGCAGCAGCAGCAACAACAACAGCAACAACAACAGCAACAACAGCAGCAGCAAGCGCAACTGCAGCAACAGCGGCTTCACCACCAACAACAACAACAGCAGCAGCACCAGCAGCAAGCACAACTGCAACAACAACAGCAGCAGCAGCAGCAGCAGCAGAAACAGCAACAACAACAGCAGCTGGCGCATGAAGAGGAGCAGAACTTCAATGTGCACAGTCCGAGTGCGGTGCAGGTATATTGAGCCCATTTTTTCAAGTTAGCAATTAAATTTTGTACCACATCATTCATCATACAACGTGGCACTCATTCCTTTCATTACTGTTCTGCTCTATCATTCCGTATTTTCTTATCCTATCATTCATACAACGTGGCACTCATTTCTATACTATCCTATCATTCCGTACATTCCTATCTTATAATTTATACATAAGCTTGGCCAGAACCATATATATACGGTGTATACACGGTATTTTTGGCTTGGAAATCACGGCGTATATATACGTATATATATACGGTTCTGACCAACCCTGTTCATACAACGTGGCACTCATTCCGTGCCCCTACCTGGCATGGTGTTGAAGGTCAGGCTTCTGAGGTACACTTGCATCTGATCTTATTCTATCTAATACGGAGTATATGCTTGGACTTGCATTTCTGGTTTAATTTTATGTTCTCTTTCACATCCATCTCACAGTTGTACTCTTTTTTGAAGGCCAGCACATATGATTACACTAGGACTCTCTTGTCACCTCCATTAACACCTTTACACAACACACACAGTTTTGCCTCTCAGATCACACAGGGTCATCCAACAGAGGCCAGCACACACGATTACACTAAGACTCTTGTCACATCCATTTGACACGTTCTCACAAATATTTTGCACTTCCCCTCAGATCACACAGGGCCATCCGACAGAGGCCAGCTCAAGCACGCACAGCCACAGCAGCAATTTCTCCTTCACCCCCAGCCCCAACTGCAGCAACCATCCACAGCAGCAGCAGCAGCAGCAGCAGCAACAGCAACCGTTTCTCAGGTACTCATCATTTTTTGCGGCTTTGGTATATGCCTATGTCTAGGGTAGCAAGTGCTGCACAGTGAACACGATGGAAATTTTTGATGCAACACTCTATGTCAGAGCTATCTGCAATTGTGGATCTGGTATACCTAGGGTAGCAAGTGCTGAACATGCTAGGAAAAACTCTATGCGACTCATGCGCTTCCATTAGTCTAGGAAAAATAAGGGAAAATAACGTGATTGAGTAATAAATATATTGAGGAAACTTGACCTCGCAAAATTTTGACGTTAAAAAGCGTGGTTTCTGTGCCTGCAGGTCTTCAGTTGAAATATTTGTAACAAAGCCTAGTACATTGATAAAACCAGCAATTGAAAAATGCAACAGCTGAGGATGTTTTGATACAGTTTGTCCACTTTTTTATATATGTTTCCCTTTTTTTAAATTTTCTCCTGCAACACACACACGCCTGCCCTGGAACCTCTCAACTCTCAACCTCCACACAACAGCCACATCCCCTGCCAAAAGCACGTGCGCCTGCATGACGCACACCTGCTCACACTCATGTTCCCTTGCGTATTTCCTGCCCATGTGCACGCCTGCCTATTTAACTCAGCAGGTACGCCATGCCGGAAAGCACCATCGCCGCGTCCACACAAATGCTTGAACAACAGCAACGGCAGCGACAGCCGCCGCCCTCTACCTTCACCTCGGTACCACCTGCTGGGCAAAGCAACCTGTACCCTGCAAGCCTGGCGGTTCCTGCACTTCACCCCCCCAGCAGTAGCCACACAGTCCCTTCGGCTGCCTCTTCACTCATCTACCCTGAAAGGTCACCTGCCTGCACAGATATGCCACCTACCAACACGCCCTCTAGTCGTCACCAGCAGCGCTTCCAACCGCCACTCCAGCAGCCTGCTGCAGTGCCACCTGCCTACCCAGATAGGCCACCTGCCTACACAGATGAGCCACCCACTTACACGCCCTCTGGTCAGCAGCAGCGCTTCCGACCGCCACTCCAGCAGCCTGCTGCAGCAGCTCCCCATACCTCTTCTCTGATATTTGCTGAGCAGCCGCAGCAGCAAGTACAGCAGCAGCAGCAGCAGCAGCATTTAGTGTAGACGATCAACATGGTGTTCTCAAGGTTACGCTCAGCTGGTATGGGTGACCTTTAAAGATGTACGGCAGAGTTACTGCCGCTTCAAGAACTTACTTAATAAATCCGGATTGCTGGCAAGGAAGGGTTTGCCCTCTTCCACCGTGTGCTCCAAAAAACAGTATATTGATGCAATTAAGGCTGAAATGGAAGCGATACATAGCTAAGTCAGAATCATACTGCCTGTACTGCATGTCATGCTAAATCAGTGGCATGGACAAATCGTGTGATTTTCTTTGGGATTTATATGTGAGCAACGATTTTTTTGGTTATTTGGTTGCTTGGCCAGTTTAGATGGCTCTCTTGTAACAAACTCGATCTATGGCACACTTGCAATCCACGCTTAAGCTGGTACCATGATATGTCGTGACATGCATGTGACATGACTAGACAAATTAATAAGCGGGGTTGCAGGCAAGCAATTTGCGTACTTGAAATTCGATCCACCTTTGAAGTCATGACAAGCAAGACTGGAAATTCGAGGTTTACATGTAAAAGGCTTCAGTCAAAGCGTGCGACTGCTAGCCTGCTCACAAAAAACAATCAATTTGTGTGAGAAAAAATAAGCATATTGTGGAGTAGTTCCTTAGACCTTTGGTCAATAATCAAGCCACAAATGCTTTCTGGAACAATAGTAATTTCACGCAAATAAGGAACATGATCACCGAAAGACACAACATAGCATGCCGCGTGATATTTAAGGCTGTCAGAAAAACAGGCTCCTTAGGATCATGCATTGTCTCCATGGATATAGGCAGCAACGAACGGATGACCATGCAAAATCTCCAGATTCCTAAAACAGCTGAAAGTAGAATAGTTCCCAAATGGCTCTTCCCACCCCGCTTCCCAGATAAAGACAGATTCACCTGCAGCCGCCCAGATTTTGTGCTGGTTACTCCCATCGCTGCAAAAACACAAAAACGACAAACTAATGTAGGGGGGGGGGGTTCTTCGGAGTGGCAGGGGGCAATTGAGGGAGACTGGGAGCATCCCAGAAGCACCGCCAGCCACCAGTAGAGCCACCAACCCCAGACAGCACCGACCTAAAGACCTCAACAAGACTCGGCGTCACATCCACCTCGTCAAGATCAAGTATTGTTAGGACACCAGACCTCAGAACCAGCTGAACGCCGCAAAGGAACAGCACAAAGACCTCCGCAACATTCTCCAAGGAGCCTCCGTTACTCTCCACATCATCCTTTTGGGTGTGGGTGGTACCATCTACAGCACTCACACTCTGAAGCCTTTCAAGGAACTGGGTCTCGATTCTCAAAGAGTTAAGAAGCTTGCCTCCAAGCTCCATGTGCACTCTGTGAACTTTGCTGCTAAATTTGTCCATATTAGACGTGCCCTTTCCAGTACTGTCATCAGCTCTCATCAGGAGCCGGTTTCAGGCCAAGCCTGCAACCCTCCTGATCCCCATTGATTTTTCCTTTCCTTTTCGCGGCGGAGGAGCTTGTGAGTGGCTCCTTTCCCTTATTTAATGTGGGGAGTGGCTTTCACTGCCTGCGTGGCGTTTTCTTTTTCTTTTCTTACCGCACTGGTACAATTTTTAATCAAAAACACGCCTACCGGTACGGCTTCTCTCCCAATGCAAACTGCCCCATCTGCCCTTGCACTGATAGTGCGCTTCACATGCTCTTCTCTCAGGTTGCCAACACACTAAAATGAGGAACATGATTATACAACCCCATAACATGGCAATTGTGCTGATTGTCCAAAGGGAACATGCGGTGCCAACCACATTGCCTACACTGATGTAGGCAGCGCAGACATACTATCAGAGCAAGGCCTAGATCTGAGAAACACTGCCATCAAAACACTGCCCTCTTGGCTGCTACCAAAACTAACAGCACATGCTTTAAAATCCTCTTCGCGTCCTGACGCCATCCTAATTTTACCTAGCACTGTGTGCTCCTCTCGCGTAACCACCCGCAACACAAAATTTCAGCAGCTTGCTAAAAACAAGAAACTGAGTCCAAACCAGTGGGAGGTTCACCTGATTGAGTTTAAATTCTGTGAAGACACTAGGCCCGATCCCCAACTCCAAAAAGCACAAGCACAGCATAGCATGCTTATTGCCAACCTAACAGACAAGGATATAGGGAAGTGAAGCTCCACGTGATCCTTGTTGAAGTTATGGGGACTACACAGTGCTCTGTGAAAAAATATCTACAAAGACTGCACAGACAAACCTCTGGCAGACCTTAATCTGGACTACCATAAGATTAAGAAACTGACACACAAACTGAATGAACACTCCATCAGACATGCATCTGCACTCATAAAAACAAGGTATGCACTGCAATATAACGCAAGCAACAACAGTCAAGGATTGGGTCCGGGTGCTACGGAACACAACCTCCCTGCCCCACACTAATTTATTTTATTTGTTTGCGCGGTGGGGAATTGTCTGGTGCGGGCACGTAAGTAACCCCCTCCCTTAATCATGCTGGCTGTGTATTACTACCAGCGGCGTCTTTTCTTTTCTTGAGGTGCAACCACGGACACTTTCTGGTAATCAGTGTTGTCATTCATTTGTGCTTACTGAACTGATTACTGGTACTGGTAAGCCATGCTGTATGTATGATTGCCTTAAATGATGTGACAATTTCAAATTTGCAATGGAAGTTGGATTGAAAAATATTTGTGCTTAAGGCTCTTAAATTTATTCAGGTATTCGAATTCGTTTTTAACAGTAAACTATGTGGCTAGGGTTTTCTTCCCTCTGCCTCGTTTTCATATTCAATTGTTACATTTCCAACATTTAGCATTTCATTACTACTTCACAAAAAATGGATCGACGGCTGGAATGAATGACAGAAGCCTTTTTCTCGGCTTACTAGGCTCTGACTGAAGTGACCAATGGGTGCAGCAGAGGGGGATGGGAACAACAATCAGCAACAACATGCAGCATCCCCATGCCCGCCCCCTGTGTTCATCGCTGGCCATGAGTGCCACTTCCCGCATCCACCGTATGGTGCGTCTATGCATTGCTAAAAGCACATTTTGAAATTAAAACACTTCAGCTGGCCGCAGTAAGGCCTTTTTTTAACCGCAGTGCACTGCACGACAGCTGCCGTGGCTTGTGCCGCTTTGGCACAGCGCAAGTATATACAATACACGCACGCACGCGCACACACACACACAGACACACACATACACATACACACACATACACACACACGCACATACACGCACACGCAGACACGCATACACACACACACACACATGCACACGCACACACACACACAGACACACACACTAACACACACTTACACACACTTACACACACTCTTACACACATACACACACACACACACGAACACACAAACACACACACCACGTTACATGCAAACATCTTAGCTCTCACGTTCACAAACGCCCACACCAGGCGTTCAGCTGGCATTTATGAGCAAGCTGATCAGCGCCTTGAACAACGGCCACAACGCGTTGCTTGAGGCACCCACTGGATGCGGTACGGATTGAACAGAGTACCTTCATAAGGTTTCTCACTGTTAAAATACCATCCATCATTCTGATTATTGGAGTCACCATCATTCTGATCATTAGATTCAGGGCAGGAATGGCTATTGTTTGCAGGCACGATGGCCGTTATCTGATCCCTACAATAAGGACAGCTTGCGTAATTTCTGTTATGGGCACAAGTTCTCTTTTGACCTCTATTAAGTGAAGTCGGCCAGAACCAGACGTGTTGAACTACAGAATAGGCTACATTGTATATACATGCAGGGTAAATTCCATGCATACGGCCATATACCAGTCATATACGGTATACGGTGTATGTGCATACGGTTCTGGCCGACTCCGCGTCCATGCTGAGCACTATTTAGCTTTTGAGAGGCTTCTTTGCGCAAGTGATGCCTGAGTCGTTTACATGGCGCAGAAGAGTGAGAGCTGTGCGCTCTATTACGGCCCGTTGTTGATACGTCGTCACAAGATGCATGAAGGGGAAAAAATTGTTTGTGCGCAGGTGTATATTTATCTGGTGTACGATATGAAATTGATTGGCTGGGGACTGCGGCTTAGTCTGGGTTGCCATTCACAGTGCTCAGGGTGTCCTTCATTTCACTCAAGAGTAGGGTCGGCCAGAATTATGGACATGTACGGTGTATATACGGTGTTTTTGGCAGGGAAACTCCAAATATACGGTCGTACACGGTGCATATATATATATATATATATATATAATAATAATATATATATACGGTTCTAGCCAACCCTATACTCAAGAGCTTTTGCGTTTGTTGCGAGGGCCAGGCTTCCATGGTAGCAAGCACCCACACGAAATCACACAAACGTACACAATATCCACAAGCACGCCCGCAACGCACTAATAAAACGCCTTCAGCAACACGCACATAAGCAACCCCTCCTCCACACACGTTCATGCACTCCACACCTGCACGTACACGGCAGGGAAAACGCTGAGCTTGCTGGTGAGCTCCTTGGCTTGGCAGAACAAACGCAAGAATGACTGCATGCAGCGCTACAACCAAGCATGTGACGCTTGGCACAAACGACAGGTGGGGTGCATGTAAATTGCGTTGTCTCTCTGTTTCTCTTTCTTACTATACAGCGGGAATTATGTTAGTATACACACAGAATAATCATGCTGGCTGTATCATCACTACCAGTGGTCTTTTCTCTTTCTTCTGTACACAGAATCTCATAATCAGCGTGCTGAGCTTCAACAAACTAGGGAGCAACCTGCCTGCGCAGCCTTTAATCTGTTTGTTGTAACGTGCACGCACTTTTCGTCTGTGGATCACTCACGGCTGTTGACGTGCCGCTTTTAGCACCAACCACTATGCGCGAGTTGTGTGCCACTCACCACCTGTGGCCATGCTTCTGTGTGTGTGTGTGTGTGTGTGTGTGTGTGTGTGTGTGTGTGTGTGTGTGTGTGTGTGTGTGTGTAGTATGTGTGTGTGTCATTCTCCATGTGCCACTGTTGTTTATATGCCACACAATGACACTGTGCAGGCAGAGAAGCAGGCAGCAGTTATGGCCCAAGCACCTCCACCGCAACCAGGTAGACATAAACGCAAGCAGAAAATAAAAGCATGGCATGACCCGTGGCTTCCTTATAACCATCTAAGGAAATACAACAAGGGCGCAGGCGACAACGCCACTCCCTCATATTATACAAGGAAAAGGAGCCCACGTGCCCCCCTCTTTCGACTTCTCCTAAAAGCACTGGCCCCTCTGTTTTACATAGATCTGAGTGATTGTTTTTCATTTCACAGCACAAAAAAAAACATCCAAATATATTTTGTGCGTTTGTACTGACAAAAGATATTAATGCTCTTCCCCTACAGGCATGCCTGTCAACCCTCCTACCTCAAACCCACCCTATCCTCTGCCTATCCCCCCGAATGTCATCTACTCCAATGGTCTACCTGGTGGAATGCCGGGTGCTCCTGCAGCTGCTGGTGTGTGTGTATGTGTGTGTGTTTGTGTTTGTGTGTGTTTTTGAGAGAGAGAGAGAGAGAGAGAGAGAGAGAATGAGAGAGATAGAGAGAGAGAATGAGAGAGACAGAGAGAGAGATAGAGAATGAGAGAGAGAGTGAATGAGAGAGAGAGAGAGAGAGATAGAGAGAGAGTGAATGAGAGAGAGAGAGAGAGTGTGAGAGGGACTCAGCACATGAGCATGCCTAGATGCTCTCCAAAACCCATAAGGATACTCACCTACGCCTACATCCCCTTGCGCACATACATCCATGCTTACACTAGCATGTGTGCATGTAAGCAAGCGGACACACACACAAGCAAACTCACGCATGCACTTGCACACAAACACTTACAAACATGCACACATGCATACTCATGCTCACAAGCATGTGCGATTTTGCTGCTCACGCACATGCAAACTTACACACTCCCACCCTACCCACACAGGTGGCTGTGGGGGCGGTGGCTGTGGTGGCACGGGCTACAGATACAATGCATACACAAGTACATACTCACGCACTCCCTCCCTACCCACACAGGTGGCTGTAGGGGCGGCGGCTGTGGTGGCACAGGCTGTGGTTACGATAAAAACACATGTACATACTCACGCACTCCCTCCCTACCCACACAGGTGGCTGCAGGGGCGGCGGCTGTGGTGGCACAGGCTGTGGTTACGATGAAAACACATGTACATACTCACACACTCTCTCCCTACCCACACAAGTGGCTGTGGGGTCGGTGGCAGTGGTGGCACAGGCTGCAGATACGATGCATACACAAGTACATACTCACGCACTCCCTCCCTACCCACACAGGTGGCTGTGGGGGCGGTGGCATTGGTGGTACAGGCTACAGATACGATGCATTCACAAGTACATACTCACACACTCCCTCACTATTCGCACAGGTGGCTGCAGGGGTGGTGGCTGTGGTGGCACGGGCTGTGGATACGGTGCACAAGGGGGTATGAACTACGCACTGGGTGGTGTGGCAGGCAGTCATGTCAGCGTCAGCGTCAGCGGCAGTGCTGCTGGTAGTGGTGGTGCTGGTATTGAGGGTGCCACAGCAGGTGGTGGTGCAAGTGGGGGCGCAAGAGAGGATGGAGGAGGAGGTGCTGCAGGAGCGGCGGCACCAGCCGGAGGACTCAAGCCGTTTGGGGCGTTTCTTTTCAAGGGTGAGGGGGGACATACATCAGGGGGGGGTAGGCTGCCATTAAAGGGAGTTGTGGTGACCCCACAACATTGGCAGCAGCAGCAGCAGCAGCAGCAGCAGCAGCAGCAGCAGCAGCAGCAGCAGCTTGGATTTGTCGGTGGTGTTTTGAAGCCAGATCCAGCATCCCTCTATCAGCAGCAGCCGCCGCCTGGGTTTGTCGGTGGTGTTATGAAGCCAGATATAGCAGAATCCTTCTATCAGCAGCAGCAACAGCAGCTTGGTTTTGTCGGGGGTGTCATGAAGCCAGATCCCAGTCAGTGTGCGCCTCTAGATGCGGTTAAGCTTGACCCCTCTGGTCTACAGCAGCAGCAACAGCAGCAGCAGCAGCATGCAGCTATGGCTGCAGTAAAGCCAGATCCATATCCCTTATACCAGCAGCAGCAGCAGCAACAACAGCAACAGCAGCAGTATGCAGCTATGGCTGCAGTAAAACCAGATCCAGATCCCTTGTACCAGCAGCAGTTGCAGCAACAGCTGTGCTCCCACCAGCAGCAATACCCCCAGCAGCACCTGCAGCAGCAGCAGCAGCAGCAGCAGCAGCAGCAGCAATATTCTCAGCAACCCCCTCAACAGCAGCAGCAGCAGCAGCAGCAGCAGCAGCAGCAAACCCACGGGCACCCTGCGTGTGTGAAGCCAGACCCAGAGGCAGCGCAGCTCGCCTGTACGCAGGTGGTGGGGCCACTAAGCACAGCACCTGATGAAGGAAGTGGCCCTTCTGTAGCGCCCGGTGGGATGGGAGGAGCAGGGGTTGAGGGTGCTGGGGTTGCTGGGCCTGGTCGGGTGGGAGCAGCGGGAGGAGAGGAGGAGTCTGGGATGGGCGGGTCTAACAGAGTTGGAGAAGCAGGTGTAGGAGGGGCTAGGATGGGTGGGTCAGATGGGATGGGAGCAGCGAAAAGAGAAGAGAGGTCTGGGATGGGTGCGCATGATGGGATGGGAGGAGGAGGTGTTGAGGGGGCTGGGGTTCGTGGGGTACAGCAGGGAGGGGGTGTGGGTGTGGGTGGCGATGCTGCAGGGGTTATAATGAAGCAAGAAGGTATTGGTGGTGGCGCTGCTGCTGAAGCTGGCAGCGGTGGTGTAAGTAGCAGTGGTGGTGCTGCTGCTGCTGCTGGTGGTGGTGGTGGTGGTGTTGGCGGCGCTGGCAGTGGTGGTGGCGCTGTTGCCAATGCTGGCAGCAGTGGTATGGGCAGCGGTGGTGGTGGTGGTGGTGGCATTAAGCAAGAAAGGGAGGGGGAGGTGAGGCTGGAGAGGGGTGGAGGGGATGCTGCGCAGGGAGCTGGAATGGTGAAAAAAGAGGAGGTTGAAGAGGAAGGAGGGCATGGGCTTGGGCTGCACAGTGATGGCAGCAATGGTAGAGCAGGTGAGGTTGAGCGCATGTGTGTGTGGCATTGATGCCGTTTTGCAATATCCTAGCGGCTCCAGTGAGGAGTCGAAAGAAGCAGGAGCCTCAAATTTGGTAGCAGCAGTAGTGGAAAAGCTGGTGAGAGTGAGTGCATGTGTGAGGCAAATGATGCAACGCGTATGTATGGGCATAAGGTGCAACACATGTGTGAGGCATAAGATGCAACACGTGTGTGAGGCATAAGGTGCAACACGTGTGTGAGGCATAAGATGCAACGCCTGCTTAATAGGTTGGCTGCGCCTGAGAGGTGAGCAAAAGTCAGGCTGATAAATTGACACCTTATTGACAATCGATGATGTTGTTGTTTGCACTGCCATGAAGTATACAAACCCTATCCCAGTTGACCGTCACCCTTTCCACCCCCCTACCACACACAGTTTTTGTGCCCAGACTGCTACTGCACAGAACCCATGCGCAGACTGCTACTGCACAGAACCCATGCACAGACTGCTACTGCACAGAACCCATGCACAGACTGCTACTGCACAGAACCCATGCACAGACTGCTGCTGCACAGAACCCATGCACAGACTGCTGCTGCACAGAACCCATGCACAGACTGCTACTGCACAGAACCCATGGAGCTCAGTGGATTTGGATTTGCTGTTGGTAACGCTGCTTGTTTACCCGACCCCCAGGTTGTGAGAAACAGTTTACCGTCACCCTTTCCACTCCCCCTATCACACACAGTCTAACATTACATGAACTGCACTTAACACTGATTACTGCACTTAACACTGATTACGTGAACTGCACTTAACACTGATTACGTGAACTGCGCAGAGCCTGTGGAGGGCAGCGGACCAGGATCTAATGCTGCATCTGCCCATCTACCTGGTGGTGTAGACCCTGCAGCTGCTATGCCACTCCCTAGCTTTGACGACTACCCAGTCATGGAACCAGTGCCCCGCATCTTCTTTGCCACGCGCACACACAGGTGTGTATCTTGTGTGTGTGTATATGTGTGTGTGTATGTGTGTGTGACTGTGTTCCGGTGCATGGACTTTGTCTTTGCCACGCACACGCACAGGTGGGTATGCTTGTGCGTGACCTGGTGGTTGGGAAGAGTTATGGACAAAGATAACAGGTCACGGCCACGCATCAGTTACTGTGTCGGTTTATGTGCAGTACGCAAGATCAGTATCAGTAAGCGCTGTCGGTACGCGTGATCAGTATCAGTAAGTGCTGTCAGTTGCTATTCCTTTCTGTGTAGTGGGTGTGGTGGTGCTACAGTTTTGTTACAGTTACGAGAAGCGATTATGTGTGGTACTTTGTACCTGCAAAACTTGTAAATCGGAATGTGTGGGGGGGTGGTCACGCTGCCTGCCTGCCTGCGTAGCTCACTTCTTATTTCCTTGCTGCCTGCCTGCGTAGCTCACTTCTTATTCCTCTCTACCTGCCTGCGTACTCATTTCTTATTTCCTCTCTGCCTGCCTGCGTAGCTCATCTCTTATTTCCTCTCTGCCTGCATACCTGCGTAGCTCACTTCTTATTTCCTTGCTGCCTGCCTGCGTAGCTCACTTCTTTTTCCTCTCTGCCTGCCTGCGTAGCTAATTTCTTATTTCCTCTCTGCCTGCCTGCCTGCGTAGCTCACTTCTTATTTCCTCTCTGCCTGCATGCCTGCGTACTCATTTCTTATTTCCTCTCTGCCTGCCTGCGTAGCTCATCTCTTATTTCCTCTCTGCCTGCATACCTGCGTAGCTCACTTCTTATTTTCTTGCTGCCTGCCTGCGTAGCTCACTTCTTATTTCCTTGCTGCCTGCCTGCGTAGCTCACTTCTTATTCCTCTCTGCCTGCCTGCGTTGCTCACTTCTCAGTTCCTCTCTGCCTGCATGCTTGCGTAGCTCACTTCTTATTTCCTCTCTGCCTGCCTGCCTGCGTAGCTCACTTCTTATTTCCTCTCTGCCTGCCTGCGTACTCACTTCTTATTTCCTCTCTGCCTGCCTGCGTAGCTCACTTCTTATTTCCTCTCTGCCTGCATGCCTGCGTAGCTCACTTCTTATTTCCTCTCTGCCTGCCTGCGTACTCATTTCTTATTATTGGTTTCGCTGCCTGCATGCCTGCGTAGCACACTTCTTATTTCCTCTCTGCCTGCATGCTAGCGTAGCTCACTTCTTATTTCCTCTCTGCCTGCCTGCCTGCGTAGCTCACTTCTTATTTCCTCTCTGCCTGCCTGCGTACTCATTTCTTATTTCCTCTCTGCCTGCCTGCGTAGCTCATCTCTTATTTCCTCTCTGCCTGCATACCTGCGTAGCTCACTTCTTATTTCCTTGCTGCCTGCCTGCGT
>Ga0307968_1001001_pt1 | contig 22213 bp, 26 predicted proteins | sample OrgLakmetagen650_FD_201834 | JGI IMG/M metagenome (GOLD analysis project Ga0307968, IMG submission 201834) | Saline water microbial communities from Organic Lake, Antarctica - #650 | ecosystem: Environmental > Aquatic > Non-marine Saline and Alkaline > Saline | place: Antarctica: Organic Lake...
CGTGCGTGTGTGTGTGTGTGTGAGTGCGTGTGTGTGTGTGTGTGTGTGTGTGTGTGTGTGTGTGTGTGTGTGTGTGTGTGTGTGTGTGTGTGTGTGTGTGGTCGCGAGGGGTGCTGCTTGGTTAAGCTGGCATGCATCGTTGGGTTGCCAAGTGGGGGTGTGTATTACAAATCTAAATAGACTCCTGGTCATATGCATTTAAAACTGTTGAACCAAGCAGCTGTGTCAATGCACGTGGGAAGTATTGATGCATCAGCAGCGTTGGTCAAAGAAACGGCTTGCTTTCGATCAGCTTGCATCAACAATCTACAGTGATCATTGATTGTAGTAGGAACTGTCATTGCGGTAGCCCGTGGTGAACACTGGTGCTATAAGGTTGGCATGGACCGTGAGCACTTTTAGACAGGGATGTCCACAATGGATCTTGACATCGTGTCACTGAATCGTGAATATTGTTAGTATTTGACAGTGATAATTGCTGGCGGGCAGGCTGGTATGAATTGCTGCAATTAGCAGCTGTTTTAGACCACATGAAATAATTTGGCATTATAGACAAGATCTCTGAGGTGGCTGGTAGTACTATTTCAGCCTTACCTCTCACTTCGGTCCCAGGTTTAATGCAACCTGCACTATGCTACTATGCAGCTGTGCTAGAATATGAACAAAACATCAACAGTTGCAACTGTCTGCGCTGGACTAGCTTGGCTAAAAAGCTAGTAATTGAGGGAGAGAACCGAGGGAACCCTGCATTTCACAGCAACAATTAAGCCGTGAGGCTTTATTGGCATAGCTGGAGGATGTGTGATAGGATTAATCCTACAGCAGTGTTATATGCATGCATCATGTACACACATACTGGACAAGTTCAGAGTACGCAGACATGCCGTGATTATTTTCTGTGTGTAATATGCATGTCAAGCACTCACTACACACTGCATCTTGTGCTATAGGCTAGAGCGCAACAACATGCATCAAGCCAATAGCCTGCAGAGGGCAATCAAGGCAATGAGCATCAACTCAACACAAGCATCCAGACTTAGAAGAAGCGCCTTCTTTTTTTGATTGTTACACCTCTGACCAGGGCAGGAGCCTTGCACTTGAACCAAGCTCCCTTATTTTTAATTAAAGTGAACATGAAGCTTTTGACAAATACTAAAAGCTTATCTTGACTGCACTTGCAAGGCCAACAAAACAAGTCTCCCTTGCACGCAATGAGCAGACCGACACAAGTGCAAGCAGCCATACATTGCATTGCCACACATAGTAGGGATGGGTCAAATCCCTGACTCATCCCTACACATCCCTGACACATCCCTACGCATCCCTGACACATCCCTACACATTCCTGACTCATCCCTGACTCATCCCTGACTCATCCCTGACTCATCCCTGACACATCCCTACACATCCCTGACACATCCCTGACACATCCCTGACACATCCCTGACTCATCCCTACACATCCCTGACACATCCCTGACTCATCCCTACACATCCCTGACACATCCCTGACACATCCCTGAACGTGCCCACAGGCTGATCAAGGCGGGTGCGATTAGTAAAACCAGTGAGCAAGAGCTGAGCAAGCTCAGCGCATGGGCAGAGCTGCTTGGCTACTGCGCAAGTATCTGGCTGAGCAGCATCAAGGCAAGTGGAGGGCTTGTAGTAGTTTGGGTGCTCAAGTTAATGTCCAAACTGTGTGTGCAGTTTGCTCTGGTTATAATATGTAGGTGTTCCCGGGTTGTTCTTTTCATTTTTCCAGCAACAAAGCTCATATTTTAAAAACGCGTAAAAGATTGCAAATTTAATTGGCACAAAGCCCAATTAAACAATCCTTATGTGTACGGCAGCCAGTTCTGTAAACTTTGTTTTAAAATAATTTTAGCTCAAGTATCAATCCTGACAAGTGCAGTCTATGAAGTTTAAAAGCAAGTAGACAACCGGGAATGCTGCACCCCCATATCTTTCTCACCCTACACAACTTGGCGATATCCCTCACCGAACACCCTGTTGTGAGCAAGCACATACATGCGGCATACAGGAGAAACATCGGATTGGTACAAGCCAGTCCAACCTACCTGTCTACTCTGCTGAGTCTTCGTATGGATTGCATGCATGATATTTATGAGTCTTGCATGCCTGGCCTAATGCATGAATTGAGGTGTGTCCCTGAAGCTAAGAAATTGAGGCTGGCGGTGAGGCATTCCCCCTTTTCACAATAGTGTGCCTGCTCATTGTGACTTGCATGTGTGCACGAACGCTGATGCTCGTGCAAACACTCATGTGCACATATAAACACGCATTAGAACACACACGCTCACGCAAACACACACGTGTGCACAATCACATACACGCAGATCCGTAACATTAAGAGGAGGCAGCGACTGAAGCTCGGCCTACAAGAGGAGGTAAGCAACGCAAAGTAAAATGTCTGGAGCGGTCCCAGAGCGAGTTCCCTGGTTTCCCCACACTGCCTGCGTAATGTACTACCAGGCAATGAACTCGTTCTTGCTTGTATCACACCAAAATGAGTTCATTCCTTCACGGCTAACCACGTTCACGAGCAAGTCAACCCTTGTCGTCATTTCCTGCAGCAGCAGCCTTGCTGGCCAGCCTCCCTGCAATGCCTGATCTCTGACACGTTAGTCTATGCTCTCCTTCCCATGCGAATGAAACTGGGCAGACCTACAGTCCACATTCTTTCGCATCTGTTGTTGCTACGACAGCTGCAAAGCAACGTGCTCCTTTATACCTCCTGGGTGCACTAACATAATATGTGGCACAGATTCACAGCATGTGTAGGGTTGGCCAGAATTGTGTAACTACACCGTATATGACCGTATATTTCGGGATTTCCCTGCCAAAAATAACATATATACACCGTATATATATATGGTTCTGGCCAACCCTAGGTATATGGTTCTGGCCAGTTCTAGGTATATGGTTCTGGCCAACCCTAGGTATGTGTGATCCAACACGATGACGGTGATGCCAGCACCTCCTTTAAGCTGATCACAGATACAGCATCCTTATGCCTTGGTTCTGTCATTCACACTTCAAGCAGCACGTGGTTTCTTTTTCTTGTCTCTCTGCCTGCTCTTTTGAATGTACATCATTAAGGCAGAGGTTTTGCAGCATAATTACATTATTACTTTCCAAACCACCAAGGACATCCAAGCAGCTTCTTCATCGACCCAGCCTGATCACTGCGCCACCTCCAGTTTTTACCATGTGCATCCCCCCAGTCTGAATACAACTTTTGTGAGAAGATTTGAACAAGTTGGCAACCTGGCCAGTGCGTACCCCTGCCTGAAGCCTCTCCATGACACACACTAGTTCATATCAGCAGTGTGAGAGCATCCGCGTAAAACACATTTCCTAACATGCGCTAATTCATCATAATGGGTAAGTAATTTCTGTACCTTCTTCTCTTTGCTTAATTTGTACCGTCACTTGATGGTGATCTGGCTAGTATGAGCACCTACTAGGAGTCTCTTCTTTGCACACGCTGGCATGGCAGAGCATAGGCGCTTGCACACACTGGCACACGCTGGCATGGCAGCGGTTGCACACACTGGCAGCATGATTTGCACACGCTGGCATGGCAAAGCATAGGCGCTTACTCTTACCATCTTCCTTTACTGTTACTCGTACTGCGCCCTCAGGCCAGGTCCAGGGAAAAGTCCAGCCAACCTGGCCCAAGCAAAATAGACGAGGAGGATGCAGCTGGTTCAGCTCTGTGCCAAGAGCTGGCCATGCTTCGTGCTGCTAAGGCCACTTGCCAGCTAGCTATCGTGCAGGACATGGCAGACGCGCTAATGGCAATCAACGAAATCAGAGGTGAATCCTGCTGAATCGCTTGCCTTTTATCTTTTCTGATATGCTTGCCAGCTAGCCATTGTGCTGGTCCTGGCAGATGCGGCAATGGCTGTCAACAAAATCAGAGGTTATGGTCCTGCTAAGTTGCTTCCCCCCCGTTTCTACCTGATCTAATTGCCAGCTAGTCACCATACAGCCAAGGCCTCAAAGATGGCTTTTTTTCTTGTGCTGCAGAGAACCTAGATCGCTCAGCACGTACAGCACGTTTGTTTATTCCTTTTCAATTGCAGGAGGCAGAGACCCCATTCTTAGGTACCCTGCTACCTTGGCTTTGGCCGGCCTCGTCTCAGGGATCATCAGCTTCCGAAAAAACTGGAGGGCCTGCTAGCAGGGTCAGAGCTCAGAACGCAGGTTTAGAGATTCAGTAAAAATGGTATGCAGCAGCCACGTTCACGCCATACATTATATGCCTCTGTGTCTGCTGTAATGAGGCTGCACTGTGGGTGAGTCGCAGCCTCCACTCCTGAAATTTTATTACTGGTAAATGGTGGTGGTGCTCTGAAGAACGTGCTGATGGTCTCAGCAGTGTGCTCTAGCCAGAAAGTGGTAGAAGCCAGCCAGAAGGTGGTAGAAACCAGTAAGAGGTCACATAGTATCTGGTAGTATGCACTTTGGTCTCAAGTGATCACCCCCTGCCAGAAAATGGTGGTGGTGTGTTAAGTGTGCTTCTAGTTTTCTATAGGGCTCTGGATAATGTTAGCCGGCACTGTGAAAAAGATGCCCCTCCAACTGTGAGCGTTTTTGTCTGTGTTCCCAGTATGAGCACCAGTTTTTTCAGGCCTCTCATTTATGCACGCTGATATAATTTAGGGCAGACTCATAGCAACGCAAATAGCGCCATTATTATAGAATGCATTTATTCAACCTTTGATTTGACATTGGTGTACTCTTCTATGATCAACATTTTAGCTGCACCCCCGCTGTATATATGTACCTGCTTTTTCTACCAGTTGTGACGTGTATGTATCTGCAACAACTTGTGCTGGTAGACGGAAGTTCAGCCGTTCATAAATGATTCGGTCGTTTTTTGTGCAAGGCTTTCCAAGGCATTTTTATGGTCTGTGCTCTCACTTGTCAACAAACTTGTTCATCAAGCAACTTATTAGCTGTACGTCTTCTGCTTCAGTTCAGTCTGGTGGGACACACAGTACTTTCAACTTTTCTGTGTGCACTATGCTTTCTGCCTTTGATTTTTATTCCTTGCCAAACCTTGATCAGCTGCCACATCTGATTTTCTTGTTTTTATTTCAGCTTTAAATTGGTGGACTCTTGTTATCGGCACCTATGCATTTTATAGCTCTAACGTTAAGGTGTTTTTATAGTGCGACTGCTTCTTCTTCTTCTTCTTCTTTGCTCAGCTCACACGAGAAAGTTTCCCCTGACAAGAACTCGGCAGTGGTTGTTATCCGATATCAAGAGTCGAGTCAACTTGCTTGCTTGCTCACTCGGCGGGGTCGGGGAGATGGAGCCAAAGTTGGCTTTTTGCACATTTTGACTGGGAAAAGGAGGTCCAGCCGTGGGAACGACCTTCTAGCAGGGAGGCTTATGGGAGCGTGGCCCTTGTCACTGTGAGACGGTCCCCAGAAAGTGTGGTGTAGACGCTGACTCCTTGGGGAAGTCAATAATGCGTGAACAATGTCTGTGTTAAGGTCGTGGCAGCTAGAGCATAAATCCGTAAGGACCTGAACACAGCCTAGCATGGCCGAAAACCAAACAACTGTAAAACCGCTGCTCAGAGAAGAAAAGACTGCTGATAGTGATGACACAGCCAGCATGATTAAGGGAGGGGGTTACGAAGGTGCCCGCACCAGGCAATCCAACAAGAAAACAATTAGTGGGTCAGGGGGTTGTGTGCCATGGCATCCAGATCCACACAATGACTGTTGTTGCTTAGGTTGTATTGCAGTGCATATCGTGTCTTTGCTCACATTTTAATCCCAGGGAAAATCACACGATTCGTCCATGCCACTGATTTAGCATGACAACCTGCCTATTCATTGGGCGTGTTAGCCTAGGCAGGTCCAAAAGGCCGACGGCCTTCACTTGCTCGTGAGGCAGGCGAGTTGTTTGTCCAAGAAAGACATAGCTGGTGACTGGCCGCTACGACTGCCTCATGGCTGCTTTTCACGCCTGACTAGGTACGCTCCACATTCCAGGTGGTGTGTGTAAGGGAACTGCAAAGCATGCATCAGAAGAAACATGCAAGTAAGCCAGATTTCGTGTTTAGTAATGGAAACGCAGACACCAAACAACAAGTTCAGCCCTTGACAACGTGTTATTTATTTTTGCCGCAACACCATGTTGATATGTCTCTAGTTTGGGTACAAACGCAGAATTAACTCTTCACACCAACCAGCAAAACAACACCATTTTGATTTAACTCTTTACCATTTTGATTTTGATATCTTTACCACAGATGACAAAGCAACGATAATGTGAGCAGGGATCAGGAGAGAGACAAACTGGACTGAGCCCTTATAAACCAGTTAGGCTCAAGGGTTGGGGTGCACATAGAACCTGATATAATTTCCCCCGTACATTGATTGCTATGAAATATTGCTAGGTCAGTAAAGGATCAGACAGAGACATATGCAGCATCAGGCGGGGACTTAATCTGAAACATTTAGCAAGACTTTTCTTTTAATGCCCCTTCTTTCTAGGAAGATGCACAGTATTGGAACGTGACCATACCTGGTCAAATGCAGCAAATCTTGCGAGCTTGTGCGTTGGCACCAAATCCTGCAAGTGCCGGCAATAAACGCTGTGATTGCTAACAATAGCTGCTTGTGTACTGACACCCAATCCTGTGAGGGCCAATGGGGGGGGGGTTGCCCACGAGGGCCTGTGTGTTGGCATTTAATCCTGTGAGTGTCGTGGCACTTTGTGAAAGAACGCGGAGGGGCTGCAAAACTCAAATGCACTGTCAAACAATGTTGTGTTGAATAACAAGGGGCTTCCACACACAAAAACAGCTAGCTCGTAAGATGGACGGACGAAGGCCACCATGCCTCTGAGTCATCAAAGCGAGTACTTTTTTGCAGCCAGCTGCAACATGTAGTAACAGCTATTATAAAATACACGCTGCAACATGTAATTACAGCTATAATATAGGATGCACGCTGCAACATGCAGTAACAGCTAATATAACTTACACACTGCCAAAAATGCAGAAACAGCAGAATTCACCAGCTCACCTTCAGGTTTTTCAGCAGGGTTTCTGGATTACATGAAATGTACACAATGCGCTCAAACTCTGACACCAGCTTCACTGTCTGCACGTGTGTGTGTGTGTGTGTGTGTGTGTATGTGTGTGTGTGTGTGTGTGTGTGTGTTGTGTGTGTGCGCGCGCATGCACGAATGAGTGTAATTGTGGTCAAGATGTTGGTACTGAAACCAAAATTCGCAGTCTGCAAAGGACAGGTCGAAAATGTAATTTAGAGGCAAGGTTGCAAGAGATCCCAAGTGCATCATGGCCTGCCAGCCTGTCATTTGTTCGTCATATTAAACGCAAGGCAGAGTAGCCCAGTAAATGCATGTGCATGCGTGCATGTGTGCTTTTCAACACTGCGCGGCTTCGAATAAACACGATGCAGGTTTATAAGTAGACATTGGAACCGGTTGTATCGCAAATACAAAAATGGCCAGGCTCCTTGAGATAGGGGGAGTTGCGAAGTTGCATGGGACAGGAAAGCAGCAAGTTTCGACACAAAACATCCGAATCTAGCTCCACCCACTTGCATGAAGTGCTTCTACGCACATCTTCGACACAATTGCACAAGGTGCACTTACACCTGGTGTACCTACGCACATCATACACACAATTAATTGACACGATTGTGCGCACATTAAGCACGACACCCCACTCACACCAGATCCAATCTAGCATGTGGGGACCGTTCAGCTTGCGCAGTTTACATGACATGGACACCATGAACCACACAAGTGATGAAGACGCCGCACTCACCCCAGGGTCTAAAGCAAGGGTTACCCGTAACGTACGCAGTTTACATACAGCATGGACGCTCGTTCACCACACAAACAAACACACACACACACACCGCACGCACCCCAGGGTCTAAACCAGCTCGTGGGGGGTCCACTAGCACTGTCCGCAGCGACAACTGTGCCCAGTCCAAGCCCTCTAGTCGCCTCTTAGTTGCCTGAGTCTTCCACGCATCCGTGAACTCCTCAGAGGACATGCGTGCCACAAAGATGTTGTCCACCTGGGGTCGTGTTTTTGATGTAGTGTGTGTGTGTGTATGTGTATGTGTATGTGTGTGTGTGTGTGTGTGTGTGTGTGTGTGTGTGTGTGTGTGTGTGGTGTCTGTTGCGCAATACTGTAATGAGCATCAAAGCTGACAAGTTCTTTTTAAGTGCAAAGGTACGTAAGAAGTTTGAGAAGTATATGGACCAGGTTTAGACTGCTAGAATGTCATACAATAGGAATTAATGAAAGTTGCCAACCAGCCTGCAAATTCTTGCTCCACTGCCACTTAAACAAATTGTCACCTTGTTGGCTTCTATATTCCAGCGAGCTGCCTCTACGCCACTCTTGGACACCTCTGTGGCCACCACCCGTCTGTATGCGCGCGCGGGCGTGTGTGTGTGTGTGTGTGTGTGTGTGTGTGTGTGTGTGTACGTGCATGTGTGTACGTGTGTTTGTGTATGTGCACTCAGTGTGTTTGAACAATGGGTTAAGGAGAGGTCTTGACTTGACATGGCCAGGACCGTATCTATGTTATATATTTTTTATAGGCCGCCAGAACCATACACTCATCCTGTGAGGTTTGAAGGGAAATACTTGGATGCGTGGCCATCAGAGGTGCGTACAAAATGAAATCAAGCTAACTCTAGCTAGTCATGACCTGTGAGGGGCTCCAGGTTGCAGGTATGCAATATGCAGCACAGCACCCCACACATAGTACAGTCCAGGCTGCATGCACTATGCAGCACAGCACCCCACACGTAGTACAGTCCAGGTTGCACTATGCAGCACAGTACCCCACACGTAAGAAGACTGAGTGATCATCATCTGGTTGTGTACGCAGCATAAGATATAGAACGATAATGGATGATGTGATGAATGACAATAAATGATGTGATGAACGATAATGAATGATGTGATGAACGATAATGAATGATGTGATGCACGATAATGAATGATACGATGAACGACAGTTAATGATTTGATGAACGATAATGAATGATGTGATGAATGATGTGATGAATGATGTTATGAACGATAATGAATGATGTAATGATGTGTCACTTTAACGCATGGCACACGCACATTCTTGAAATCCCACGTCTTTTCTTCACATAAAACAGTCTTCAGCGTTTGGACCCTGTTTGCCTTCTCTGCCGGTAAAGTATAACATAACTGCATACGTGCCTTTCTTGTCAGACGGATCAGGGATGCATTCTTGCCTGACCCTTGGGAACATTCCCCTGGCAGGGAAGATATTTTGATGCCATTGAAGAAATGAACAAGTAAATACCTAAAATTGGCAGCAAGGGGGATGGTGAAGTTGCCGTTCCCACAATACAGCTCCAGTAAGTCGTGGTTTCCGCTGCTGCTGGCCAAAGCATTGCTGTTGGCATCACCGGTGCCTGCTTGTTCAGCCGATCCCAACGCCTTGCCTTGATCTGCTGTGTGTGCGTGTGTATGTGTGTGTGTGTGTGCGTGTGAGTGCTTGGGTGTGTGCGCATCTATGCACGTGTGCATGTGTGTGTGTGTGTGCATGGATATGCGTGCAAGTCAGTGAGAGGGGGATTGATATGGCGTGCTTGCGCCGCCGTTGCTGCAAACAATGCACCAATCCTAAGCACAAGTATCAGTGCCCCACCTGCTGATCCCGGTGTGTCTGTAGGATTAGTGGCAGCCGCGGCAATGGCAGCTGCAGCTGGGTCGTGCGAGCCTGCAGTGACTGTCTGGGCCCATGACACCATGTGCTGGCACATGCCTGCATTGGGCTGGCTGAAGGTGGCCTCTACCTGGGTGCGTTGTGTGTGTGTGTGTGTGTGTGTCTATTTATGTGTCTGTTTATGTACGTGTGTGTGTGTGTCTATTTATGTGTCTGTTTATGTACGTGTGTGTGTATTTTTGTATGTGTGTATGCTGTAAGTTCTAGCCAGCTCTACCTACACCGTCACAAAGCTCATGGGGCATACCCTGCTGTTGAGAAAGGTGCTGGCCTATCTCTACGAGTCTGACATCTGCCCATTGAATAAGTTAAACGGCTGCTGTAAATATAACGATGCTATTCCTTCGTGCCGAATCTTCAAAAAATGAAGAAAGGTTTTGCATTCCAAATGAAAATAACTGTATGCTGGAAAGTCTTTACCCTAAAAAATTTCTGATATAATGTTGCATGCAATGGACGGGCTGTGGATTTATTAAAGAGCGCACTCTGCAGTCGTGCCTCCAAGACCACGACAAAAAGGGTCATGAGGTTGGGTTGGGTTGAGGTTGAGGTTGAGGTTGAGGTTGGCCTGGGTTGGGTTGAGGTTGGGTTGGGTTGAGGTTGACCGGGGTGTTCCGGAATCAGCACAAAATTAGCTTCAATTTCATACAGTTTTTACACTCTGAGGTGGCCTCCTGGGAGACTCAAAGCTCTATTCTTCAGTCAAACTTGACATGAACATAAGGGGAATACGCCCCGGGGGGCTCCGCCCCAAAAAGCTTTCTCACCTGTTTGCTGGCGTACACCTTGCCATTAACCGTGAGCTGCTCGACCACGTGCGACTGGTCAAGCTCCACCTTTTGTTTCCTGCTCCTGCCTGCATCGTCAGCAGTGTGAGCACACAGCCTTCATTTATGTGCACCAGGTGCATTTTTTGTATCTCTGCCTACAATACCAGTAATGAGCACACTGTCGTTATGAGCTGTAGCACACACACACACATACACAACAACACGCACACGCACACCCCCACCCCCACACACCCGTACACGAAAAAATACAGGAAAATAAAAAGAGTGGCCTGCGCAGCATGCTCAAACATGGTGGACTGCTGTGGTGTATGACCAGAAATTGTTAGGGTTTAGGTAAGGGTTTACGACAAATACAATGTAGAATGCGAATTCCGTATGATATGATGTTAGCCGTATTACCTATCCTCGTTCGCAAGTGAATTTCACAGAGACCTTTTTACGCTATTCTCGTAAGCGTGTGCTTGCAACATCATGTTGCCGGTCAAGACATGAGTAACTGATTACAGTATTTCAGCACTTGTGGGCATGGAAGTGCATCAATCCGCCCCCAAAAAAAGCGTTTAGCCCCAACAAGGATTGAACTGAACCAAGAGCAGAGTACGGCGTCGCACTGGACATTCTGCACTTAACACTCCTTAGCATAGCACCTGCCATACCACTGTTGTGCAGCACGTGTCTTGCGCACCGAGTAAGCATGGCACGCATCACACTCATTGATGACATGTGACATGACATGAGCAGCAGTTGGCCAGAAGCGGTTACATCACTGTGTCACCAAATATAACCGTAATATTCCTGCTTATAATGTCTTTAATGCACTGTACATAGCATCTTGTATGCTATTGGCCAGCCCTAGGCATGTGACATACATCTTGCTCTCCACGACTTGAGGCAGATTACCCACACACCATGTTAGCATGGCACACACAGTCACGTACACACACACACACACACACGCGCGCGCACACACACACACACACACACACACGCACACACACACACACACAACTCACTCACCAGTAGGTAGACATGAGGCACACATCTCACTCACTAATAATTTATGATACACATCTCACTCACAAATGATTTATGACACTCATCTCACTCACTAATGATTTGTCACACATCTCACTCACTAATGAACTGTGACACACATCTCACTCACCAATGACTTGTGACACACATCTCACTCACTGATGATTTGTGACACACATCTCACCCACCAGTAATCTGTGACACGCATTTCACTCACCAGTAACTTACAACACACATCTAACTCACCAATGACATGTGGCATGCGGCCGTGTGTGCTAGGGGCCTGGGCCAGGAGGGAGCGCAGCTTCTTTGCAGCTTCCTGCCACACGTCGTCCAGCCTCTTGTGGTAGACCAGTGTCACCATGGCCTCGCCCACTTGCGTGGTGTGGAAGTTGACCTGTTGTGTGTGTATTTGTGTGCATGTGTGTATATATGTGCAACTGATCATGCCTTGCTACACCATAAAAAAGGCCAGATGCCAAGCATATACCAAGCACACATACACATACACGCTCACACACAACACACACTCACAGACACACACATGAACACAGACAGGTGCACACCTGGAACAGCTTCTCTCGCAACACAGGGTCCTTGTTCACTCCTTGGCGTACGAGGGCCATCAGCTCATTCATCAGGACCGAGCCCACAGGGAATTCATCTACCCGGATCCTGCACGTGTAAGAATAGGAACCACCAGGCGAGCTCACGCACTTTATGGGTTTGTTCCCAGTCCAATTCCTGCTCACTCCTAGCACTCCATCTGTTCAGATGCTGGCCACAATAGAGTGACGGCCAAAATAGAGTGAGGGCCGCCCTTGTCCATAGAAGTGGCCAGAATTGTACATAGGATGTTTGTCAGTTCCAGGAATCCAGTGTGCCAATGAGCCTGCCTTGTAATTAATTTAGATTTGCAATCTTTGCTAACAACGTCGCCATACTTGGCGTTTTAGCCAGGCAGTTAGTTGCTACTACCTTCTCAAAATCTAGTACACGCCAACCACACCAACAGGCCATGGGGATCGGGAATGCACTTGTGAATTGGTTCATGCAAATTAAGTGACAGTGATTACGATGAAGCGTATAAAAGCACTGTACAAAACATATAGCGAGTGTTGGCAAGGCGCCACGCGTTGGGAAATAGATGACAACTTTACACTGGGTGACCACTCCTCAAGTGAGCTGCACAGGCCGTAGCTTTTGTTCAGCTTTAAGAAGCACGCAGCTGCATCAACCTCAGCTGTCCTCTATTCTATGTTGTGTGGGGCACAACGTCAGCTCCACGCCAGCACTGATATGGAGTCATTCCAAAGCTCGTGCAAAAGAATTGCACTTGGCGGATGCAAAAGCTCGTGCAAAAGAATTGCACTTGGCGGATGCCAAAACGAGCATGTTTCTCAACACTGTTTATTTTGCTCAAACAGCACACTGATCCTTTTCAGCTTTCCAGACGTTTAATTTCATCACCGTAAACAATCCTTCGTAGATGCAATTTGTTTATATACCTCTCATATGTATCACCGCACATATCATCAGTTTCCTGCAAAAGCTTCCGCAAACGATAACGACACATATCTAGATTTGGCCAGAACCATGTATATACGGTGCACAGTGTAGTGGCTTTTGGCAGGAAAATTTCACATGTGGTCATACCGCACGGCGTCATAAATAATGATTGAAAATACCAATCAAATTCAGCAAACTCTTATGCAAGTGTGTGAGTGGGGGGAACACTGTATACTGTGTAGGCGCATAGTATTTCAACGTGGGCATGTGCGAGCCTTTCGTCCCTTTTCTGATTAAGCAAGCAAAGCCAACTCACGTAAAGGACCACAGGCAAAAGGAAGATCACAAAGCATGCCTTGAATAGCAAAACAGAGGGGATACGTGCATGGAGCCACAGCATAATTGGGTGTTTTGACTAGGAATACAAACCCAGGGATCCTTGAGAAACCTCTGTTTTATACCAATGCAAGCTGCGAGGCCCTTAATAATAATATACTAATCTGCTTGTGGCACACACCGCAAGAGGGTTAGAAACGTTTGCAGTGATGTGAGTAATGTACAGTATGCGATATGCGATGATGTATGCATTCTGAACAACCCTGCGTATAACTATGTCGCTTGAGACACATACATGGGTGGAGGTTTGATGCCACTGGCTGAGTCGTACATGATGAAGTGGACGTCGGACTCTTTGCCTTCCTGTTGCTTAAGCCCCCAGCAGGAGAACTCTGCACGCATGCGATCTGTGGGCAGCAAGATTGAAATTTTGTTCTTGTTTGCATATGTGTGAAATCTTGTTCGTGTGAATGCATGTGTGTACGCGCCTGTGTACACGTGTGCAAGCGTGCGCGCTTTAGTTTTGTTTACAGTGGTGGTGAAAGGCAGCTGCAGTCAAATCAAAGGATAGTGGCAAACGGTAGCGTGTATTAAGCTTTAGACAAAATAACATTCGTTGCATCCTTCAAGCTTGTATATAGCTTTAAGTTGGCAACAAGCAGAAAACCGTATGCCTTCCTATGGAGATACAAGGGCACTGACTTGAAAGTTCAATCGAGCTGAAACAATTAAAGAACCCACAGTTTATAGGTGCACTCTCAAAGACTTCCATCTCAGGCATGGTTTCTCCAGCTGGGGGCAGAGAAGAAAACATGGCTTGGACTCTCTCTAGCTTGCGGTCCAGCTGAGGCCTGTTGCGTGACAGCAGCAAAAGTTGATAAGGGATACACATATTGTGTGTGTATGTGTGTATGTATGCTCAAGTTTACAAATTGTAAATCACAATGCAGGCAAGCTGATACGTATGCTCGTGCACCCACCCACCCACCCATTCAAACACTTACAGACACACACATATACACACATGCGCGCACGTGCACACACACATACACACACACATACATACACACCTGTACTCCTGAGGATCGATGCTCAACACAAGAGAAGGAGTCGTGAAATTTGCGTGTGCTTCTGGCTGCTGCTGTTTTTCTGGTCCACTGGCAGAGCCTGCTGTAGTGCAGAATTGTAAAGTCGTACATGCAGCAAAGACTTAGAACTTGCCGCTGCAGGTACGCAAATGCCGTGTCAATGCAGCACAAAGGGGCAGCGTGGGCAGCACACACTCAAACTGTTCGCTGATACTGCTCCCAACATGCTACTACCTTTAGGTGCCATAGCCCTTGGCTGGTAATAGACTAATGAGGATATTCGGTTAGACCCTAGAGCAGGAGCATGTGCAAGTTTATGGCATGCAAAACGAGAATTCAAAGAAGAGGGGGCAACGTAGCATGCAGACCTTGCAGCTATCATCTAATAAAAAAAGTTACTTTACAAGCAGCCGAACCGAACTGAATGGTCGCCCGGAAAAATCTTCGTGGAACCGTTATGACCATTTGATTTTATTTTACAAGTTAAGCAAAGTCACTACCTCATTACCGCCCGTTGTATGTCAGCGAGATGGAGCCATGAAAAGAGGCTACAGCAAGAGTGCTGAAAATGTGAGTTGAGTCAAAGCAGTACCGCTTGCACTCGCTGAGTTGTAGCATTTTGACAAGCTTGGGTGTTGACCGCATGGTTGACTGACTCCGCACATACAGACACGCACACACACGCGCGCACACACACACACATACTCACAAATGCACACACACACACACACACAATCGTGCACACAGACACACAAGCACATACAGAGACACACACAAACGCCCACACATGCACAAACGTGAACACACACACACACACACGCACAAACACACACACACACACACACACGCACACACACACACACACACACACAAACACACACACACACACACACACGCACAAATGTGCACACAGACACACACACACACACACATGCATGCATGCATGCACGTATGCACGCACACACAGGAGGAGGCTCTTCAGCAGCAGCAGCAGCAGCAGCAGCAGCCTTCTAAGTTGGAGCATCGCCCCCCTTCACCTATGCAAACTGGGTCCCGTTCGCCTGTGGCTCCTCACCAACAGGAAAATATAGACCCCACCCACCCACAGCAGAATGGAGGCAAACCATGCCCTGCAAACATCAAGCACCGGTGCGTTTGCGCTTGACTGAGCCACCGAAGCTGGTGACCTTTGTTCTATCAGAGCTTAAAGCTGACAAAAATGTTTGTGTGTGGCATGCAGCACTGCTTTGGCTGCAATGGGGCAGACCCTGCGTGGAAACAAGCTACACAAGCTGGCATCCGCACGTGCACTTGGCAGCCAAAGGTATGAAGCAGTGACGTCGTGACTTGAGCAGGTACTTGTGCAACTTTGCTGTCAGCGTAAGTGTTATTGTTTCTCACTGGGAAGCGCCTAAATAGCAGCAGCAGCAGCAGCAGCAGGGTCTCATTTTCATCTGAGAGACCCTCATCTGGCTGAATCCTGTTCCACATTATGCACACAGGTCAAACAACGCTCAGGGACCCAACCAGGTTTTGCTGTCCTCCGTGCTGAGCCGACAGCCTCAGCTGTTCGACCGCAACAAAGTGTCAGCTGTGGGTCGCTACATCACCAGGTACCGAAGAGAGCATACGCACACACCACACACACACACACACACACACACACACATACTGGCATCCTTTTACTAGTGCCTTGTACTTCGAATTGTTGTGCACGCAGCTAGGGGAATGCGTTATGTACGCATGCACGTGCCCTCTTAAAACAAATTCCCCAAACTTAGGAACGTGTGTGTCTTTGACGTTTCCACTTGCCTCAATCATCTCGATGTTTGCCATCATGTTTGTCACCGCCTCAAAAGGTGCTTCCAATATTTGTTTGCAACCATGCCTTAGATGGCTCCATTTCAATGTAGAGGACAATCCAAATGCCTTGCTCGTACTCGTTTTCTTTAACGTTGAAAAGCCTAAAGAACCTTGCGTTGTCGCCTTACTTTGTCGCACGCCAGGCAAGCTTCTATGTGGCGCCATCTTTCTTCATGAGTGTGTGGATGTGGGTTTGCAGCTCAAACCGTTGCTTTTTTGATTCCTGACATCTTGGGGAGCTCTACATGATGCCTGATTATACCTAGGGTTGGCCAGAACCGTATATATACGTATATATACACCGTATATTTGGTGATTTCCAAGCCAAAAATACCGTATGTACACCGTATATATATGGTTCTGGCCAACCCTAATTATACCCTATTCTGTCCCTACCTTTTGCTGTGACTGCAGCTGTCTTGATGGCTACCTCTTCTCCCTCATGAGTGTTGACTGGTTGTTGTTAAATCATACTCTCTGTCCTTGCTTTCCTTGTGTTTGCAGGCTTGATGACAAAACACATCCTTTCTTGATCCATGCCGGCAGTCTGCACAATCTGCACTCCTTTTCCTACTTAATTTCCTTGTGTGTGTATGTATGTGTGTGTGCAGGCTTGATGAGCCCGTGGATGTCAGCCGGTTATTGCCCAAGTGCTCATTATGTTTTCATTTCCTTGCATATGTAGGCTCGATGAGCTGCCGTCCCGATACCAAGCCGCCAGCAAGATCTTCCTCAGCAACAACTCCCTCACCAGCGTGCGTGGCATCCAGCAGTTCAGGGGTGTGCAAACGCTCACGCTGGCCCACAACCTGCTGGGAAACCTTGAGGAGGTGTGTGTGTGTGTGCATGCGTGTTTGTCTGTATATGTGTGTGTGTCTATATATGTGTGTGTGTGTGTGTTCAGTGCAACGTTTGCATGGCCTAATGATCAGCAATAAGCGATTGCCAAACAACAAGCTGATGTCTGGACAGCGCATTGGCGTTTTGAAGATTGCACTGTCCTTAGAATTGGACGAAGCAAACTTTCCAGAGAACCAAAGACGAGTGTGAAGCAGTGAAACCCAATCCCTTTCTTGTTGGTCCTTTCAGACATGACTTTGACGACTTGACTTGCCATAGTTGATTTCACGTCCAACACGCGACTGCGTTTTGCTGCAGGTGCTTGAATGCTTGGAGGATCTGAAATACTTAGAAGTCCTGACCCTGGAGGGCAACCCGTGCAGTGAGGCTCCTTACTACAGGTACTGATTGGATGCTGCAATGTTTACATAAGGCACAACACTTGCACATTTGCAAATTCACACACACATACACAAACAAGCACACACACACACACTCACACACATACACATACTTCAACGCACACACACACACACACTTCAACGCACGCAGAACGAACAGATACACCCGCCCTTCCACACACGCAACTGACGCACATACACATACACAAAGGCACGTGCACGCACACACACAGACACACGTGCACGTACACATGCACACCTAAATGTGTGCACACATACTTGCTCACACTTGCAGGGCGCACGTCATTGCCAGCCTGCCTGGTTTACGTGTGCTGGATGCCCACGAGGTAGAACACTATGAGGGGGCAGCAGCCATGGAGGTGCTTGAGCAGGAGGACTCCTACCTGGCCATGATGCTGCATAACGCGTGTATGGCCCACAAAATGGTGTGTGGGTGTGGGTTCATGTGTGAATGTGAGTGTGGATTTGGGTGTATAGGAATGAGTGTGGGTGTGGGTGTGTGGGTGCATGTGCGTATGGATAGGTTAATCACACACACAAACTGCTCACAGACCCACACGCTCCAGCAGCTGCACCTGCACCGGGAGCTATTTAATTCAATGTACGGCAGACGGGCCAGGGCTGTGGTCAAGGGGCGGTTCACACACACGCACCCACACACAGGCGCACACACACACACACAAACTTACACACAAACTGCTCACAGACCCACACGCTCCAGCAGCTGCACCTGCACCGGGAGCTATTCGGTGTGATGTACGGCAGACGGTCCAGGGCTGTGGTCAAGGGTGCGCCCCTTACCATCCCCATCAACCCCACACGCAAGATGGAGATGTGGGACTACGAGGGCAGCCTGTCTTTGCCTGTGAGTCGAGATGATGATCTCACCTGTGCATCAGTGTAACCTCTGCATATTCAATTTCATAGAACACGACCTCTTTACATGTTCATCAGACGAGGAGTTCACCTGCGCATAAATGTGACCTCTCTTGAATCTCTGCTGCACACAGCTTAGTACAGTCATTGAAATGGTGCTGCATCTCACGCGCCTGACTTTCACTTGTGTCAAGGTCTTTTGTGGACACAGTGTCGTGCTATCATTGAAATGGTCTGCATCTCACGCGTCTGACTTTCACTTGTGTCAAGGTCTTTTGTGGTCAGCTTGTGTCTTGAATATAGAATCGAGCAAAAATTTGCTTGGTGTGTTCTTGCGTACACAAAAGCCTCTGGATGATAGAGAGGGCGATCTCATGTCCTTCACCATTGCCTCCAAAATGGAGCAGTGCACGCTTGTGCGTTAATATCGTTCTAAGTAGAATAACAAGATTGCTGACTCACGCGCTTCCCTGCTTTTAACTGCCTCCCAAACAGGGGAGAAGATGCAGGCTCATTTCTCTTTTGTTTGTGTGTGGTTGCCGCTCAAATTCGACAGGAATGAAACCGACACATTTTTCTACTCTTGCTCTCTTTGCAACAGGAGCGCCGACTCATCACAGCCGCCTTGACGCGAGAGGTATCTCGCATGTACAAACTGGGCCTTGCCGTCGCAGCACGTGAGGGGGGCAGTGTGAGCTGGCAGGACGCGTTTACGCAGGTGTGTGTTGTGCGTTGTGAGGTACTTTGAAGCAGAAGACGGCCATCATAACTCTGCCAAATTGATGTGAGCTGCAAGTGCTGTACTTGGCAGGAGGCGCTTGCATGTTATGAGTGTGTGCGTATGTGAATTACGTCCGGTCAGCTGCCTACATGACAGAACTCGCAAGCGTGGCGTTATCTGGAGGGTCTCATTTGCACAAGCTTTTTTATATGTAAAAATACGCTCATACAAACATTACCTGTAATTACCTGAGCGACCAAGGCAAAGGGAATTGCAAATTTGGGAAGGCTGATCTGGTAGGGTGTGTTTGCATGTGTATTGTCAGTCCAAAGTGAAGCAGACCAAGCAACAGGCAAGTCTGGAAAGGCGTGATCTTGCAGGGTGTGTTTGCACAGGTGCGTGGCCAAGGTTCTGTCAGCGAGGCCTGATTACTACGTGCCCTGCCCTGCCAGCACATTTCATAGACAAAATTCACACAAGAAGGGCTGGGCTAAGCCATATCTATTCAAATATTAGCACTGTATCTGTCACCCCATAGTTTGTTGTGGCATAGAAATCGATGAGACTTTCATGTACTGTTAATGCAATGTGTATGTACGATTGTGGCAATCCTGTTTATATGAAGAAGAGCCACATGAACAGGGTTCACGAGGACTAAACATATGTATGTATATGTATGTATGTACACCGCATGCCTGGAGACTTCCTGTCAAAAGTTGCTGTACATATACAAATATACTTATACATCATATAACGGTCTCTCTCTCACACTCTCTATCTCTACCTATCGAACTATCTCTCACACACACATACACACACAAGTACACATACAAACATACACAGGTGCTTCTGGCTCAGCAGCAAACACTGACACGGCTTATGGACCTCATCAACAGAGCACGTGCTGATCTAGTGGAGGAGGTGGGTGTCAAGCTTACTATTTGCAAATTCCATAACCATGAAAGCAAATGTGCACAGGACATCATGAGGTAAGCAACACGCAGTTGTGTCCTGACTAATTTCCAGGTATGCCGTGCATGTTAGCGCAAAACATTGGCACCTTTTTGCTGCACAGATCAAAATACGTGTTTTGGGTGGAGCCATGACAGCGCTGAGGATTGAGGAAGACATGCAGCGGCGCGTACTGCAGGGAGACAGGTGTGCTTTGTGTGTGTGAGTGTGTTGAGAGAGAGAGAGAGAGAGAGAGAGAGAGAGAGAGAGAGAGGGAGAGAGAGAGAGAGAGAGAGAGAGAGAGAAAGAGAGAGAGAAAGAGAGAGAGAGAGAGAGAGAGAGAGATATGTGTGGGTGTACACTTGTGCGTGCTTAAGTGGGCTGGTTATATGAAAGGTTTTAGGGTTAAGCACTTGATTATTAGTATGTCGTTTTAATGTGCTTCAGAGAAATAGCCTTACTGCAGATGCATTTTGTTTGAGGGTGGTTGGGTGTATGTGTTGGACTTGACGTAAGAAGCTGCATGGTGGTGTGAGCTGCAACGTAAGAAGCTGCAAAATATGCTGCACTCGTCCCTTGCACTCGTCCCTTGCACTCGTCCCTTGCACTCGTCCCTTGCACTCGTCCCTTGCACTCGTCCCTTGCACTCGTCACCTGTCACAAACTGTCCTCGCCCTGCTCCTGCAATCACCTACTGCTGCACCACACATTCAACTGGTAGGTTGTAAAAGTTGTATTGTAAGAGCACATCAAGCTTCCTACGTACAGTGTGTAAGTTTGTGTTCTTCAAATTTGAACGGATGAATTCCTTACTGCTGAGCGTTTGTACTCCTCACTGCTGAACATTTGTTTTCCTCACTGCTACGTCATATTACTGCGTACTGCCTGCAGGGAGCAGCTGGTGTGTGATCTACGTGATGCTGTGCAATGCATGTCGCCCGGTGCGCGTGTGCGCTCACCACATCGTGTGGCAGACGCGAGCTGTGATGAAGCATCCCGGCAAAAGGCCACTCGTGCCCTGTTCAAGGTCACCCAAGGTGTGTTTGTGTGTGCATGTGTGTATAAGCGGGTGCGTGTGTGAGAGGGTGTGAGTTTGTGTAGGTGCCTTTGTGAGGTTATAAGGTATTGTACGGCGTGATGATTTATGTGCATCGTTGCTTCCAAATCCTAGCTGTGTGCGTGCCTGTGATTGCAAGCTTTCTTATACGGTTTAAGTCATACCTCACTTTAATCCCCCTTTCTCTAGTCCACTCTGCGACACAAGCCCAGGCGCCTACCACCCACACCTGCTGTCGCAAACCTGAGTTTTCCAGATCAGTTTGCTCAAGCCTCGCTTCTGTCGCCTTGTCCATTCACGCCTATACCACTTCTTCTGGCTTGTGTGTGTGTGTGTGTGTGTGTTCAGGATCCCCTACCAAGCCACACCTCGTGCCCCCCGCCCACAAGCTCCACATCGACACCCGCCACAACCCAGGCTGCTCCCCAGCCCCCCCCGCTCAAACCACACTCAAACCATCGACACAATGTGGCCTTGCTGCACATAACCCGGCAAACAGCGCTGTGCATGTTGTCAAGTGCGTTTGGTGCAGCATCCATTATTTGTATACAGTACTCAGTAACAGCATGGGTACGTTGCACGATTACATAAACATTTGCGCAAGCAAGCGCGCATGCACACATGTATACCTGTACACCCATACACACAATTACCTGTCTAATCGTTTAGCAAGCATACACAAATCAGCACATATGTACACTATCATACACTATCGCGCAATTATTCTGTTACCAGGCTGGTAGCTGAAAATCAGACAGGCCGATGTCTGTAGGCAGGAGCAAGCCAGGTTGCAGAACGTGGGCACACAGACGCATGCACGCACACACACATAAACACACACACACACACACACACACACACACACACACACACACACACACACACACACACAAAAACAGACACAAATACTCGCACAAACTTT
>Ga0307968_1001002_pt1 | contig 22209 bp, 20 predicted proteins | sample OrgLakmetagen650_FD_201834 | JGI IMG/M metagenome (GOLD analysis project Ga0307968, IMG submission 201834) | Saline water microbial communities from Organic Lake, Antarctica - #650 | ecosystem: Environmental > Aquatic > Non-marine Saline and Alkaline > Saline | place: Antarctica: Organic Lake...
AAAAGAGCCCACACCAGCCCGAAAGGCTGAGCCCCTCAATGTGGCCCATAACTCAAACTAAAAGAGCCCACACCAGCCCGAAAGGCTGAGCCCCTCAATGTGGCCTATAACTCAAACTAAAAGAGCCCACACCAGCCCGAAAGGCTGAGGCCCTCAATGTGGCCCATAACTCAAACTATAAGAGCCCACACCAGCCCGAAAGGCTGAGCCCCTCAATGTGGCGCATAACTCAAATTAAAAGAGCCCACACCAGCCCGAAAGGCTGAGCCCTTTAGCCCTTCATCGTACCTTGCCTCCCAGCTCCTCCTCCATGCGGCTGCAGATTTCACTGCGAGAGAAACAATAAAAGTGTACAAACAGCTGTGCGGTGGGTTTTGTGGGGAGAAGCGGTAGCCCTTGGGACAAAATAAAAATCAGCATTTCTTCTGCATTCGGCACTCGGCTTTGCAGTGACCAGGAATGTGCAACGAGCTTTTGATCTGTGGGGAAATAATCCTATCAAGAAGGAAGGATCCCTTTATAAGAAGGACTGGTGACCTTTGGTTTGATGAAAAAGCATTATCAGTTGCAGAGGTGCGGTGCGATGGTGTTACACCTGTTGGTGTGCAATGTTCTACCTGTTGGTGTGTGCAATGCTGTCACAGCTGTTCTACCTGTTAGCGTGCAATGCTGTCACAGCTGTTCTACCTGTTAGCGTGCAATGCTGTCACAGCTGTTCTACCTGTTAGCGTGCAATGCTGTCACAGCTGTTCTACCTGTTGGTGTGCAATGCTGTCACAGCTGTTCTACCTGTTAGCGTGCAATGCTGTCACAGCTGTTCTACCTGTTAGCGTGCAATGCTGTCACAGCTGTTCTACCTGTTGGTGTGCAATGCTGTCACAGCTGTCAGTGTTACAAAAACAGAGTCACTGTGCAATATTCTAAACCATACTATTTAGAGTATTAGTTTAGTACTAGTACCCAAAGCAAGGCACACATCGACAGGCGCTCAGGCCTGTGCCAACTCCTTCACTCAATACGCAGAAAGTATCGACTGCGAGAAAAAGGACAGGATGTAAAGGGCGTTTTCCCCCTTTTGTTACATGCCTGCGTACTTTCCTTTCCTTTCTCTTGTTGTGCAGACCAAGCCTGCAACCATCCAGACCCCCATCGACATTTTTTCTCTGCGGAGGAGTTTTACTGTACCAAGTACCAATGTTGCTTTTTTACGTAATCGTTGTAAAAAGTGCTTCCACTGCCTGCGTTCGTTTCTCATTTCAAGTTCCAGTTCAGGCGAAACCAAAGAAACAAAGTGTGGGGATGTCCCTGGCTTGATTTGTGTGTGTGTGTGTGTTTGTGTGTGTGTACCGTGTGTGTACCAAGAGGCATTGATCAATTTTTTCTTTACTCAGGCAGGTGAAAATCGTGAAATAAGAACTGGAGTCTGGAAAGCTCGATGAAGATGTCGTGAAATAAATGAGGCATTAAAAAGCTTTTCAAACAACGCCCCTTGTTTGGCTATCCAAGACACGGGCTTCTTGTTTTTCATAAACCTGCCCCCCCCCCCCCCCACACACACACGCACACAACCACGCACCTTGTTCTGCTGTCCAGCCACACAATGGCATTGTGCAGGGGCTGCCCAGTAACCTGAAGAGGGCATGGCATGATAAGAGGTCATAATTAGATTCGAGAGCGTAAGATGGTATCGCTGAATGGCATGAATGGCGTGATAACATGTGAGCATCATTTACCGACAGCATCATTTATCATTTATCGACAGCGTGTGTAATGTCAATGTGTGTAATGTCAATGTGTGTAATGGCAATGCGTGTAATGGCAATGTGTGTAATGGCAAGTGTGTGATGGCAATGTGTGTGATGGCAATGTGTGTGATGGCAATGTGTGTGATGGCAATGTGTGTAATGGCAATGTGTGTAATGGCAATGTGTGTAATGGCAATGTGTGTAATGGCAAGTGTGTAATGGCAGTGTGTGTAATGGCAATGTGTGTAATGGCAAGTGTGTAATGGCAATGTGTGTAATGGCAATGTGTGTAATGGCAATGTGTGTAATGGCAAGTGTGTAATAGCAGTGTGTGTAATGGCAATGTGTGTGATGGCAATGTGTGTGATGGCAAGTGTGCAATGGCAATGTGTGTAATGACAAGTGTGTGATGGCAATGTGTGCGAGGATTGCTCGATGCCTGCGGGCGCACCCACCCACTTGGACTTCAGTTTCAGGATAACAGGAGGATGGCGTGTTATGGATAGCATCAGTTCAAGCAGCTTGAAGTTAGCTGCTTGAGGTGCCCTAAGTGTTCTGCTCTGGCAATTGCATAGCGTGGTTGTGCCAGCCTTTGAGTGCGTGCAATGGCTAATGTTCGCCACCAGCCAGGTAAATATGACTCCTGAAGAATTCAGAGCACGCACTGGGCTGCTCAAATCTCTGAAAACGTTTTGCAGTACTCTCTGCCAGGTGAGTTCAGACATGAGGTTATGTGGAGGAAGGAGCCATATGCAAAACGTTTGCACCCCATCCAGCAGCGTGTGCACATGCTCGCCTGTCCTGACAAAGACACGTGCTTATACCCACCTTGCTCCACACCACTGTGGTTTCACGTTGCGTTGCCAGCCCCAAGCTTCGAATAATCACAGGCCCGATGCGTGATTCAGCTTCCTGGGGGGAAGGGCACGGACGATGTAAGAAGTAGTGTGAACACTACTGGCATGAAATAGGGAAAACGCTACTTTTAGGCAGTTAGTAAAGAGATGTTGCACAGCATTTTGCCGTTTAAACAGGATGAAGGGGCGTCAGTCCTGACGCCTGCGCAATTGCTCCCATCATCGTATGCACCAACACCAACCTTCAGAGCATTAGAAAGGCACTCCTTGGCTGTCATCCTGTGGGGTGTACATGAGTACAGCGATGCTTGATGTTCATAATTGAGTGTGCTTTTGATTTGTGCCTGCGTATGTGTGCACGCTTTCTTACCAGATGACCTGGGGGTCGTGCTCACACCATCCAGGCTGCGGGTAAATCTGCTGCAGCTGCGCGGGGAAGAACAGTAAGTAGGAGAGTCAGTGCGTGGAGAAGAGCAAAGAGGTGGGAAGTGGGAGTCCGAACGCAGAACGTGTGTTTGCAAGACCATGAGCATCCATCGAACAGTAGATTCACTTGCCTGTACATTGTGGGAAGAAACAGGCTGCAAGGAGGTGACAGGAGGAGAACAGGAGGGTTAGGAGGGGGCTGCGCACATGGTGTGATTTTTTGCAGTGTGAAGATTAGGTTCACCTACCTGGAAGGCCATGTCGAACTGCAGGATGGGACGTGGCAATTTTGTGAGTACGGTGGAAGCAAGCAGAAGATCAAGCGAACTTGGCAAACCCACTCACCAAAAAGCATCTCGTCGATTGCGTCCCCTGATCCAAGGCGGCCACTACGTCAGTCATTTTTATTTATAAATTGATAATGTTTTGGGGTCTTCGTATAAACTTTACCGCTCCAATGAAGTCTTCTCACTGTTCAACACACTCGCAAATTAATGATAAATAACATGATTGAAGACACAAATCGTGGCTAAATACCGAATTTGCTTGTAAACATGCAGCTTCTTCTTCTTTACGTTGTTGCAGGTTCTAAAATAAATTAATATGCTACGGTAAGCTTTCACCGTAGTCATGACTTTCTATGGACCTTATAATTCGCATGAGGCTTAAAGTCTTAGAAAACCTTTAGCATTTGTATTTAATTTAAACAATATCTTACTATTCAAGCAGCTTCCAAAGTCCCTCAGTATTAGAATACACCAGTGTGAGCAGAAGTGACACTACGTGATGAGCACACAAACATTACCTGGTAAGTGAGATAAGCAAGGATGGGGGGATTGTTTACACTTGCGCAGTGTGCATGCATGTGCAGCATGTTTGTCGGAGTCCCTGTGCCTTTAATGCGTTTGGGAGTGCGTGCCAAATCAAGTGAAGAGTGGTTAGCTCAATCCGCCCCGTGTACTCTTTACAATGTTGCGAGCAAGGAGGGCCAGGTAGATGGCCACAATCCCAATTTTGTACCCATTAAGCAGCTTTAAGTACACATTTCTTGCACACATTTCACATTTCTTTGTGTTTGTTTTCGTTCTCCAGGGGAGCAAATTGAGCATGCGTTCAACCCAAAGCGGTTATGCAATTGGGAGACCCCAAGCCAGCCATCAATGGGAGTGAGTAGTGGCAGTGGGGCTAATTCGTGCAAACCCTACTTGCAGTGTGAGAGATACTGAATCTGTCAGAATTGTTGAACGATTGCCACAAACAAACAGGCTCATCCTTTCAACGTTGCCAGCTCGTGTGTCACGAGAACCTGCGATTACTAGCATCCTCACAGAATCATTAATTTATCATTTATCCAGTGATGTATAACAATTTAAACCCTTTCTGACTGTTCAAAGCCCTTAAATGGGAGAGTAGCATGCGTATTATCCCATACATAGTCTAGTGCCGAACGCTTACACTCATGCTGTTACACTGTTTCACCTCTTGAATGGGTGCACTCCAGGTATGTGGAAGTGGGAGCGGGTGTGGTTATGTAAATTCAGATGTTTTTTGAGGGCCAGCCACATGTGTGTATGTAGGTAAAACGAGGGGTACGGGTGCACGTGTGTGGGGCTGGGTGTCACACTCTGCCACGCATATTAGCGCCACAGTTGCAGGGTAGGCCTGAACTGTAGACATACTCACTGTGTGTGACCGTACATATTCGGTGTAACCAATCTTACACCTACACATCTGCACTTTACACCGCATCTGAATTATGTAATTAATTCTACATGGTGTTCACACACACACTCTCTATACACACCGCAAGTGATCGCATACACTGCACCACATGTGAATTAATGAAGTGGGGGGCTTCATGCTTAAACCTCCATTTTCACTTGTGTAGGGTTGGCCATAATTGCAAATATACAATGTGTATGACCGTTTGTTTGAAGAAAATTCTGCAAACAACACCGTATATACATATATACATATATACATACATGGTTCTGGCCAACACCGTGTGTATATTTATATATACAATTCTGGCCAACCCTACACAAGTGTAAGAACACATCACGCTTCTGGTTAGCCCTTTGAAATAACTTGCGGTGACCACACAACCACACAATCACCATGCTAACTTGACCCCTTAATTGCCACGCAGCAAACCCTTGGCAACAGCCGATTTGGAACCCTCAAGCCACGCGCCAACACGACCAAGCCGATCGCTGGTAAAACTGAACTTCCATATGGATGTGTGCTGCAAAGTAAACAATCAGGAAACAATACACACACGACATTTTCGTGATAAAACAATGTGTTGTGCCTCCTTTCCATGCAGCAGCTCATGCAATGTTGGAATACATTTGGTAACCTCCTGCTGTTTAGTCTGACAACCTATCCTTTATTTAACCGTCACAGATGACAAAGGGTACCTGCTTCCCTCGGTGCCAAAGATCAGCAACGCGTTTCAGGTACGTGTATTTTAAATGACAGGGAGTGAGGAGGAGAGAAGGCAGGCTGCATGCAGTAGCTTTGTAATGGAGTCGCTACTCAGAACCAAAACCTTTTTTGTTCCTTTTTCACCTTAAATTGCTCGTTTCTTTTCCTTAGCCTGCGGCCTCGTCAGCTTCCATCCCGCGATGGCCAGTGCCCAACGCCTCACTGCCACAAGCTCCGTGCAGCACCATGGGATGTGAGTGTTTATGATGCACTGTGTATGTGTGTGAGCATGTGTGTGTGTCTGCGTGTTTGTGTACGAGTGGGTGCAAGTGTGCGTACCTGTGTGTGTACGTGTGCATCTGCATGTGTGTGTGCATGTGCATGTGTTTAGGTTGAAGAAAGGTGGTGTTTGCCTGGTACAGTGAGCGTTTGCACTCTGTAATTGTGAAATACAGTTGTTGTAGTGTATATGTTTGTATAAAATTTCCCAGAGGGGGCTGACTGAGGAAATGTCCAAATATGTGCCATTTTTGCACTCTGAATCCAGCCATTCACTGCCCACTCAACCAACTGACACCATCCTGGCTTTAAATAAAATCTGATATTGTAAGCTGCACGAGGATGTGCTTATATCCATGTAAGTCACAGTGTGCGCAAATTGACGGGGGTCAAAGCTCACCTTGACTGCCCAAACCCTAATTTGGTGCCTTTCTATGGAAAAACAGCACATGTTGAGCCACATCACCACGCACCTCATCTTTTCACTTGATTTTGTTTGCAATAATATTTGTTTATTACAACAACACCATACCACACAAAAGTATGCCATTTGGTGGAGTGGGTGATCTGCTGTGAAGATTTTGTGGTGAAAAGTGGGGTTCACGCCGCGGACGATTGGGCATGTGGCCGCAATTTGCAGCTTTCAAGCTCAAGTGCAATTTGAACATCAGGCCAACGGCTACATCTGGATTCTATTATCAAAAACTGCAAAGTGGGGCCAACGTGCTCAATTCACATTTTAAAAGCACCCTTTTTTTGGCTCAGCCCCCTCTGAAAATTTCCATCCATTGCTACAAAGACATATGTTGTACAGTGTGTGCCTCTTACGCAAGTGATCTCAGTTTTCTCCTCTGAACCAGCTTCCAAGGCCAAAGTGCTCCCTCCTGTCTCCCTCTTGTGCCGCCGTGTTGCTTGTTTCTTGATGGTGCTTGGAGGTGCTTGGAGGTGCTCCCTCCTGTCTCCCTCTGGTGCCGTACTATCAATGCTGCATGTGTGCATTTATGCATGACCGTTTGTGTGTGACTGATGAACGAAGACTACTTTCCTGCTGGCGTGGTGTTGCACTTCCCGGCTTCCAAACGTTTATGTGCTCGACCCCTGCTCACCCACTATCAATGCTGCATACTCTTCTAGCGCAGTACGTGGGCATGATGCGTTCACAAACGTGAACTGTGCTGCACTTGTGCTTTCTGTGGCTGGGGCAGAACGTGGACGTGATGGGTGTGGACATCTGGATGCGTGCACTAGCATCCACACTCACAAAGTGTGCTGCACTTGTTTGTTTCTGTTTGTTCCTCTCCACCGTCTGTTTTTTAATCGATGCAGGCAAGGGCATCCACACCGACTACTTGTCTTGTATTGAACGTGCAATTATGCTTGTTTCAAAATCGATGCAGACAAAGGCATCCAAACCGACTACTTGCCCACCACCACTGTGAGCGCTCGGACGACTGACATCAATGGCACAAGGGAATTCAATTACAACTTCCGCTGAGAAGCCTCTGACCGTTTTGAAGGTATCCTTGCATCCTTATTTCAGTGAGCTGCCTTTATCAATTAAAAGGTTGAAATCTATATCGGGTCCTCACGCTGCCTAGTTTTCCCCTTCATTTAAACTTACATACTCATACACATACACTCGTTCATTCTCATGCGCAGGTCAGTCAATTCCTATAATTGACGCATATTCATCTAGCGTTTCTTTCTAGAGCAGGGGGCATCAGAGCATTTGCGTATGTATTATACAACTAGCGAGGTAGACCACCTAAGTAATAAGTATAAATATTGAGGATGCGAAGACTAGGTCAGCTACAGGGCAACCTTTCCGACCTTTTTCGGTATCACATGTCAGACAACGTCCTTTGTTTTTATTTCAATTGAATTTGTTTGCCCACTGCAGCATTCTTCTACTTTTCTATTATCTATTATTTAACACGCAAGTTGGGTCTTTCCGCGTGTTGGAATTTGGGCTTCCATTGGTTTCTTGTTTCGAATTCAACAAAGCATAACTGCTCAACCTCTAGGGACCGGGCTCCCCCAATCAAAGACCCATCAAAAGGATGGACAGCTGTGCTTGTAAGCTCCTTCAACTGTGTTCTGCTCTGATGCCACCACTAGTAGCAAACAAGGTTAAGTAAAAACCTCAGATACAATGGCCTGTTTGACGGAGGGACAGCACTGGCAGCTTTCCAGAAAGCAGAAAGCAAGCTTTAGTACGTGTTAAAGGCGCAGAGCCAAAACATCCTCGCAAGCAGCCTTTTCAATACAAAGCTCCTGCCTGTGACATTCACCTCATGGAGGTCAAGTACTGTGAGGAAACTAGACCACAGAACCAGCTGAGCGCCGTGCAGGACCAAAACAAAGGCCTCTGCTCCATCCTCCAAGGAGCCTCCGTTGCCCTCCACACCATTTTTCTGGGCGTGAGTGGCACCATCTACAACACTGAAACATTGGAGCCTTTCAAGGACTTGGGTCTTGATTCTCAAAGATAACAATACTCTTCGTCTTCTGTCCTGCGCTCCCTCAACTCTGTACTCTACTTGATTTTTTTTCTTTTTCCTGGTTTCCTTTCTTTGGTTCTGGGTCTCCTTGAGCAGCTTCCTTTTGCTTTCTCCTCTGCTTGAGCCCTCTCTCCTCTTTTTTTTGTTGTCTGTCAGGTCCCTGCTGGGGGCCGTAGCTGTAACACCACCCAAAAAAAAAAAACTTGCTTCCAAGCTCGATGTTCATTCTTCTGTCATCTACGCTGCTGAAATTGCTCATACCAGACGTGCCCTTTCCAGCACTATTATCAACTCTCATCAGGAAACGGTTTCAGGTCACACCTGCAACCGTCCTGATCCCCATTGATCTTTTATTGGTCGAGGAGTTTTATGGTACCCGGTATTAAAGTGGCTCCTTTTCCTTGATTAATGTGAGGGTGGTTTCTCCTGCCAATCATCGCAAGCTCATCCAGGCATGCATCACTCACTTGTCACGAATCACGATACCAGCTTTAGCCTGCACGCCAGCTGGGCTACAAGAGGTCGCGCTAGATTTCCGTGTCCTGCCAAAAGCCCCCCCATAAAGGCGTATGCAGTTTAACGTCTCCTCCCTCTCCACGCGAGAAGGAAGCGACGGCTTAAGCAACGCACCGAGGAGATGGATGTCTGAAAAAGAGCGAGTTGGGTATATAAGAGGACCATCTGAACTGGCTAAACAATCAAATAACCGTAAAACCGTTGCACACATCATAAATCCCAGGGGAAATCACAAGATTCGTCCATGCCACTGATTCAGCACGACACATTGCATGTTGGTACCTGTTGTTATTGCGTCCTAATGGTTCCACATGCGTGCACATATGTTGAAAGTGGAGGCAAGTAATAATGATGAGAGCCAAGGCGCTGGTTATGTATGCTTCTGCTCACGATTATCTGATCCTCACAAAGTGTCCAACAAGAGTCCTATGGCTTAGTTTTGGCTGTATTAAGGGACTTGCTTTCAGGTGCTGGGCGGCAACTTCCTAAACCAATCTGGATGATTTACCCCACCAGCACAGCCTTTCAATTCATTTTCTTACCGCCGAATTCTACATTCACACGTTTTGACTGGTGAATTTATCTGTAAACTCTACATTCGTGGCTGGCAGAGACCACTGGCAGAGACCAGCCAGCAAACAATCATCCATAGAACCTGAATAAAGTCCACCCTTTTAGACTACAACGGATTTGTTTTCACGTATTTCAGTTGTCTGGTGGCAATGAGAAATGGTGTAGTAATTGCGGCACAAGTTTGACAAGTAATGAGGCTTGGCTGGCCGATCCAGGACAGAGAGACAGGATTATTTAAGAATTACAGGATAGTGTAAGCACTATTCAGCTAACACATACCTTCATAGTTGCTCAACAATACGAACAACCTGCTGCATTGCTTTAATTGTCTCCAACAGGTCAAGATGGAAGCAGGTATACAATTGCTGTGTACACACTTGAGGCTCTTTGCTGAGCCAATTGTAGCATAGCCGGTGCATCACGTGACACTCATGACACTCATTCAATCCAGAAAAAGGAAAAAGGAATTGTAAGGAAATCACGCAATTATTATTGAACACTACTCGACCCGCTCCAGGGTAGAGATATATATAACAAAAATCTCTCTCCCTCCCTCTGCGTGCATGATGCCTCAGGTCTTCTTGCAACAAGGCTGTCGTCCTCGTTAGACCAATCGTATGAGCTATGTTTGCGTTGCCATCACGTACTATGGAATCTCAAGCGCTAAGGGGGTAATAGCAAAGCAGTGCCCTTCTTGGCTCGTTTTGTGCAAGCCTCTGCTGCTTTTACTCATACACACACCCCAAGATATATATTTAAACAGACCTGCTTACTTGCCGTGACCGACTCATACACAGAACAACGCGTCTGGCCTTTTTGACACAGGTTTAGCGAATAGTAGCCTTAATCACAGAACTTCATTCAACCATTCAACCCAAACGATCAACATCATGTGTAATGGTACAACTGAAGCGGTTATCATTGGATCACTTCACAAGTACCGGGATTATTTCTTTCTTGTGGTCTGAAGCAAAACATTCCTCGAGCTACGATGCCGAGGACAAGGGGGGGTATAGAAAACTGCGCAGCAAGAGGGGTTTGGTAGAAAATAAGGTTTTGTCGTTCATATCACTGGCATTGTACGCTGCTTGCACGACATTGGTATTGAATTGGCTTTGCCAGGTGATCTTATCCGGCCAAGACCGGTCATGACAGCAGCAGGTTCAAAACAGCTCATTCCACGGTGCCATTTTGTTCTAACTTGCCAGTATGAGGCAGCATTACTAGCATTTAAGAAAAGCTGAAAGCGGCCTCATTGAGATTGCTTAAGGATGTGGCTGACGTGCTGGGAAATCTGTCCATGCAGAACAATATACACACACACACACACCGTCACACTCACAAACAAGCACACGCACACATAAACAGCGTAAATTACAGAACAACACGGACCTGCCAGTAATGCTGAGGAAATGATCTGAGCCGTCTTCCTGCAGGTCACAAGATGGTGAAGCCATGGATTGAGTCACTCAATCCATCAATGAGTGTACATCAAACTTGCGAGGAAGTTGTAGCACAGGACGCATCTGCCTGGTTCAACCCCTACCCTTGTGAAAAATCCCCCAAATTTGGGCGACTAGACACGTCCAAAACGTCGCCCTCTTGCAAAAACGGGCAGTTACTTTACACACACATCATCCAATCCATTCCGGGTAAGCTTCAGGCTGACTATAGTAGCTAGTGACTAATTGATTGATTTTTTCTTGTTGGGACCTATAGGTTGAGCAGCCATGAAATGTTACAAAAATTTATAAATTGACTAAAGCAGCTACCAGCGCTTGTGCTCAGATTTTGCTAATTTGTCCTGCGTACTTATAGAACGCCAGATATGTATGGTGTAGCCTCTTTAGTGGCTGAGTGCCTAGCCCCTTTTCCCTTGATCTTTTCTATTAATCCTTTTTGGTTTGGTATAAGACTTTTCCAAGCTTCCGCTCAGATGCCACCCAGAGGCATGTGTAGCGATGTTATCTTACCTTGCTAAATTGTCCCGCGTACCTATAGGACCAAGAGGACAAGTCAAGTACCTGCACCACTCTATTATACGTCCAATTTGTCTTTTGGAACAAAGGCTTTTAAGACCGCACATCTTGCCAAACACATGGTCTCTTCACTCCATTTCCCCCCAGCATTTGTTATTTGTTGTGAGGATCCCAACACACCACAAGCAGAAGGCCCCCCATGTAAATCTAGCCTAATAACCAACACACCACAAGCATGTACTTTGGTAGAGGGGGTCAACGGAGCAAATGTCCTGAAATGTGGGTTTTTTGATGCAAATCATGTTTGAATGATATAACTAGATGGTTCATGAAGTTTGGGGCCAAAAGGATTACCCCAGTGGTCGGGACAGAAATCCAGTTCAAATTTTGGCACTGAGTTTCCACATTACAGGTCACCACGCCCCAAGCAGGACCTCTTTTCATCCCAAAACAAGACAGGAAGACTTCCTTTATGATACCATATCATCCTGGGTTTTGAAAAGCAGATTTAGTGAAGGTTGATTTTCCACCTTTTTGGCACCCCTTTTGTTGATTTTCTTTAAGGGAAATGGGCCAAAATGAAGTTGGGTGTTCTATAACGGCATTTCCGTGTGCTCTCGTGATTAACAAGCAGCAGTGTTTAAGTCAATCTGTGCACGACTCTGAGTAGCGTGAATCTGAGTAGCATGGCTCTGTGTAGCAATGCCTGCGGGGCACTTGCATACAATTGCATTCAATAGGTCCAACAGTATAATACTTGGAATTTATTTGTACATATACTCAATCCCAGCAGCACAGTCCTGGCAAGGAGGACACATGGTACACACAATGATGATGATGGCATTACGAGCGTGACAAGAAAGAGGCACAGGGCCATCAGGTTTCACATCCTTCCATGTCAGCACACAAAAAGTAGGGTTGGTCAGAACCGTGTAACTGCAACGTATATGACTATGTATGTATGGTGATTTCCCTGTTAAAAATACCGTATGTACACCGTATTTACCTAGAAATGTATGGTTCTGGCCAACCCTAAGAAAAAGTGATGCATGTGTATGTGCGTTTAGCAGTAAGGGTTGCGGTGTGCGTGCGCGTGTGCGTGTGCGCGTGTGCATGTGTGTGTGTGCGCGTTTGTGTTTGTGTGCATTAAGGTGGATCACTTCAAGGATCAAAGTTGAGAAGATCAGGGTTAAGAAGATCACTTCGAAAGCAACAGGTGCTCGACCCTCTCACCACACGCAAAATGGCGATGCAATCCAGAGGGATCTCCTTTGTATCCTTTGTTCCAGATATCTGACCGAGCAAAGCTTGTTGAGTGTGTGACGCGTCTTGTAGGGTTTGGCTTGGTTGGTTTGCGACAGGGAGGAGTGCTGGTAGGGCCTCCGCGTCAACACAGGCGGTGATCTGTAGCTTGCAGGAAGCACCTATTGGGATGTGAGGGTGAGAGAGTGTGTGTGTGTGTGCAAGTGTATAGCTTGCAGGAGGCACCTATTGGGGTGTGAGGGTGTGAGAGTGTAAGAGTGTGTGTGTGTGTGCAAGTGTGTGTGTATATGTGTGTGTGCGGCTTTTTGTGTGCTAGTGTGTGTTGGTACGTGTAGTGCGCGATCCTGACAAGTGGGATAAAAGCTAACAGCATCATCATCATCATCGTAGCAGCAGCAGCAGCAGCAGCAGCAGCAGCAGCAGCAACAGCAACAGCAACAATTAAGAATATGCGGACAAAAATTTACGCAACTGCTATGGCAAGCCTTGCTGATTAATATCAGCGCGTTTCAAGAAAGCATGTGTCCATGCTGCCTGCAGACCAACCATGTAACTTTCATCACATCAAATCGAATCACTCGAAACGTCCAGGGTATGCGCCCCTTACCCCTCCTAGGTCTGCTACGACGTAAAACAGTTAGATTCATCAGCAAGCAGTATCCCCTTTGATCTTACCAAACAGACGGACGGAAGCACAGCACACCCACATATGCATCCACACCCATACCCACACGTGCATCCCACAAAATGCCAGATGCCACACCCACACACTAAGCACTGAGCACACTAAGCACCTACACTAAGTACCTACACTAAGTACCTACACCCAAACACCACATCCACACACGAACAAAAAAATGGACGGACTCACACCCGCACCCACACCCACACACCACACCACACCCACACACGTACCTACATCCTACCTACCCACCCACACACCACACCCACACACGTACCTACACCCAAACACCACACCCACACACGAACAAAAAAATGGACGCACTCACACCCGCACCCACACCCACACACCACACCACACCACACCCACACACGCACTTACATCCTACCTACCCACCCACACACCACACCCACACACGTACCTGCACCCACACACCACACCCACACACGTACCCACATTTCTGCCCACCCACACCTAGACACACATGCACAAACACCCCCGATGGTTTCACCAGGAGACACCACCCCTTTGCTGGGGTTAAGCTAAGACAAAGTAGCTCAGGGTTCAAAGCATGCCCATGCCAATAACCACGCACACACACAAAAACACATGTATACATGCGCACACATACATATATACACACACACACTTACACCCACAGATGCAAACAAACGCCACCCCCCCTTCCCCCAACTCACAATTACTCACATGTACCCACAAAAAAGCACACTCACACTCACACGCACACGCATACGCACACGCACACGCACACGCTCACGCACACGCACACGCACACGCACACGCACACGCACACACACACGCACACACCCAAACCCACACCCTCACCCACACCCCTACCCCAAGACTTACCAGGGGGCACCACCCCCTCGCTGGGGCTAATTCGCAGCCAAGGGGGAAGGCTGGGACGCTCATCATCCAGGCCTAAGGGACTAGGGGGGTTCACAAAGTGGAACGATCTGGGGAGGTGGACGGGGAGGGTAAAGACAAGGGATGAGTGTTTGCAAAGAGCTAGGGGGGGTCTTAGAAAGTGGAGCAGTCTGGAGAGGTGGACGGGGAGAATAAAGACAAGGGATGAGTGTTTGCAAAGAGCTAGGGGGGGTCTTAGAAAATGGAGCAGTCTGGGGAGGTGGACGGGGAAAATAAGGCAGGGATGACTGCTTGCAAAGAGCTAGGGGGGTCTTGAAAAGTGGAGCAGTCTGAGGTGGATGGAAAGGATAAAAGAGGGATGAGTACTTGCATGGATAAAACAGGGATAAACAGGGATGAACACAGGGATGAAACAGGGATAAAACAGGGATGAACATTTGCATGGATAAAACAGGGATAAAACAGGGACGAATGCTTGCAGGGATGAATATTTGCATGGGGGAAAGAGGAAAAGGAATAACGTACGCAGGCAGTGGAAAACCACTCCCCTTGATTTGTCCATGCCACTAATTCAGCATGACACCCCACATTAATTAAGGAAAAGGGGCCACCTTGGCACCTGGTACCGTTAAACTCCTCCATTGATAGAATAAGAAGAAAAAAATCAATGGGGATTAGGAGGGGTGCAGGCTTGACCTGAGCCTGGCTCCTGATGACAGTTGATGATTGTGAAGGGGGAAACTTCTTTTTCTTTTTTTTCATTGTGAAGGGAGCGGTTGGTGAGGGAGTTTTACGGTACCCAGTACCAAAGTGGCTCCTTTTCCTATATTAATGTGGGGAGTGGCTTGTTACTGCCTACGTAGTACATGAATGTTACTGCCTACGTAGTGCATGAAGGGGGGAACTCATCATTATATGAAGGGGAAAGAAGGGGGGAGGGCCAGGGAAGAGCTGCGCTGGTTTGTGTGGCTGAGATGCGTCGATTTGTAAGGGCAGTAGTGCTGAGTTATGGATCACAGGGCAGTAATGCTGAGTGATGGATCACAGAAAATGAATGCTAAGCCCAGCTCCTCATCTGCTGCACACAAACCTCCACACCAAATCACGCGCAAGCACAACCACCCAGCTCCTCATCCGCTGCACACAAACCTCCACACTCACCCATCTTCAGCGCCCCGGTTGCAGAACCTCACGCGGACGGATCTGCTTTCAGGAAAACAGACCTCCACAACCACCCGGCTCCTCATCCGCTGCACACAAACCTCCACACTCACCCATCTACAGCGCCCTGGTTGCAGAACCTCACGCGGACGGATCTGCTTTCAGCAAAATAAACCTCCACAACCACCCAGCTCCTCATTGGCTGCAAACAAACCTCCGCACTCACCCATCTACAGCGCCCTGGTTGCAGAGCGTCACAAAGACGGATTTACTCTCTTGGAAAGCCAGGGCATCGCCAAGAAATACGTCGGCACTAGGCTCTATGACACACCTGTGGGTAAACATGCGACATGCAATACAATTTGCTGCACAATCACACATTCTGAAAAGAACTGCCGCCACACGAAGAGGGAAGCCTTTACACACACCTGTGGACAAACATGCGTCACGCATCACAATTTCCTGCACAATCACACATCTTGAAAAAAACTGCCGCCACACACGCGTCTAGGTGCTCAGGCGTTACTACACACTCTTGTGGACGAGCATGGGTCACACACGCTACGGGTCAATAAAACAGCAACGACCTACACACAGGTCACTCACACGTAAAACGAAAAACTTAGAATGCTTTAGCATCACACTGCCTTGTATATGCATGGGTCGAATCTTTCTGTGCGTGGAGCCTTTTTTGTGTGTGCGGAGGCTTCCCTCTTTGTGTGTGTGTGTGTGTGTGTGTGTGTGTGCGTGCGTGTGTGTGTGTGTGTGTGTGTGTGTGTGTGTGTGTGTGTGTGTGTGTGTGTGTGCGCGTGTGTGTGTGTGTGCGCGTGTGTGTGTGTGGACTTGTTTGTGTGCGTGGAGGCTTCCCTCTTTGCGTATAGCTTATATTCTTGTGTGTGCATATGTGTGTTTGTTTGTGTATGTGTAAAGCCTTTTAGATGTGTGGAGGCTTCCCTCTTTGCGTGGAGTCTCTTTCTTTTATGTGCGTAAAGCCTTTTGTGTGTGTGTAGTGTAGTGTGTATGTGCAAAGCCTTTTTTAGGTGTTTGGAGCTTTTCTCTTTGCGTGGAATCGTCCCTCTCTGCAGACTTTCTTTGTTTCCAACATGCCCAACGTACCTAGGTCGCATGGATGCTTGCATTGTGTCCACCGTCCGCAGTGCAGCAGACATTAGGCTCTCCAGCCTCTGGCGATTGTAGTGGGTTGCCTGTGAGTGTATGCACGTGCATGTGCATGTGTCTATGTGTGTCTATGTGTGTGTCTATGCGTGTGTCTATTTGTTCTCAGTGCAGCAGACCTTAGGCTCTCCAGCCTCTGGCGATTGTAGTGGGTTGCCTGTGTGAGTGCATGTGCATGTGCATTGTGTACGTGTTTATGTATGTGTCTATGTGTGCATTTCTGTGTTCTCAGTGCAGCAGACATTAGGCTCTCCAGCCTCTGGAGATTGTAGTGGGTTGCCTGTGTGAGTGCATGTACGTGTATGTGCGTGAATGTGTCTATGTGTGTGTGTGTGTGTGTGTGTGTGTGTGTGTGTGTGTGTGTGTGTGTGTGTGTGTGTGTGTGTGTGTGTGTGTGTGTGTGTGTGTGTGTGTGTGTGTGTTTATGTAACAGGTATGCATAATGCATGCCTACATTTCAAAGCAGCTCTGCCTGGTCACCGATGAATTAGCTTAGAAGTGCACGCACGCACAAGCACACACACACAATGCACACACACATACAAACAGATACATACACACATACACACGCATGCATACATGCACGCAAGCACACATGCGCGCACACGCATGCACACACCTGCAGCAGGAATGCAGCAGCCACAGGCCTGTGGTCAGAAGCACACAGCTCCCCACGCGTGTATGCCACTTGGTTTTAGCGACACACATACACATAAGCACACACAAGCACGCACACACACACCTGCAGCAGGAATGCAGCAGCCACAGGCCTGTGGTCAGAAGCACATGGCTCCGCAGGCGTGTACGCCACTTGGTTTTAGCGACACACATACACATAAGCACACACAAGCACGCACACACACCTGCAGCAGCCACAGGCCTGTGGTCAGAAGCACATAGCTCCGCACGCGTGTAGGCCACTTGGTTTTAGCGACACACATACACATAAGCACACACGCACACACACACACACACACAAGCACGCACACACACACACCTGCAGCAGGAATGCAGCAGCCACAGGCCTGTGGTCAGAAGCACACAGCTCCGCACGCGTGTAGGCCAGTTGATGTAAGCAACGCCGCTGCGACAGCCACAGCACACGATCGCACCAGGCAGGGGTGCGTCGTTTCTCTTTCTTCTTCTTCTCACCTGTACCCACATAGGTATGTGCATATGTGTGCATGTCTTCGTTTGCATGTGCGTGCGCATGGGTGTGTTTGCACGTGCACGTGCGTGTGCGTTTGTGTGTGCATGTCTTTGTTTGCACGTGTGTGTAAGTGTGTGTGTATGTGTATTTGCATGTGTGTGTGCAGGTGTGTGTGCGTTTGTGGGTTGGTGTTAGTGTATGTGCCTGTCTTTGTTTGCAAGTGCGTGTGTGTGAGTGTATTTGCACGTGTGTGTGTATGTGTGTGTGCATGTGTGTGTGTGTGTCTGTGTGTGTGCGTTTGTGGGTGTGTGCATGTGTGTTACATCAAAGTGCAGAAGAGGAGGGGAAGTTGCCGACAGAAGCTGGTCTGTGTGCCTGCAGGAAAAGAGTCTGGCAAGGCTTCACGAAGCTGCAGCATCAAGGGAAGCAGAACCTGTCAGGCTCCACAAAGCAGCAGCATCAAGGGAAACATAACCTGGCAGGCTCCACAAAGCAGCAGCATCAAGGGAAACAGAACCTGGCAGGCCCCACAAAGCAGCAGCATCAAGGGAAACAGAACCTGGCAGGCCCCACAAAGCAGCAGCATCAAGGGAAACAGAACCTGGCAGGCCTCACAACGTCCCCGCACACACCCGATCATACTTCACCCACACCCACCCACCTTTGTTGGGCTTTGCCCCCTCAGGTGCTAACATTGAGCCCTCTTCACTACAGCGGCCAGCAGAGTCTCCAACGTCCGCCCCCTTGCCCTCCACATCCTCTCCATCCCCCCCTTTTCCTGCCCCCTGCCCCAAATCAATGACAGCTGGGCTGTTGCGGTGCTGTATCACGGCGCGAGCCAGTTCTGGGGGGACCGCTGAGAGGGCGTCGTCACCTCCAGGCACGGAGAGGGAGGCACCTGTGTGTGTATGTGTGTGTGTGTGTGCTTGTGCTAGTGTGTGCTTGTGCTAGTGTGTGCGTATGTGTTTATATGTGAGTGTGTGTGCGTGTGTGCCCGTGCGTCTTGCGCGTGTATGTGTTGGAGTTTTGATGCAGTGTGTGATTGTTTGCATAAACAACGTGCAGTTTGTGCGCATGTGTGTGTGCGTGTGTGTGTGTGAGTGAGCGTGTGTGTGTATGTGTGAGTGTGTGTGTGTGAGTGAGCGTGTGTGTAGGTGTGCGAGTGTGCGTGTGTGTGTGTACTTGGTGTGCAATTATACAAACTTTGTGCATCATGTGCGTGTGTGCATGTGTGTTTGCGTGTGTGCCTGTGTGCAAGGTAGAAGGCGTGCGCTGTGAACAAGCCGTTCGGCAAGGGTGGTGGAGTAATTTGCGACAACACCCACAGAACGAGCCTGTTACCTTTAAGATGCATGAACACATGGTGCACACAAAAATGTATCTCTTGAGAAAAGTTTGCATGGCAAGTTGTACAAGCCAATGAACGCCCACACCTACACCCACACCTACACCCACACCCACACCCACACCCACACCCACACCCACACCCACACCTACACCCACCCCTACCCCCACCCCTACACCCACACCCACACTCACACCCACACCCACACCCTCCTCCCACACCCACAGCCATACATTGACTCCCACACCCACACCACACCTTCACGGAGGACCTTCTTCTTGTCCTCCTCAGGCACAAATCCAGGCACGTCCATAGGTGCGCAGTCAGGTGTGAACTCGGGTGTGAACTCCGACATGCGCTCCTGTGCCTCACTGAGAGCAGCATCAGGCCCCTGTGCATCTTCAGGCTTCAGCTGGTTGTGTGTGCGGTGCTCATGGGGCAAAGGGTCACCGATGTACGTGTGCTTGCCTACATGGTACCTGTGTGTGCGTGCGTGTGTGTGTGTATGTGTGTGTTTGTGTGTGTCCTTGGGGCAAGGGGTCACCGATGTACGTGTGCTTGCCTACATGGTACCTGTGTGTGCGTGCGTGTGTGTGTGTATGTGTGTGTCTGTTTGTGTCCTTGGGGCAAGGGGTTGCCGATGTAGGAGTGCTTGCCTACATGGTACCTGTGTGTGCGTGCGTGTGTGTGTATGTGTGTATGTGTGTGTCGTGTGTTTGCATGAGCTTGTGCACGCTTTTATGTGTGTGCTTGTGTGTGTGCGTGGAGCTGGCCATCACCACACTGGTGCTCAAGTGTGTGTGTGTGTGTGTGTGCAAATATGTGTGTGCGTTTGTGTGTGTGCGTGTGTGTGAGTGTGTGTCTCCTTGGGGCAAGGGGTCGCCAATGTACGTGCGCTTGCCTACATGGTACCTGTGTGAGCGTGCGTGTGTGTTATGTGTGTGTTGTGCATTTGCATGAGGTTGTGCATGCTTTTATGCGCGTGCTCATGTGTGTGCATGTGGCTGGCCATAAACACACTGGTGCTCATGTGTGTGCGTGGGGCTGGCCATAACCATACTTCATAGGACTGCCTTTCAAGGACTCCTTGCTTGCACTGCCACATAAAAACCGTGCGCAGGGCTAGGGCCACATAAAAACTACGCGCCACATAAAAACTACGTGCGCAGGGCCAGAGCCACACACTGCCACACTTCACAGACACACTTCACACTCCACAGACTCCACAGAGCCACACACTGCCACATAAAACCTACGCGCGCAGGGCCACAGCCACACACAGCCACACACTGTCACACTCCACACTCCACACTACACAGACTCCACACTCTACAGACTCCACAGAGCCACACACTGCCACACTGCCACATAAAAGCTACGCGTGCAGGGCCACAGCCACACACTGCCACACTCCACACTACACACTACACAGACTCACACTGCACAGACTCACACAACACTCTGCAGACTCCACAGAGCCACACACTGCCACACTGCCAAACACTGCCACATAAAAACTACACACTGCCACACTGCCAAACACTGCCACATAAAAACCACACACTGCCACACTGCCACATAAAAACTACGTGCGCAGGGCTAGAGCCCCACGGCTGTACATCAATACAGCCATACAAACAAGGTGAACCTATGCAGGCTTGTGTTAGTTGTAGGGTTGGCCAGAACCATATATATTTAGTGATTATAAGGTTTACTTGGCACGGAAATCACCAAACATACGGTCTATAGTGTATACAGTCTATAGTGTATATATGCGGTTTTGGCCAACCCAAGCCACGTGTCATGTAAGGCGTTTTCAGAAACGCATAGCAGCACGCGGAAAGGAAACACCTCAGAGTGTTGCTCTCACTCTCATGCCAGAGCCTCAGCCCCACCCCCACCGCAAAAAAGGACAACAAGACCTCTTACTGTTGATGCGTCACAACACACACACACGCACGCCCACCGACCCACACACCCCTTCTATCCTCTTATACCCATACACACACCCACACCTACGCCTACAACGCACAACCACACACACAAACACACAAACGACCACACATACACAAACACATTACACACAAAACACCATGAATTTAGCACATACTCACACACGCACACACACAACAGCAGCGGAGCTCATCCCCCCTCAAAAGCGAGGAGGAGGCCTGCAGTACCTTGAGCATTCTCATCACCACACAGCCACATGAGTTCCCTACCACAGCCACGTAATTTCCCACGTGGTTTTTCACGGGAGCAGGCCCTGCCTGTTCCACAGCAGGCTTCCCTTCCACAGCCACGTAGTTTCCCACGCACACACACACAGACATTGGTTTCTCACGTGATTTGCCACGTAATTTCCCACGTAATTTCCCACGTAATTCCCCACGCGATTTCCCACGGGAGCAGGCCCTGCGCTGCAGACTGCATGCGTCTGTGAAGAGCTCTGTGGTGAAGGAGTTCAAAGGTGCTCGGCACTGAATGAGCCCAATTCCTAACACAATGCACAGGGAGTGGCTATAAAGCCTGCGTTAGTTTGACATTTTCGATATTCCCTTCCATCCGCTTAAAAGGACTGGGTATTCCCTGCCTGCGCATTTCCCATCTTCTTTTCCGTCCACTCACGGAGCAGGCTGTCACAAAACAAAGTGATAACAGCAGACTAACGTTGGTCATGCTAAAACACACAGCGGGATCAAGGGAAGGGGCATTTTGGTGCCAGCACTAGAACACTCCTCACCGCCGAAATAAAGTCATAGGCCACTTCATGAAGATCAGGGGGTTGTGAGCGAAAGCATCTGTTCCCGCACCTTGGCTGTTTACATTATCGCTGTGTGAAGCAAGAAGGCTGAACACATTTTTGCTATGTAGAGCGAGAGGGCTGAACTGTAGAGCATTTCCTTGTATAGGTTGGAGGGAAGGTGATGGGTCATTCTCGACACACACACACACACACACATACACACACACAATAACACTTACTTGTAGGTTGGAGGAAAGGTGATGGGTCCTTCTCGCCATGGCCCTCCTTTTACAAAGGCCCTGCCCGCTGCCATTTCTCTGTGCAGCTGGTCAGCCTCCAGCAGGGGCTGTGTGTGTGAGTGTGTATGAGCGTGTGTGTGTGTGTTGTGTGTGTGTGTGTGTGTGTGTGTGTGTGTGTGTGAGAGAGAGAGAGAGAGAGAGAGAGAGAGAGAGAGAGAGAGAGAGAGAGAGAGAGAGAGAGAGAGAGAGAGAGAGA
>Ga0307968_1001006_pt1 | contig 22182 bp, 17 predicted proteins | sample OrgLakmetagen650_FD_201834 | JGI IMG/M metagenome (GOLD analysis project Ga0307968, IMG submission 201834) | Saline water microbial communities from Organic Lake, Antarctica - #650 | ecosystem: Environmental > Aquatic > Non-marine Saline and Alkaline > Saline | place: Antarctica: Organic Lake...
TATGCGTGCATGTGTGTGTATCTGTGAGTGAGTATGTGTGTGCACGTCTTTTTGCGTGAGTGTGTGTGCGTGTGTGTGTTTGTGTGTGTATGTGTGTGCGTGCGCGCATGTGTGTATGCACGTGTGTGTGTGTTCGTGTGTGTGAGTATGCGTGTGTGTGTTTGTGTGCGTGTGTCTGTGTGTGAGTGTGTGAGTGTGTGTTGTGTGTGTTTGTGTGGTTTGTGTGAGTGTGTGCGTGTGTGAGTGTGTGTGTGTGTGTGTGTTGTGTGTGTGTGTGTGTGTGTGTGTGTGTGTGTGTGTGTGTGTGTGTGTGTGTGTGCGTGTGCGTGTGTGTGTGTATGTGTGTGTGTGTGTGGGTGTGTGTATGTGTGTGTGTGTGTGTGCGTGTGCGTGTGTGTGTGTGTGTCCTTACCGATTCCCCCTTTGCCATCGTATTATTTTGCCAACAAAACCTAGAGCTAAATCTTAAAAGATTTGTTGCGTACGCGGTTACTTCGACGAAAACGTCTCTAAGCCAGCACCGCTCCAAGGAGTTTCTGTAAAGAAATATATTTGGAAAACTAACGGGGATGGGTATCATGCAGTCTTAGTCTGACAGAATTGGCAGGAGCTAAAAAGAGCGCAAGCGGACCTCATCAAGCTGTGGCTTGTCTAATAGGGTGATGTGGGGAACATTGGAGGCTAGAGGCTAGCTCACTGATTTAAGAATAATGGTGCAAAGCAAAGGTCTGTTGCGCACACACGGCAGATCTATCTGAACGAGTATGCTGTTCAGCTGGTTCTGGGGCCTGGTGTCCTCGCAAGACTTGAACTCTCTGAATTGGATATCACATTAAAGCCTTCAAAGATCTTCAAATCGGTGCTATCTGGGTTCAGTGGCTAATAAATTTACTGACGGCTGGCGTAGCTGATGAGGGGCACTCCTATTCTCCCTCATTCGCCACTCCAATCAAAAAATCTCTTTATGTAGGCGCATTGTTTTTTGTGCTTTATTATAATGGCAGCAATCAAAGGAATTTTAAACAACAACGCAAGCCCCAACAGGCTTCCTGCTGGCTAACCACTAAATCCCCACCCTTATGTCTGATGGAGGAGTGCTTCACACCATAACTCCAATTCCAAGTGGCTTCTTAACTATTGTAGGGGATGCAGGAAGCGGTTTTGCTTCTTTCTTGTAAAATCAGAACATTTTATCAGTCTTCATTTCCCTACTCTCAATTCAACTGCTTTGACGTGGCTGCTTGGCTGGTGCAATAGAAAAACATGGGTACGAGATCTTGACTTCGACCCCAGGCACAACTTTGTGGACTGCATTTTTGTAGTCACAGATTTCCTACTTAATATGTCCAGCGGCAAGTAGGGCACGTGGTCCAGTAATCCCTGCTTTAAATTTAGGTTTGGCAGTGCCGCACTAGTTGAGAGTGTATCTTTTATGCACACTTATCTCTACAGTAAAGGTTGAACTTATGCTTTGTACCGTGATTTTGACGAGGAACAAATTTACAATGAAAACTAGGAATAGGCGAGCTTTGCCATCAGTAAAAAAAGGATAAACGTCGTCACTGGGCTTGTCATAATTGCGTATTTAAACCGTCTACTCAACACCTTTTTGCTAGGTTCTAATTCAAGGAGATAATGAGCAAACATGTGGCTTTCAAGAGTGATCTAACAGCAAAATGTACATAGCGGTGTTCTTTGTACAAAGCATTAAAACAATTAGGAGGACAGAAAGGCAATTGCATGATCATACCTACCGTTACCCTACTAAATAGTTGCAGGCCTGCCTCTGGTAAAGCATTTATCAGGTAATGCTTGCATTCCAGCATTAAAATTGCTGCTACGGATGCCAGTGGACGGATCCACTTTCACAAATTGTGTGCCCACCTGCTGCGTGTAATCCTGTGTATGTATGTGGTTGTGGGTGTGTGTGTCATGTATGTGCAGTGTATTGCCATGGTGGAGGTCACAGAACAGCCAGGGGGCGCAGAGCAGGCATTGAGGAGGTTTGCATAGTGCGTGATTTTTGAGTGTGTGTATGTGATGTGTGCTATGTTTGTATTGCCGGAGTGGAGGTTACAGAGCAGCTCTAGTCCTGCAGTGAACAAGTACAAGGTCACTTCTATAAAAACACGCTCGGATGCCAGCTTGCTCTAGGAAGAATTTAGGTAACTTGTGTACAAAGCGTGAAGTCCCTAGACCTGATTGCTAGAAGCAATATCCAGAATTTTTAATCGTGTCTGTCAGGCAAACAGTTTGGTAATGCCTCACCATGCATAACTCTGCAGTTGATGTGTGGTGTGTGGTGTGTGATGTATAGTTAAAAGAGATTGGCTATCTGGCAAGTAACAAGTCAAATGAGATGAAATGACATTACTTACGCGATTATGGAGCTTATCGTCAAACAGCACAAGGCACGGTAGATCGTGTGCGAAGTATTTGGAAACCGCCCGTAGCATTACCGCTTTGTTATCTGATCCATACTGTATGCACATGCAGCAGCGGCAGTTTCTCAACAAAACAATGGCTATACCCTTTGGAGCAAGCAAGCATGTTGAGGCAGAAATATATGATGAGAACTGCTCTTTTGTTCGTTACACTCTTGCTTAAAATAATGAGTGGCATCAAATGACAGTCTGCCAAACTCATACACAACCTCACCTGGAAAGCATTTGAATCAAAGAATGCAGCAGTGAAAATTCCAAGGCTCCCATATGGCAGTTTGCTGCCAAGAACATACATAAGCTTGTTTCTGCATGGTGGACGTGTTCATTCTTTTGTACTCGTAATAAAAATGGAACGCTAGTACTCATCAGCACAATACCGCCCTTAAAAGACACTCTATTTTGGGTTGAACAGTCCAATTACAAAGTAATAGACACTATGAAATAGGTCAAAAACAGCGTTAGCTGCTGGGTTTAGGCATCAAGCATTCGGGCAGCAACTGCTCACACTGACCTACACCGATTTGCTGACGCTATGGCTATTGAACATGGGGCAGCTAGGCACGCATGAAGGACACGTTCTGCATCAGGAAAAGAGGATGATGAGCTGATCTGATCACACATGCAGAGGCGGGGCGGTAAAATTGCAGAAAGCGCAATTAAAAGGACGCCAAAAATGTACTAGTTTCTTCTGTGTGTCTATAATTCATCAAAGATCAAAGATTACCTGCATCTGGAGGAGCCGCATCCCCATCCCCTCCAACATAGATACGCAACGTCTGTACGGCAATAATGTGCGTACGTGTGTGCATAACTCTCTTGTAGATAGTGGACCAGAACGTATGTTTGCAATTGTGGCTGCAAGCACTTCTGTCTGAAGTGCGCAAGTGCATTCATTACTTCGTCAAAGTCGAGCACGCAGGTACACGCTGTTGGCGGTGCCGCCGCCGACGGCTGCTGCTGCTGAATTGCAGTTCTCTCGGGGGAAAGGGTCCCCTTGCCCTCAAGACTTGTCACACATGCAAGCAGCAGCACAGTAATAACAAGGGGCGACATTGCTGCAATATTAGTTCTTGTATGCTGTGTGGTTCTTTATACGACAGAATTAATGCGGAGATGCTGCGTATCGGCAGATTCCGGATTCGATATACTTAATATCCTCATTTCAAAATAAATGGCGGCGACAAAAAAACGCCCCGTTCGGTCATCTTTCCGCTTCCACATTCTTGGCTTCTAGAAATATAATAGATCAAATTTTGCGTTTATGGACAAAGACGATCCCATCGCGGCGCGTTTTCGCATCTCTGTCAAGAAGCTCGTGTCCAAGGTAGGGACCAGTTGATATTGCGCCAATCTCTAGATCATCCATTCACACATGGGTGTGTCCACTGTAGACATGGGAGATTGAGGAGGCAGTGCGGAACTACGGGCACGAAACCCAACCTGCCCTGCAAGAACGCATGTGAGTCGGGCATACCCCAAGCTGCGCATATACACACATACACACAACACACAACACATACACACGTACACACACAAACACACACACACACACACACACACACACACACACACACACACACACACACACACACACACAACACACAAACACACACACACATACACACACATACACACACACACACAAACACACACTTTTGTGCACACATGGATATAAAGACGTGCGCCTTCGACCAGCTTGTGCGTACACAGCCATATTCACAAGCTAAACTGCAAGTGCAAATTCAGGGTTCAATACGTGGAGAGCATTGCAGAGCTGCGGTCTTTGAGCGCCCCCTTTCTCTCTCTTACAGAAAACCATGGGAACGGGACTGTCCCAACTGACATGCTACAGTGAGTCCCTGCGTTCTGCCAACAGATACTGCTTCCACAATGACATAGAGTTAGGGCCAGCCAGCAGATGGCAATGCTCAGACCAGCGTGCTGCAGATGAGGCCTCTCCAAATGCCTGTTCTTGCCAGCACGCACGTGCGCGTGCACCAGCAGCCCTGTTACCCTGTTCCACGCGTCTCTGACGACTTGATGAATGCCTGCAGGTGCTTAGACGAGGGGGGCAACTTGAATCAGTACACTGCAGAGGTATTCAAGTCATGTGTGCGTGACAACCAGGTGGGTCTTTTAGCTGTCGTGCTGAAGCGGAGGCTTAGCCAGAACAAAATTGTTCAGGCATCTGTCATGTATTTAGGATTGGCCGCAGCTTAAACATACACGGAATATTTAGAAAGAAATTGTTCCAAGTTTGTCATCATGTACATTGTGTGTGTGTGTATGTGTGTGTGTGTGTAGGTGTGTGTATGTGTGTATGTGTTTGTGTGTCAATGGTTGCGGCCAGCCCTACGTGTGTGTCCGTGGTAGCCAGGAGTGGCTTCAGAGGGGCTAGGTACTAGAGGGCTGGAGGGAGGGAGGACATGTACAATGTACGCATGGAGCAAGCTAGTTCCTTAGTACAAATTTGGTGCAAAAAGCTGTTTTATGTAAGTCGTGCTTCGCAAAGCAGCATGCAGCAGTCTTACACAAATGTGGGCTAGGTAAAGGGTGTGCGTGCTCCTTGATTATGGGTGCTGTCCTGTTTTGAAAGCACCACTGCTGTGGCCTGCGTGTTTCTGTGGAGCTGTTGTCTCTGGTACTGCTGGCGCCTCACCTCAGAACAGATGCTGCGCAGCAGGAAAGCTGGAGGCGTGCACTAAGTGGGAAATGGGCAGTTGTAGCAGAACGGGTGCATATTTACTAGAAAAATCAGACCACAAGCACAAGTGCCTTAAGTGTGTTGTTCAAGTTCTTGCATTTTCACGTGTCTGCATGCCTGCGAAGGGAAGATGGGAGGCGTGCGGTGCTTGTGGATTAGTAAGAAGGAAAAGCAATTCAATTTGAAACTTGTTGTCCATTGTTGTGTTCATACAGGCCTGCAAAGGGAAGGTGGAGGCTGTGCAGTGCCTGTGGGACTCGGTGGTAGCAAAGATGGAGAATGAAATGCCTGAGCAGGCAGCAGAATACAAGTAAGGTGGAGCTATCTGTGTGTGCGCGTGTGTGTGTGCATGTGTGTGTGCGCGTGTGTGTGTTTGAGTGTGCCGATTGTTGTGCGACTCAGGACCTATTGCACGTGCAAAGTGAACTGCTGTACGGCACACCTCATCTCATCGTTTGCAATAGTCAAGTCTGTGGGACTCAATATTAGCGAATCCATATGCTTGCACGCACGTGCGAACTCATGCACGCACACACTGAAGAACAGCGTGTTTTGTGGAGCTGAGTGATCTGCTAATCAAAAGATCCAAACGCATGGGAATTTGAGTTGCTCGCTTTCCAGGGGCTAATTGGATGCTGAAACCCTCAGGTCACATCCACTTATTGCCACATCACACATCACACAAGGACACATGTGGCCCCTCATTTCTGGTACTCATTATGTCGTCCTTCTTTGTTACCCTGCCTTTGAGCATCCGGCAGCTTGTGCTCGCTGCCCCAGTGACGAACAATGAAATTCAATTGCTTTTCATCTTTCAGGGAGTTGTTGGCCAAATCAGGGAAGGTCGTGGAACCAAGCACACTTCCACAAGCGGGCAGCACTTGACCATTCGTATGCTACTAATTGCACAGCTCATTTGCGGTAAACGAAAATTTAAGAGGACCTTTCTTCCATATTTTGTGAGGGAGTGGCTGCCTCTACCTGCGTCTATGCTAAACTCTCTCAAGTGTCCAAGGTTCGATCAGCGTTTGGTTTCTCATATTCATTTCCATTCCTGTATTTGCAATCTGCATCCTCGCCTCTGTACGCTTTAAGGCTGAGGTTGTTCGATGCTTGTAACTTATGTGTCCTCCTGTTTCTCGTGCTGGCATTTAAATCAATTTCAACAAGGAGCTGTTCCTTTCTGTTACTTGCGCGGAAGGCACTGAGGTATCTTTCCATAATGTTGCTGTGTCAGGACCAGCAGGTTTTTCTTATTCTTGTTTTGTCTTTAGCAGGAGTCGTGGTTCATCTTCTTCTGCCGCATGTTGCCTCTTTGCTACACTGCTGTCTATAACTTACACCCAAATCTAATATTAAAGCTGGCATGTATAAAGTGTACATGTTGCATGTGTTCCTGTGTTTCCCTCTCACTTTTTGGCGCCTGTCTGCTGTTTTTCTGCACAGAGCATTTTATTTTGCACCACTAGGCACCCTTTTTGTGCCACTAAAGGACATTTTATGGTTTTGCCTCAGCACGTGCTGAACTGTGGTTAGAGGCTTTGAAGTGTTTTGCCTGCCGGCATAGATTCATTTAATCGGATGCGTGGATTAGGTTTAGACAGCATCTTCTCGTCATAAATACTACCCATCTGTTTCAAATCCAGATTTTGTTAGTGACAGAATCAGACAGGCACACATGTGCGGATGCATCTTGATGTCTCCATGATCAGAGTTCTTGGCGCGGCAATAGTTGGGCTCAAAATTGCGTCGAGGCAGCTCGGCTGTTCTTTGCTTGGCTTCATCTGACTAGCAAGGAATAGAAAGGTGTAGTATTAGTCGCTAGGAACACCAGTCATTGTAACACAGCCGGAATTAACACAGCCGGAATTAATTGCATTAAACAGCCCTTTACATAGTTTACAGATAAAGCATAAAGCCGTTAGTCAAAACGTGCGACTGCTAGGCTGCGTATGTAAAACTTGTAAAAACTGTGATAACGTTTGTACAAGGTTTACAAAAAAGGCCTTCAGTCAAGAAGTGCGACTAGCCTGCTCATAAAACGCAATTAGTTCATGGAGGAAAAAATTAATCTTTGTAACTGTTCTGGCTTAAGAAATTCAACACATCATGGGCTCCTGCTGGGGGAAACAGAGATGTATATTTCCTGCGGAGAGAAATCACATGGGGATTGGCGCAGTGGAAAAGAACATGCTGCTCATCTTGGACATCATCAGTATCACACAGGTCACAGGTGGGGGAATTATGTAGGGTGTGACAACAGCCTTTTGGTGCTAAGGTAAGGTAAGGTTACATCGCTATATATGCCTCAGGGGGCATCTGAGCGGAAGCTTTAAAAAAGCCTGCAACCACACCTAGCTAGACCAAAGAGGAAACGCATAAGAGAAACAAGAGAAAGAGAAGGAATGATAGAAGGAGAGTAGGAGAAAAAGCGAGAAGTGGAAGCCAAAAAAGGAGCTGAAGTATAACCAGCAGAAAAAGTTTGGTCTGAACACAGAGAGTCTTGAAGCAGCACCACACAGACACGTCGAAGGTCAAGCCAGCTTTAGTTTGATTTGGATTACAAAGGCATTCAAGCCAGCTTTAGAACCAGAAGCAAAGAAGCAAAGTAGCAGGCGGGACTAGCAGGCAGGCGCAAGCAGATCTATCTATAATTGAAACTGGGCAGAGAGTCAAGCCTGTTATCTACTCGAACCAAAAACTCATCCATGAAAGTTTGATGCTAATACTAGTAGCTAGAGATGAATGAATTGGTATGATATTAACAACAGATACTAACGTAGATCCAGCAGGAAGGCGTTTATTACATTCCCAATATCACACTCCTGTCATATCTCCTACCATTACCGTTGTTATCATGGGCGTGTACCTTTTGAACACCTCTCATAAGGTTAGGTAAGGTTACATCACTACATATAACACCTCTCATAAAATCTTTAAAGTACCCTCTGGCTGTTGTTCAGGCTGTTATTCGCACCAGGCAACCCCCCACCTACCTAATTGTTCCGCAAGATAATTGCAGATATCTTGTTGATAAGTAGACTGTTGCACCCTGCTCAGATTGTATAGCCCACCGCATCATTCTGTAATTAGGGTTGCATTGTTCTCAGCCACTAAAAAGAAGTTGCCAAGGTGCGTACCAATTTCGAATTGAGTTCACAGTGTGTGTCGGAAAGGGAAGGAGAAGCTGTGCTGGTAGTGAAAACACAGCCAGTTTTGTTCAAACAACCTGGCTGAAGATCACCCCCCATTATAACCATTGTACAAAGAGGTTGTATAAGTTCAGTCCTAAGTCTGATGAGAGGGGCTCGTCGCTGGTATGGTAAGAGCAACAAGTGTTTACTCTGTCAAGAGCAAAACGTCCAAACACATTCTCCCTGGCAAACGTTACTTGCCTTCTTATCATGGAAAGTTTGCAGCTACACTGATTTCACACTGAATAATGGCGGCGGCTGAACTAGCTAGGAAAAAGGAGCTGAAAATAAATCAAGAGAGTTGCAATGTCAGCCAACGGCCTTGTGTAGCAACGGGACAATTTTAGTTGCCTTTTGCAGCCAAAGCAGGTGCCAGGCAAAAATAGCAAAGGAAGGAAAAAATGTTGCAGTTAGCATCTATGATTCAAGGAGGCAGGAGCAAAATTAAGCGCAAACCTAGCATCTACTCTAACACAACCATCCCGGTATAAAACGGAGGAGTTCATCGTCAAAAGCGATAACTCAGAATTCCAACCAGTTCCTTTGTAAGGAAGCTTACTTCTTCAAGGCGACAGTCTACTTCTTCTTGACCTGCAACATGATTTATAAAAGAACAGTCAATGCAGCAGTGTGTGGGGACAGTGAATGAGTGGTTTGCTACTGAGCTCATTTGCTCCCAAACGTCAATAGATATGTGACTAAGGGTGTGACAGCCTCTAGTTGAGGCTTGACGTCACTGCTGTTGAAGCCTAGACGGCAACTAGGGTGTCCATTTTGGGGGGGAAATCAGGGGAAATTCCCTGGAAATCCCTTAAAATCGGGAACACCGACCGCATTTTTTGTATACCCAAATTATTTCAGAAATTTGTACCCTACTTTTTTGAAAGGAAGATTAGAGATTGCTCGTGGATAACAGAGTTCGGTTGGCGCACTTTGCGAGCTAATAACTCTACGCTCGGCAAGCAGACTGTCGTAAGATATAGTTTAACAATTCGATCCTGTGACTTTTTACAGGCATGTTCCGGTTAGTGGCGAGCTGTGAGGGTGGAACTTTTGACGACGAGAAGGGCTGGAAAGCGGCACGTTGTGACGACGATGAAAACTGGGTTTTAATCAGGGATGGGTCATACGGCGTAGGCGTACTATACGTCGTATCGTATTTATCGCGTATATAACCGTATTTTTCAAATTGCTCCGTATAATACGATTTTGGGCACTTAACGAATTTTGCAGCCACGAGCCCCCCAGAAGCACTCCCAGGCCCTCTAGAGCCCCCCAGAGGAACTCCCACCCTCTCAGAACGTAGCATGATCACTTGCTTATTGCTACCACAACCCAGAAGGTGGTGCATGTAGCGTAGCTGAATTGTGCAACAGCTGCTCCACACAAGCCCTGGTCACTGCCCTCTTGCTGCAGGTGTCCAATGACTGTGTAGATGCTGCTGCTGATGTGCTTGCTGAAGTCCTGTGCAGGTGCCTCTCTTTTCCTGCATGCTCCTCGCGTCGGCAATTTCTCCATTTGCTAGCGAGCGCTGCGATTACGCCCTGAGGATTCCTGCCGGGTCAGCTCTGCATGCTGCTACATCTACGCTGGGATTCTACCTCATGAAGTGCTCGCGGATGCGGGGGGCACCGCTGCTGAAATCTCGGAATTCTGGCATCTGGCATCGGCATCTGGCATCCGGAATCGGCATCTGGCATCCTGTTAAATCTGCCCCTTCTGTCCCATAACAACACGATGCCACTCAGGGTCTTTACCAGGAGGCATTATAATGTTCTGGAGGCTGGGGGGACAATTCGTGGTGGTTGGAGGGTGGTTTGTGCAAGCCCAGAGTACCCCCCAAAATAGCATAAATACGTTTACGTATTATACGCGTATTGCGTATTAATAGCGTATTATACCGTATGGGACGTCTCAGAAGTCCGTATGACCCATCCCTGGTTTCAATGTTCTTATTCTTGCTTGATTCCGCTGAAAATTGGTGCAGTTCTCAGGCGCCGTCAGTTTCTGTGGCTCAGTGGGGCCGACGAGGTTCTGCATAAGATTCACCTGAATATTCATGATAATGGCAAATGGGCTTTGTTCCGGAGCCAATGGAGAGGCTAGGTTCGCGAGATCAGAAGTGAGGGTTTCAGGTTTGATGTCCTTGCTCTACTCTCATGCCTTGCATGAAGTGCATGATTTGCACGAGATATACAACAGTACCTTACGTAACCTGTGTCAACTTCTTTGCGTGTAGCTCTTTGAAAGTGCAGAGGCATCAATTAATAGCTCAAGAGTCATCTCAGGTGTGATTTCCCTTCAGTTTGTTTTGACTATTCCATGCCTTGCGAGAAGTGCATGATGTGCATAGGATGTAGCAGTTGAACCTGATATCATAGATATGATGCATGTGTATGTTACTATTGCAGGCTACATGCCTTGCCCCGGTCCAGCTCAAGTTCATGCGCAACAGCCCTCTCGTATTAAAAGGAAGAAAAAACGAAAACAGCATCAGTCACCATGCCAGGGCGCTCCAAAGTAAAGCAGCTGCCAGAGAAGACGAACTTCCAACACTTGTTTGACAAGTAAGTTGCAGAAAAAGGATTTCTTCTTCTTGCTTCTACCATCATTTTGCCCTAAGATTAGCAATTACAACTGCAACTTCTCGCTACATTCATCTTTTGCTTGTTGCTGTTACAGGTTTGTGCACTCTCGTAGCTCTTGGGAGCTGAGGTGCAAAAGCTGCTTCAGACACTTTTCCTTCAGCTTTCGTCTTTGTCAAAGCAGTGCATCGTGGCGATGCTTGGCATGTATCATGGCGGCTCGAGATGCTAATTAGTGTTCTAGTATTGTACTGTTTTTAAGCTTTAAATTTGTTCATTCAAACGAACAACATGTGTTCCTGACTCCTTTTAATGCTTTTGTTTATAAATATAAGTGCAACTTCTACCCTGCTTTCTAGCCAAAATTTTGCGGAGGATGAGAATACAGGGTCGAAAATGGGGTTGCTAGGTTCGCGAGAGGAGAGCATTCGGAGGCAGCGCGGTTGCATTTGCATCTGCGACTATATGCGTCAGAATTGTGTGAATAATCCTTATAGCGATGCGCTGCTCCTGTGCTCCGGCCTCAGCATTGAGGGGAGCTGCCAGATCGTTTGCCCAGGGTGCAAGCTTGCATCAATCAAATTTATGATATTGCAATGTCTGTGAAGAGTGCAATGTCTGTGAAGAACAGCTCCTTTTTTACGATGGAAGCTTACGTGATTTTATGACAACGGATTCCAGGGCTGAAGACGCGGAAACGGCAAGTGGATACTGCGCTGAGTCGCAGAGTACAAGTCAAAAAGAGAGCCAGGTCGCTGGAGCATGCATACACCCTCACATAAACTTCACATGAGCAAATGCTGAGTGTCTTCTCTGCTCAGCTGCAAGAACAATGACGGAGGCAGTGCAACAGATAGAACTGGGTGCAGTGTGAGGACTGTGCGAACAAGTTTTAACATGCGTGGCTCAACGAAAAGAAGAGGAAGGGAGGAATGATGGCAAAGGAATTGTAATGACTGGACAAAAAAAGGATTTCGATGAAAAGGGGGGGCAAGGCGGAGGATGAGCTTAAAGGGCGAAAAGTGCATATAGTCGCCTTCGGCAATTAGAAAGGATGGAAATTAGGGGCGGCGAAGCCCTTCCAGTGCTAGGGGGGAAGGGGGTACCGAATCTGTTGGGCGTTTTTTGGGCCTGAATTCCGCGTCAGTTTATGGTCTGTTCCGCATGAGATTCGGACAGAAAATTGAGTCAGCCTGTCCACCACAGGTCTGTGAGATTTGGTGGCGAGCTTTGATGGTCGAACTTTTGACAACGATAAGGGCTGGAAAGTGGCACGTTGTGACGGCGTCAAATTGCAATATTTCCTGTTTCAATTCTTACTTAATTTCGCTCAGAAATCGTGCAATTATCATGCGCCGTCATTTTCTGTGGCTGCATGGAGACCGAGGAGGCATTTTTGGCCGGCCACTTTTTGATGCAGTTTTATGCCACTGTTATGAACTATTATTATACAGTGAAGTTACGAACTTGAATGGATTTTGGGAAGCTCTGGCAGTGACAAAGGCATAAGCGCCCCGCCATGAAGAATTTGGCCTGAATCCTTCAGTCCTCCGGAGGACTGAAGCGTCTTTGCGTCTTTTGTTTTAGATGCATGAACCGTTTTGCAAAATCCGGCAAGGTCAAAGGATGTATTTGGTCAGTTTTGACAGTGAAGGCAGTGGAGCTCTGCGCTGAAGAAGGGGTTGGACACATGGACAAATAAAGGTCTTCAGGGTTGCACAGACAGGCAATGAAGGCGTGTAAAAAGGGAAAACACAAAAACAGCGTGAGTCCTTCGTCGAAATTTGGGCGGGCGGCAGCCCCTCTATAATATTACGAAGTATATCTGTGTAATGGTGTTGTATAATGTAGACGCAAAAAATGGCACATCGCGATGTCAGTCTTGTTCAAGGAAGTGTCAGACTTTCATTTCTCGACGCCCCAAATGGGCAGTAATTTTGTACACTACTTTCTTAATATGTGAAGCTTATTCCCGGCCAATCTGATGTGCATATGCCTGTCCAGGCAAAGCACCATGAGAGGGAATCCCCAAACACTTCTACAGCTCTTTTCAGTCCGGTCTCTTCACGATAAATAATTATAAATACACACCAGAAAAATTTCGGCTCAATTTGCGCATGTTTCAGAAAATGGTTTTCTAACCGTAGTGCACCAACTAGGGCCTATATCGACGAGCCTCGCCCTTGACGATGCTCGTTGAGCCACGCTGGCAAAATCATACACCCTAGTTACCCACGCTTATATGTGACACAACGAGCGGCCATTCTACGTCTGCCAGAGATGCTTGTCTGATGCGCTGAAAAGTGACAAATATAGGGTTGGAGAATTGAACTTGAACTGACTCTTTGTGACAGAGCAGTAATGTAAGAACCAGCAATTCCTGATATAAAACACCCGCTTAAAGAAGCAAGACCCTAGAAACCTGAAGTTGATCAAATTCTGATGTTCAGCCTATCGATAAAGTTGGGCTGAAACGAAGACTGCTGGCCTAGATGAGTGCGTAGCCTCAATATTTGGCCCAAAATGCACGTATTGAGCCACCACGCCCCAACCTAAGCTCTCATTTGACCCCAATACACCTCCAGTATGTGACATTAATTTCAACACTGATGGGTGTAGATAGCTAGGTTAGAGCATGCCACTGTTTGGCCCCTTTAGGCACCCCTTCTTCAGCCTTCTTGCTGTTTTCTTGGTAAAAGGGTGGAGTTCTGAGATCCCACCGTCCACCACTTTTCTCATTCTACAACTTTTGCAGCTATTGTGAGGTTCCAAATACAGAACATCAGCAGCAGCTTTGAAAATACACGACAGTGCTGAACTTGAATCGCCTGCTAGGGCATAGATACCCTAGGGACGGTTAAAAAGCGTACCCATGTGGGCCTCGATCGGCCCCCTCTGCCGTACTCCTAACCATACTTATTACAAAACTTACTTAGGTACATCAATTTGCCCCATTTAAAAAAACACCTATTAATCTCATTAACTGCAAGCACACAGATGGGCATAAGTGGAACCGGACTTACCGATACTTTTACAAGTACACGCAAAACATTTGCAGAAGCAAGTACCATCAGATTATCCTTTCCTGCACTTGCTCCCTTTCACCAAAGTTCTAATGCAACTCTGCACGGCACACACACACACACACTCACACTCACACTCACACACACTCACACACACACACACTCACACACACACACACACTCTCTCACACACACGCACACTTACACACATTACAAACACAGCACAATGCTTCACACCCCTTTCCACACCCCCACACCCACCGTGATTCCCTTCTCGCGCTGAATGACCACATTGAAGCTAGCGTTAACCTCTGGGTGCAACCTCACTTGGCACTCGTACGTGCCCACTGCCTTGATCTCTGGTATGGTGATCTCCGCGTCTATGAGGTTGCGGCCTGTGGAGCAAGTAACGGTGCAGTGTTGTGCACGTGTGAGATCATATGCGGCATGGAGGTCTTAGCGCCAATCTTTGTGGTCTCAAAAAGATTGCTATGGCGAGAACGAGCTGAAGCACTGTTCTAGATGATTTAATCTACTATTACCGCAGGCTTATCCAGCTCTCACCCTCATAGAAATCAAGAGCATGTTTGTCATGCAACAGCAGCACACGGGATCTTCCCACATTAAGTACCTTCGGTTGTAGTGTGCCCGGATCTCCGGAAATAAATCACAAATTTCATCTTGCAAATGAAAGAATAGATCAACAGCACATTTTCTCTCCGGAGAAACGCTTGGAGGTACATGGCCATCTCTGACGTCTGCACACTGCCATCATGGTCTAAGATTATATAAACCTGAAACGCACGCCTGCATTCGTAGCATAGCTTCAAGTCTTCGCTTGCTCAACACACAATAACCTACCGCACCTGTCTGCTGGTAGATGGCATCGGACACCTCCGACTTCTGCACGCTGCCGTAGATCTGGTCTCGGTCTCCGACCTTCTTCCTAATAACGAATTTCCCGATGGTGGACAGGGCATTGCCAAAGCTCTGGGCCTGTGCCTTGAGCTGTGTACAGGAGGCAGAGGAGAGGGACGATGCAGAACGACGGTTGAGTCAGAGATGCCACGTTAAAAGGTAGGAACACACACACATATATATACACTGGAGTGGTTACACAACAAACACGAAAAGCAAACCAGCTGCGTGGATGAATAGGAGCCTTGATGCCAATGCTGGTACTGGTCTAAAGCAGCTGGTTGCAGTGCCGGTGGCGTGCAGTGATTTGTCACAATGCTGTGCCTGTTGCGTGATGCACTACATGCGAGCGTGTCCAGCACAATTATTGTCATAAGGAATGTGGACCACTGTGTGCAGCCGTAAAAATAAACACATAAATTCTGGCGATTAGAACGTGACACTCTTGCAGCAAGGGCACCGACTGACTCGCAAACTGCTGCCTGTTGTGTCCAGGCGAATTGTTGCAAGCTATTGACCATTCAGGCATGAAGCTTAGTGTGTCGGGTTGGCCAGGACCATTTATATACAGTACTTTTGGCAGGGAAATCACCAAATGTACGGTGTATATATAAAGTTCTGGCCAACCCTATTAGCATGCCATTAATTGTGTCTGGCGCGAGCCTCTGGCTCTACAAGTCAAGTGTCGACTATTGCTGACATAAGAGCTCTACAACACTGATGAAGAAGTCGGCAAATTAACACACCTCCAATGCGGCACGCAGCTCGCCCTCCTTGGCCTTGCGGATACTCCTGAAAAAAGTTGGGGGAAGTAAATGGTATAAACATTCAGTGATGCGACCTTGCTATGTGAACTACAGGCCCGTTAGCCTTGAGGACAACACTGTTCAAATCGAAGCAAGTCAGTGTGGCTGGCAACATGTGCAGCACACATTGATGTTGTGGTATAAGAGCAATGTATCCTACTGCTGTTGCCTTGACACCTTCACGCTGCAGTGAATCTGTGTGCGTTTGGGTGTGCAGGCATATGTGTGAGTAAGCTTGTGCACGCATGCGCGTATTTGTACGCATGCATGCATATCTTACATTTATATGTGCACTTAAATGCATTTCGTGAAATGAATATATATGTGGGTGTGTGTGTGTGTGTGGGCGTGTGTGTGTGTGTGTGTGTGTGTGCGCGCGTGTATGCTAATGTGTGTGTGCGTGTATATGCGTTTGTATAATTGCGTGAGTGTGCGTATGAGTGTGTGTGTGTGTGTGTGTGTGTGTGTGTGTGTGTGTGCGCGCGCGCGCGTGTGTGCTAATGTGTGTGTGCGTGTATATGTGTTTGTGTAATCGTGTGAGTGTGCGTATGAGTGTGTGTGTATGTGTGTGTGTGTGTGTGTGTGTGTGTGTGTGCAAATGTACTGGTTGCATCCACCACTCACTGTAGCACGCCTTCGCTGACGATTTCTGCTTGAAGGGAGGGCTTCAGGAAGTTGCGCCAGTAGCCCACGGGCACCATTTTTATCTCCCCGCTGTTCTTGTAGATGACCCTGCGCAACGGGTGTTGTTTTTACAACAGGCGCGGCTGGTTACGCTCATCCCTCGTCGCATGCGCTTCCAAATTGGCAGGACGCAAAACGAGAATTCTCCAGCATTGGAAAAGCTCCCTTCACTCACTTGGTCTTCTTTGACACCTTTTTGTTGGCCTCCACAGTCATCATCCGCCTGCCAGTGGTCTTAGGGACAGATGCACTCTGTTTGGGAGAGTGGGTGTGTGTTTGTGAGCTAAGATGCAGGTGTGGAGGAGTACGCATCTGGGCTGGCTGCAAGCATGTGTGGTGCGGGTGGTGTCCTCTCTCCCCAGGAGTACGCAAACATGAACATTGCACCTACAGGAACAAAAATTGCGTTGCCCAGATGCCACCCAACATAGCACTGACCTGACGGAGCATTGACGCCTGCATTTTGGCTACAAAACAAAGCACACAAAACAAAATGGAGTAAATCAATTTAGTAATAGTAAACCAGGAGAGGTGTCAGAACTGTGCACCATAATTCTTTGTCGTACTTTTTATTGTAAATAAATTACATTAGGATCTCTGACAAGGAGGATACCGATCCCCCTCAAGAGGCTTCCTTCCTTTCAAAGAGTCTCTCTCCTTCCTTTCTGTGAGTCCCCACAGCATACACACACAAACAAACAAGCGCATACACACACACTGTATAGTAGAACCAAGAAAGCGTATGAGGATCCGACACACACTCTCCTGCATACGCACTTGAACACGCACAAACATACTTCCTCACAGATGCCGAAGAAGTGGATAGAGGACGGCTACTACCCACAACCTGAGAGCTGCAAGCAAGGTAACGGACCAAGAGTGCAGCAGAGGCAGATTAAACTGTTGACCGCAGCGCCTGCCCCCTTGACTCTCTGCTTTCTTGGAGTGCAATGGTGCCACCAGTCTGTTTGAAGCAATTCTTAGCTCAGCTGCTTACTTGATATAATCCAGCTGCAAGGCGGGTTTGACGTGGAATACAAGAGACTTACATCGACCCTCCACGTCCCGAATGCGCACGCAGTCATGAGCTTGCGCGACGTGAATGTGAATGGGCAGGGATCCCTTCTCTCGGGCCATCCCAATTCAAACATTGATCAAGCGCCAAGGCTGGGTAAGAAGGACTCTCGACTACCGCGCACGTGGTTTTGGTAGCTGTCAGCATTTGTAAATTAGTATACTTTCTGTTAGAGTGAATTCAACCTCATCACGTGCGATGTACATATTTTGTTTGTGCAATGCATGCCGTGCAGAGCGTCGCCCGAGCTTTGGGAGCATGTCTTGTGCCAGCAGGTGAGGAGCAATGAAAAGGAGAAACCCTAGTGTTAGGCGTAAAATTCCATTTGGCCAGTATGCTGATTGTTAGCTGTGTTTTGTGTTAATTGCAGCTGGTTTCAACAGTATGGATGTCTTGGTGTACTTAAGAGGATGAGGCATGTAGGACTGAGCAAAAAAGGCAATGTGTGACCTTTAAATACTTGTGTATGCCATGTTTAGTCCCTGGCTACTTAGCACTCTTTTAAAGGCAGCAGTCTGCTTACTTGTAGACTGGATACCCTTGCAAACAGGTCCCTAGCTCCCACAGATTCAAATCTGCTCGGCCCTAAGCGCCCCCGCCCACACAAGATTTGGAAGAAGAAGCACATCAAGGTAGGGCCCATCTTGTAGCTTGTCAAGGCAGTGCAAGGCGTTTGGGCAAGAGTGGCTCGGTACCATTGTTGTGAGCCCCTCTAGTTCATCTGTAGGGTTGGCCAGAACCATAAATAGGTTGTATATGCGGTATTTTTGGCAGGGAAATCACTGAGTATACGGTCATGTAATTTACGATTCTGGTCAACCCTACTAATCTGCTGTCCAAGTGAATCGAAAGAAGCGAGATATGACTGACATGATTCAGCGTGTATTAGGAAAACATTCAGTGCTGACACTAGTCAAGCACAACGGCTGCTCTGGGTGCTGTGTAGCATCCTGTAAGTATAGCTCCTTGACAAAATAGACCCGCGTGCGTGTGCAGGAACTAGCCAATAAAACATGACATTTAAATATTTAAACGGTGCTAGTGATGTGCTTTGCATCTTTTAAGGTCACAACTCAACTGCCTTTTCTGTGCACGCAGGTCATGGTCGTTGGAGATAGCGGGCTCGGCAAGGTGGGTGCCATATGCTATTTAGTTTAAAGATGGGAACAGCATAGGATATGCTCCGCAGGGTAAGCAGTGGATATTCAACAGTTATACCGCCCCACTGTATCAGAGATGTCCAAAAACACAAGCAGCTTACTGTTTCAGTTAGTCAATGTGAGGATGACACGTTACCTGGTATTAAATGTCCATCTGTTTACTCTGTCTTCCCACACAACAAGCCCTGCACCCCTCCTTCTCCAAAACTTCTTGCTGCCGTTCTTCTCTAGCATGTCTGTTACCTCCCCTATATGCAAAATTTATTCTCTTTTGTACTACACACATACCATCCTTCCGCAATGCCTTTCAAACCAGACAAAGTACTGTAATCCCTCTTTAATACATACCTACCGTCTCATACTTAATTCTTTCAATAAACCCCCATCATCCTATTGACATTTTTACATTTCTCAATACAATTGCAGACCACCCTCGTACGGGCGCTGCTGTCCACCCCTGGAGAACGATTGCAGGTTTGATAGCTGTAATAGTCATTTCCTGTTGACTGCGTCTGATGTCATCACATGGCTGTCATGAATGTCATTGTGTCATCTGCTGCGAGCTTTTGCATGTCAGATCATGGTAGTGAAGCGACAGGAGAAATTGCACATATCTTAATCAATTTGTGCAACTGTAGACAGGGTTGACTGTAACCATGATGCTTGTATGTGTGCGTATGACTAATGTGTTGGAAGCCACCACGTTTTACATTCAAGGAATTGTGGCCCACTATATTGAGCGTGGTCAGGAAGGCAGGGCTCGGCTCTTTTGCCCTGACCTGTCTGATGTCTGAGCAACAGCTTCTAGCTGATGCAATCTAATGGAGGCCATACCTTCTTGACAACTGAGTGACAGCCATGAAATCATGCACACACAACGCACATGCACATGCGGACACAGATGTGCATGCCCTACCATATTGACTTGTGCAGGTCCATGATGGCAGCTACACCTCAAAAGAACAGTGGCTGAAGGTGGGTTGTGGTGTAGGATGGCCTGTTTTGCATGAAGCCGACAAGTGTGCACACAGAGAAAAAGGAACTGCAGGCACCAGCAGTGTGAGGAGCAAAAACAGAGGTACTGCATAGCAACTGAAGAATCAGAGGTGCAAAGTTTGAATTGAAAAGGGGTTTGCTCTGTGATACCACAGCTGCATGTCTCAGGCTGGTCACACCTGCTGTGTCAACATGTGATTTGACACCACTTGAGGCAGACACAACATAATGTGCAGGACCCTGAATCGCTGTGCTCGACTGTGAGCTGGAGGGACGAGGACGATCGCTGTGTTTGGGTGTACAAAGTCCAGGTGTGTAGTTATTTCAAAGGGTTTGCCAAAACCCTGCACATACATTTATATTCGTTGTGTATACTGCATGTTTTGCAGAACAAAATAACACGTGCGGTAACGTACGGTGTATGTGCACAATCCTGGCCCAGCTTAGTTGTTAATGTGCAGTCAGGGAGGGGGGGCATGTAGGCATGGTGCAAAAGCTGGAGGGGTGAAAACGATCAATGTGTGTTTTTGCGCGTGCATAGCTATTCTGTGTATATGTGTGGTTGAAGAGGGGTTGTGGTCCATTTGTGGAAGCTGGAGGAACAAGAAAAGAAAAAAAATACTACGCAGGCATTGAAAAACCACTCCCCACATTAGTTATGGCAGTTCTCATTTCAGGTGTCCGGTGGCAGGTCGAAATAAGAGAAAAAGACCAGAAAGATTCCAGTCAGTTAGACTAAGCAAGACTAAGCGATTGGGCTGAGAAGCGGGCGATTTGGTGAGAGATGCAACACAGCTGTGGAAGTGTCCATGATCTTATCCAAATAGTATTTTATATTATCACAATATGAGACAATGTGAAAATGCATCTCTGAGCTTCTTGGCCGTGCTTGCATCTCTCACCAAATCGCCCGCTTCCCAGCCCAATCTCTTAATCCAACTGACTGGACTCTTTCTGGCTCTGTTGGTCTTTTTCTCTTTTTTCGACCCGCCACCGGACACCGAAGTGAGATTCACCATAAGGAAAAAGGGCCACTTTTGCACCGGGTAACGTAAAACTCCTCCACCACAAAGAAGAAGAAAAAGGTCAATGGGGATCAGGAGGGGAGCAGGCTTGACTTGAAAACGTCTCCTGATGAGAGTTGATAATAGTGCTAGAAAGGACAAAGTGTTGTGGAAGCTGGAGGAACAACAAGGACGATTGCTGTGTATGGATGTACAGGATGCGTTCTTGCTGACGCACTAGCAAAGGGAGGGAAGGCGTTTTGTGATGCTGTTCTAACACTTAAGCAATGAGGGGCAACGACAACCAGTGCGTTGTATATTGGTACATAACGTGCGTACGTCCTGATGGCTTTGCAGCAGAAGGGACACTTGTGTGTGGGTGCTGGCGTTTGTGCGCACCATTATATAATATGTTGTTGCCATAAAGGAATGTGACGCATCCTGACCGAGCTGACTTCAATGTGCAGGAAATGATTTGTGTGCCATTGCACATGCTTGCTTCCCCTGAGCATTTTTGAGTGCAGTACACCTGTGGGAGTATCTTAGTTTGTCCTGAGCATGATATCTACATGCTCACCCTTAGTGCTCACCCTAAATGAGACCCTTAGAGCTCACTTGCAGTGCTTATTCACCCTTGAGGGACACCCTTAATGAGTCCTCCTTAGTGACCTTTTTTTTTACAGCTCGCCCGTATTGTTTAAGCCCTCAGCGGCACCCTAAATGAGACCCTCTTAGACCTCCTTAGTGACCTCCCCTTTTCATTTTGTGTATGCAGGACACTCCTGGCTATGGAGACGACCTGGATGTGAACCGCTCCATTGCCCACCTCACAGCCTACATAGAGGAGCAGAACCACAAGGTGCAACACAGTATCACACGCGTTTTCGCACAAATTAAGAAAATAAAACACACAATTGTCCGCATGTAATTATATGTCAGCAACACATGCTCACTTGCAAAGATACGCATGGTCACGTATAGAGTTGTTCATGCAGAATTTACACCCATTGCACGCCCATTCGTACATAGACTTTCAGGTAATCACCCTGCATTGAGTGAGGGTCCAGCCACTGCATTAAAACAGCTGCCCAACCCTGTCCGTCTGCATAAGCTACGTTGAGGGTCAAAAGCAGAGACAGCTGGGGCATTTCAATGCAGCTCTCTGGATTTAGGGCAGGAGCTTACGTACACCAGAAATAGGGTATTCAATGCAGCTTTTTGAAAATAGGGCAGGAGCTGACGTAGGGGGTGTGTCTGACTTGACTTCGAGGGATAGACTCAGGGTTCAACTGGTTAACAACACGGTGTTGTCAGCCACACAATCGTTGTGCTAAGCCGCCTGCATTCTGCCTGTTTTTGTCCTTGCAGTGGCTGAACATGGAACAGAGCAGGGATCGGATAGAGGACATGAACGAAATGGAGGACCCGCGTGTGGACATCTGCATCTTTGCCATCCCCCCCCACAGGTAACGGTGGTTTGAGAGCTAAAAGTTTAACATACGGGTATACCGGTATACCGGTAGAAGAAAAATGTCAGCTTTGGTTTTGGAGAGTTAAAATAGGGTTGATTTCAAACCCTCCCCAACCCC
>Ga0307968_1001011_pt1 | contig 22161 bp, 36 predicted proteins | sample OrgLakmetagen650_FD_201834 | JGI IMG/M metagenome (GOLD analysis project Ga0307968, IMG submission 201834) | Saline water microbial communities from Organic Lake, Antarctica - #650 | ecosystem: Environmental > Aquatic > Non-marine Saline and Alkaline > Saline | place: Antarctica: Organic Lake...
GCACCAGAATTCCCAAGGGAAATATCTGCTTTCATGACATCGCGTAAAGTATTGCTGTTTGAATCAACCATCCTGTTCCAAAATTTGACAGCTGACCTGAACCAGTAAAATTGCAAGGGTTCCTGCGGTGACAGCTGACCTGAACCAGTAAATTATCAAGCTTGAAAAGAAAGAGGAAAGGTTTAGTGTAGAGTGTTGACATGCGTGTCACAAATGCAGAGAAAAAAACGCAGTCCTGCAAAGAGCCCTGACAACCGAAATATCAGTCTGAACACAAACATTGCAGTTGTATAGCCCCAAACACTACACGGCCACACAACACATAGGCCTAACACACCTTTCCGTTGTACATCAAACACAAGCCGACAAGGCCCAAACTACCAGACTTAAAAAGTGCATTGCTCCATTAAATGCAGAAGTAGTAAAGTAGCCAGCGTGATGACGTGTGATTGCTGCCCATGCGGCATGAACTCCTGCACTCCAACGTACAGCATTGCAAGCATCATGACCATTAAACCGACGTACAGCATTGCAAGCACCGTAACCAATGAATTGACGTACAGCATTGTAAGCATCAAGACCATTGAACCGACGTACAGCATTGCAAGCACCATAACCAATGAATTGACGTACAGCATTGTAAGCATCAAGACTATTACATGTTACCATCAAACCAACGCACTGCAGACCCTGCATCAGTGTGCAGAGTCCTGGACACATTCCCTGCACTGTGGACTGCATTGATTTGTACAGACACCGCACTCACACGTGAAGCCCAGCAAGGCGTGTGCAATTACGCAGCTTGCAAATCTGCTTACAAATAGTAAACCCTGCCAAGAGGGCCAGAATCTCCACCTCCCTACAACAATATCAGGCCTGCGCACCGTACGGCTTAGGATACGGTGCGCTTTCTTCTGCACAAACCATGACATCGTAAAACATTCACATCATTATGAACAGCCAGCTGCCAGACGTCACGGCAGAGGGCTGTCTGTGTTATAGTCAAACCATACACACGCACTGGCGTGAACGAGCTCATCTACAAAACCGAATAGCAGACAGCGGGTAAATGGAAAAAATAGCTGCAGCCACAAGCCAAAAAAAACACAGCTAAGCCGACGCTAATAACGTATAGCCGGCACGCGCCTACTTTATAAATCGCTCTTGTAGTAAACCTAGGGTTGGCCAGAACCGTACTTATACACCGTATACGACCGTGTATCTGGTGATTTCCCTGCCAAAAATACCGTATGTACACCGTGTATATACATGGTCCTGGCCAAGCTTAAGTATACCACACCCCTATACAACGCAACCTTACAGCAGACGTGAGAGCGTCCTGCACCCTACTCCCTACTCCCTGACGTGAACGTACTCCCTACTCCCTGACGTGAAAGCGTCCTGCACCCTGCTCCCTGCCCTGCACCTCTTCTTGCTTCTGTACCTTTTTACTGCAACGCAACCATACAGCAGACGTGAAAGCGTCCTGCACCCTACTCCCTGCCCTGCACCTCTTCTTGCTTCTGCAACTTTTTACTGCAACGCAACCATACAGCAGATGTGAGAGCGTCCTGCACCCTACTCCCTGCCCTGCACCTCTTCTTGCTTCTGTACCTTTTCACTGCAACGCATGATGTTTATGAGCAGGGGCCCCTGCTTGCGGGTTACCAATAACAATGGAGGCGGGCCCGCGCCTTCCCTCCCTCTTCACTCAAAAATAAGCACAGCAGCAGACAGCAGACTGACAGCAGACAGCTTTTCCTCCACCCGAGTCCCTTTACTGCAGTTAAGGCCTCAAAAAGGGCACACTTGCTTGCCTGCATGACACACACACACACACACATGCGCACGCGCACGCGCACATACACACACACTCACTCACACAGAAGACATACCCGCCCTTTTAAAAATGGACCGCGATCAGCTTCCCACTCCCCATTTCCTTCACCATGTCTACCGCCTCAGTTAAGGCGACCTGACCCATTCTAGTGATGTAATTGGAGTTCAGGCGCAACTCGCGAGGGGCTGACGCCACGTTAGCCTTTAGTGCCTGTGTGTGTGCGTTTGTGTGTGTGTGTGTGTGTGTGTGTGTGTGTGTGTGTGTGTGTGTGTGAATGTGTGTTTTGTGTGTTTTGTGTGTGTGTGTGAATGTGTGAATGTGTGTGTGTGTGTGCATGTGTGTGCGTGCGCGCGTATGTGTGGGTGTGACACATCGCTCTTCACTTCCTGCTTTTACGCTCATGTAAGGAGCGGTTAGAACAGGCTGGCTCTACTCATTTTATGTCACGCACACACACAAACACACACACACCATCAACTTCGAGCTTTTGCAACAACTTAGGGTTAGCGAGAAAGCGTTCCAGCCCACACGACTGACTGATGTAAGTTTAAGCACCTTGACAAGAATGGAGAGGGTTAAAACACTACCTCGCCCTTGCCGGCTGCAGATCTCAGTGTCGGAGCACCACCTCAACCCTGCTGGATGCAAACACCAGCAACTTGAAAAGGGACCAAACCCTTCCTCAGTCATTTAAAGGGTGGTACATCGAGACCAGGGCTGTGCAATGACGGTCTGAAAGCAATGACCGTTTACCGTACTGTAGTTCCGTGCAAAATGGCTCTGACGGTGCCATTGCACACCCACCCACCCATGTCCTAATCAAGACCCTACTTCACCAAGCAATAATCGTGATCCCGTTTCATCGAGCAATAATTTACACCCTCTTTCACGATGCAATAATTTAGACCCTCTTTTCACCAAGCAATAAATATGATCCTCTTTCACCATGCAATACATTAGACCCTCTTTCACCATGCAACAATTTAGACCCTCCTTCACCATGCAATAAATATGATCCTCTTTCACCATGCAACAATTTAGACCCTCTTTCACCATGCAATACTTTAGGCCCTCTATCACCATGCAAAAATCAATGCCCTGTGTCTCTAAGCACCAATGAATACACTCTACTCCACCCCTTGATCTCCCAATGCAAAAATCAATACCCTGTGTCTTTAAGCACCAATGATTACACTCAACTCCACCCCTTGATCTCCCAATGCAAAAATCAATACCCTGTGTCTTTAAGCACCAATGATTACACTCTACTCCACCCTTTGATCTCCCAATGCAAAAATCAATACCCTGTGTCTTTAAGCACCAATGATTACACTCAACTCCACCCCTTGATCTCCCAATGCAATAATCTAGACCCTGTGTCTCTAAACCAATGATTACACTCTACTCCACCCCTTGATCTCCCAATGCCACAAAAGCGATTCTTGGCCAATGTGTAAGGTCAAGTGTCCATTTCCCCTGTCCTCTTTTTCATCTGTGGGTGCTGGGTGCCAGACTTTTCCCCCTGCATACCTGTGCATACTTTCCCCCCTGCATACCTGTGCATACTTTCCCCCCTGCATACCTGTGCATACCTTCCTCCCTGAACACCTGTACATACTTCCCTCCCAGCATACCTGTGCAGACTTTCCTCTCTGCATACCTGTGCAAGCGCGCACGCGCCGTCGTCCTTAATCTCATTGTACCCCAAATCCAGCTCACACAGCTTTACGCTCTCCTGCATGGCAGGGAAGATGGTCTAAACATGTGTGTGTGCGTGTATACATGTGCTTGTTAGTGCGTGCATGTGTGTGTGTACATGTGCTTGTGCGTGCGCGCATGTGTGTATGTGTGTATGTGTGTGTGTGCCTGTGTATGTCCTTTGCACTGCACTGAACAGGCCTCCCCCTTCAGCAGCACTCAGCAGAAGAAAGTCTCTAGACAAACAGAAGGGGGAGGGGGGTCAAGCTTCCAATTGCCAAGGCGAACATCAGAACATTTAACATCAAACTTACGGCACTTAAAGCTCCTCCTAACGCACAGGTTTGGATGCATACTGCTGTAATGTTACCACAGGCTCTGTTTTGAGGAGTGGATTGACGGCATGCTCCTTCTTCTTGCAACATCTGTGCTTGCACATGTAAACAGGCACACACACACACACAACCTTCCGCAGAAGCATGCACACTTTAATGCTAAAGTCCTGTAGACACCCCCTACACACACAGTCCTCCGCAGAAGCATGCACTTTAGTGCTTAATTCCTGCCCTGTAACAAAAGCCCTGCCAATATTCCCCCTTAACACGTGTGTGACGCTTCCTCAGTCCAAACACAATCTGAGACGCGACATACACATGGAAAAGTGGGGGAGCGTGGCAAGCGACGCTGAATTGTAGGCAAAGCCCATCACCCATCACACGCAGTTTTGTGCAATGCGTGCGTGCATGTAAAAAGTGTGCGTGTTTGCGTGTGTGTGTGTGCGTGCGTGTGTGTGTGTGTGTCATATGCCACATGGACGACACATGCAGACAGTGCCACGCACTCCCCGCGCAAACTTGTAGCTTCAGAGCAACAATCAGTGCTTTTGTTCAGCTCAACTTAAACGATGCCTTCTTAGACACCATGCATCCTTGCCGCCTAGTACACGCCATTAAACTTTAAGAGCATTCCAAGATCAAAGCAATCTTGTGGAACTTGTTTTTTCACTTCATGTGATAGACCCACCAATACAAACCCTCACAGCCACCATTGCTCACCCCCCCACATTATACCATCGCTCAATGTCACCCACCCCCCCACATTATACTATCGCTCAACGTCACCCACTCCCCCACATTATACCATCGCTCAATGTCACCCACCCCCACACATTATACCATCGCTCAATGTCACCCAACCCACACATTATACCATCGCACAATGTCACCCACCCCCACACATTTTACCATCGCTCAAACCTCACGCCCCAAATTGCAGACACCACCCACAATGCACGCATCTTCACCTCCTCATCACAAACCCACCGTCACAGACAGCACAAGTGTCGCATCTCCTACATCCTGCGCACAAGTGTCGCATCTCCAACATCCTGCGCACAAGTGCCGCATCTCCAACATCCTGCGCACAAGTGCCGCATCTCCAACATCCTGCGCACAAGTGCCGCATCTCCATCATCCTGCGCACAAGTGCCGCATCTCCTACATCCTGCGCACAAGTGCCGCATCTCCTACATCCTGCACCCACCATTGCTCGAAGCCCACGCCCCAAGATGATGGCCCCGTCATTGCCGAGTGCGTTACCCCTCAAATCCAGGGCGCTTATTGTTTGGTTATACATCACAAGATCGAACAAGGCCTGAGCGCCAGCGGGCCCCACTTTGCACCATCCCAGCTTCAGCGTGTCCAACTGCACGTGTGGTTTATAGCAATCGGTATGCACGCACGTGAGCGCGCTTACAAGGCAGTGATGATGAAAATGGTTTTTGAATACAGGTGATATGTACGCACGTGAGCGCGCTTACAAGGCAGTGATTTGCATGGCCAATGAAAGTGGTGCACACATGGGATTGAAGATACGAGGTAGTGCTTTGCTCGCTAAGCCTCGATTCCAGCGGGCCCCACTCTGCACCATCCCAGCTTCAGCGTGTCCAACTGCGTGGCTGAAAGATTGGTATGCACACACACGTACATACAGGCATCGTGTATCATACATACAGACACACACACACACATATACATACACACGGGTTCAATTTTGACACACTGGTTTGCATGATCAATTTGCGGGCCTGAACTTCTGCGGGCCTGGCTTGCGTGTGTTCTACTGCACGGTCAATGTCGTGCAAGTACCCCTACACACACACACACACACACACACACATACACACACACACCACCTGCATCGCCCCCCACAGAGGTACGCAGGATGCAGGCTGATGCCTCACACATCCCACCTAACCTCAAATCAGACTTTGCCACATCCACCGTCATCATAGATCAAAGTTCGCCACATCCACCGTCACCTTCAGATCAATCTTTGCCAAATCCACCCTCACCTTCAGATCAATCTTTGCCACATCCACCCTCACCTTCAGATCAATCTCCATCACACCCATCCTCACCTTCAGATAAATCTTTGCCACATCCACTGTCACCTTCAGATTAATCTCCACCACACCCACCCTCACCTTCAGATCAATCTTTGCCACATCCATCCTCACCTACAGATAATCTCCACCACATCCACCCTTATTTTCAGATTATCTCCACCACACCCAGATCAACATTGCCACATCCACCCTCACCTTCAGATCAATCTTTGCCAAATTCACCCTCACCTTCAGATCAATCTTTGCCACATCCACCCTAACCTTCAGATCAATCTTTGCCACACCCACCGTCACCTTCAGATCAATCTTTGCCACATCCACCCTCACCTTCAGATCAATCTCCACCACACCCATCCTCACCTTCAGATAAATCTTTGCCACACCCACCGTCACCTTCAGATCAGTCTCCGCCACACCCACCCTCACCTTCAAATCATAATTTGCCACATCCACCCTCACCTTCAGATCAACATTGCTACATCCACCCTCACCTTCAGATCAATCTTTGCCACATCCATCCTCACCTTCAGATCAATCTTTGCCACACCCACCCTCACCTTCAGATTAATCTCCATCACACCCACCCTCACTTTCAGATCAATCTCCATCACATCCACCCTCACCTTCAGATCAATCTTTGCCACATCCACCGCCACCTTCAGATCAATCTTTGCCACATCCACCGCCACCTTCAGATAAATCTCCGCAACATCCACTGTCACCTTCAGAATAATCTCCGCCACACCCACCCTCACCTTCAGATCAACATTGCTACTTCCACCCTCACCTTCAGATCAATCTTTGCCACGTCTACCCTAACCTTTAGATTAATCTCCACCACACCCACACCCACCCTCACCTTCAGATCAAACTTTGCCACACCCGCCGCCACCTTAAATTAATATTTGCCACATCCACTGTCACCTTTAGATTAATCTCCGCCACACCCACCCTCACCTTCAGATCAAACTTTGCCACATCCACCATGTGCCGAGCCCCTTGCGCACCCAGTGGGTTGTAGCCCATCTCTAATGTGCGCAAAGAACCGTGCCGCCGAATGGCACGAGAAAATGCCTGTGTGTATGTGTTGTGTAAGTGTGTGATGTTGTGTGTGAATGCCGACCGACATGAAAGTTAAGAGAGCGCAGATATTGTGGAACAGGCATGGAGCTACACCGGGTCCCCTTGAAGAATTCTGATTTTCCTGCTGCAAGGCTTAAACGTATGTTCATGGGAATTTCAGGGTTTGTGGCGTTCATTGAAAAATAGTAAGAAGGTAGGTAGCGTGATTTCATTGAACAATAGTGAGAAAGTAGGAAGTGTGATTTCATTGAAACAATAATGAGAAAGTAGGTAGTGTGATCTCATTGAAAAATAGTGAGAAAGTAGGTGGTGTGAGTTCATTGAACAATAGTGAGAAAGTAGGTAGTGCGATCTCATTGAAATATAGTGAGTAGGTAGGTAGTGTGATCACCACCAGCATGGATTATGGAATGTGGCGTTTATTGAAGGTGACACACACTTTCTAAGGTGTGCCATTTGTGATAAGAGGCAGTTTTCACAGCCCCTGTGTGCTTTTCTCAATGAGGACATGTATGTTTAGGGTTTATTGGTAGGGTCGACCAGAACCGTATATGTACGCCGTATCTGACCGTATATTTGAGAAAATCCCTGCCAAAAACACCGTGTACACACCGTATATAGTACATACACACCATATATACTATATACATACCGTATACATACCGTACCGTATATACTATATACATATATGGTTCTGCTTCAAACCTTCATGTAAATCCTGCCAACTATGCTGCCTAACTTGTCCAAACTAGATGTACTTTCCAGCACTATTATCAACTCTCCTCAGGAGCCGGTTTCAGGTCAAGCCTGCAACCCTCCTGATCCCTAATGACCTCTTTCTTATTCTTGTTGGTGGAGGAGTTTACGGTACCTGGTACCAAAGTAATTCCTTTTCCTTGATTGATGTGGGGAGTGGTTTTCACTGCCTGCGTAGTTTTCCTTTTCGTTTCTGGCCAACCCTGTTCATACGGTATTTTTGTTCTGGAAATCACCAGATATACGGTGTATATATATGTATGTATGTATATATATGGTTCTGGCCAACCCTACACGTATGGGCACGACCACTAGCGAGTTTGCCCTAAAAATGTGGGAAGCGGCTTTTGATGGCTCTGCGTGTTTTTTTATCGACGATAATAGCAGAATCTATTATAGTATAGGTGAGGGAGGAAGCGACATTCTTTAGTTGGATGTCAGTCAGCTCTGGAAAGTTGGCTTGTTTAGTGATTTCCCTGCAAAAAAATCCGTATACGCACCGTATGTATATGGTTCTGGCCAACCCTACCAACGTGCCCTGAAATGGAGCGGCAGGTTTCATGCCAACACTCCGTATTTGTATACGTCCTCACTGACAAATCTACGCATGCAGCAGCAAGTAAGGACGGACAAAGTATGACACAGGGGCCTTTGAATCACACACACACACAAACGCAAACACACACATACAATAATGGAGCGTCCCTTGCATCAGCCCCTCTTTGCTTCGGCAACCGAGCAAACGGGAGATTTAAACCAACCTAAAAAACACAGGCCCCCCCACCTTGGCTCCTTCAGGTCCTATGTTGTTGCCACCCAGATCCAGGGAGGTAAGGTTCAGGTTGTTGGCGATAGCAAGAGCAAGCTGCGGGCGTGTGTGTGTGTGTGAGTGTGTGAGTGTGTGTGTGTGTGAGTGTGTGTGTGTGTGTTTGTGTGAGAGAGAGAGTGTGTGTGTACGTGTGTGCTTGTGTGAGTGAGTGTGCTCGTTCAAGCGGCAGGCACTGTTTTCAATACGTGCATGTTTTGCGTGTACACGTGTGCAACAGTATAGTAGTATGTCACGTGTGTAGTAGTGTGTGCATCAGTATAGTAGTATGTACACGTGTGCGCATCAGTATAGTAAACCGTACAGACTTTATATCACCGCGCAAATAAATCGTTTTTCGCCCTGCGGGGTGACTGCGCGCACGAACAATATCTATTTATTTTGGGGTTGCGGGATTGAAAAACGGGGATTTTTGGCGTATTTTGGAGCCTGTCAGGCAAAGATCCCTGTGCGGGGTTGGTGTAAATTAAATATTTCCAGGGTGCGGGGTTGATGCAGGAGTGTGAAACTATAATATTTTTTTGAGGCTGCGGATTGAACCCAAGTCTGTACGGTATAAGACTTCTAGTGCACTCAAAAATAAGGACAAGCATGAGCGATCTAAAAGTATGGGTGCTTTTTTGTGGGGGTCTGGCACAAGAGGTCACGATTTAGCAGAAAGTAAACTCCTGCTTCTCACGCACACTCACTGTTCTTTTTGCACAAGGCCCATTTGTAAAAGCTACGAAATGCCTACTCTCACACAAGACGTGAGATGCCTGTAGTGCTCATTTGTGCAAGCGACAAAATGTCCATTCGCTTGCAAGCTGTTGCGTCTATTTACGCAAGCTTAGATTCCGTCCCTATCACAGTCGTTGTACAGCTTGGCAAACAAAAATGGCAGGTGCACTGCAAAAAGGCAGGTGCACTGCTAAACGGCAGGTGCACTGCTAAATGACAGGTGCACTGCTAAATTGCACGACCAATCCTTAGTTGATCGTGCAGCAGTTACTTGTGCTCGTGCCGGCAGATCTCGCTGCTCATAGGACAACTGACACGAAACAAAGCCACTTACCTTTGCAATGCCTGCGTCCCCTAAATCGTTCATGTACAGGTTCAGATCTCGCAGGCTTAGTTCACTGTTTAACAGTTTGGCCAGGGCGTCCCCCCCTACGGCAGTCATGCTGTTGTTCCCAAAATCAAGCACCCGAATTTCACCCTCTCGCTCCTGTGTTTTGTGTGTAAGTGTGTGTGTGTGTGTGTATGCGTGTGCAAGTGTTTGTTTGCGTGCATGTGCTTCACAGGAGCACGCACGCACTAAACAAGCATTGTACAAATATTTACATACAGGCACACACACACACTTGTCTACACACGTCCACACAAACAAGTATGCATATAGGCACCCACACCCACACACAAACATACACATGCCTACACACACGCACACAAGCGCACCCACACCCACAACTGCAATGCTTCACAAGGAGCCTTCAAGTGCAGCTTCTCCAAACACTCTTACACTCTTTCACACACACACACACACACTCACACACACACAAACACACACCCAAATAAGCGCACCCACACCCACACCTGCAGTGCTTGACAAATGTCCTACACCCTTGCATACCCCGTTTCACTGCCCTTCAAGCGCAGCTTCTCCAAACACTCTTACACTCTCACACACACACACACACACACACACACAAAAACACACACGCACCCAAACCCACACCTGCAGTGCTTCACAAATGGCATGCACCCTTGCATACCCTAATTGGCTGCCCTTCAAGTGCAGCTTCTCCAAACACTCTTACACTCTCTCTCTCTCTCTCTCTCTCTCTCTCTCTCTCTCTCTCTCTATCTCTCTCTCTCTCTCTCTCTCGCGCTCTCTCTCTCTCTCTCTCTCTCTCTCTCGCTCACACACACACACACAAACACAAACACACACGCACCCACACCCACACCTGCAGTGCTTCGCAAATGGCCTGCACCCCCACATCCCCCAGCTCATTGCCCTTCAAGTGCAGCTCCTCCAAACATGGGCTCTCCTTCAGTGCCTCAGCCAACGCAAGGGCCCCCCTCTCGCCTAAGTAGTTGTCGTTCAGGCACAGCACCTTGAGGCTGTTGTTCACCTTGAGCGCATCACACAGCGCAGCTGCAGTTTGTGTGTGCGTTTGTGTATGTGTATGTGCATGTGTGTGAATGTTGTTTGAGTGTGTCAGCGCTTCTACAAGTAGTTGTAGTTCAGGCACAGCACCTTGAGGCTATTGTTCACCTTGAGCGCATCACACAGCGCAGCTGCAGTTTGTGTGTGCGTTTGTGTATGTGCATGTTTGTGAATGTTGTTTGAGTGCGTCGGCGCTTCTCGCCCGAGTAGTTGTCGTTCAGGCACAGCACCTTGAGGCTGTTGTTCACCTTGAGCGCATCACACAGCGCAGCTGCAGTTTGTGTGTGCGTTTGTGTATGTGCATGTGTGTGAATTTTGTTTGAGTGCGTCAGCGCTTCTTGCCCAAGCAGATGTCGTTCAGGCACAGCACCTTGAGGCTGTTGTTCACCTTGAGCGCATCACACAGCGCAGCTGCAGTTTGTGTGTGAGTTTGTGTATGTGCATGTGTGTGAATGTTGTTTGAGTGCGTCAGCGTTTCTTGCCCAAGTAGTTGTCGTTCAGGCACAGCACCTTGAGGCTGTTGTTTACCTTAAGCGCATCACACAGCGCAGGTGCGCACTTTGTGTGTGTGAGTGTGTGTTATGACACATAATTTATGCGCATGTATGTTGTGTGTGGAGTCTGTAATCATTTAAAAAGCACATCTCTCCTAATGAAAGTCTCAGAATATGAATGCACACACACACACACACATACACACACACAGAACACACACACATGTACGCCAGCAAGTTGCACATGACCAAGCATCTGCACACGCACGCAAGAAAAAGCAATCATGGAGACAAACCAGCCAAAACCCACACATTCAACACCGTATATGACACCCCACCTGTGCCGCTCTCATCAATAGTGTTGCTGCTCAAATCAAGCTTAAGGAGGGTGGTGTTGTACTTGAGGCCCTCAGCAATGGCCTGTGCATGTGCATGTGTGTGTGCGTTTGTGTGTGTATGTGTATGTGTATATGCGTGTGTATGTGCGTGTGTGTACGTGTGTGTGTGTACTTGAGACCCTCAGCAATGGCCTGTGCATGTGCATGTGTGTGTGCATTTGTGTGTGTGTGTGTACATGCGTGTGTATGTGCGTGTGTGTATGTGTGTATGTGTGTGTGTGTGTACTTGAGACCCTCAGCAATGGCCTGTGCATGTGCATGCGTGTATGCGTTTGTGTGTGTATGTGTACATGCGTGTGTATGTGCGTGTGTGTACGTGTGTGTGTGTGTACTTGAGGCCCTTAGCAATGGCCTGTGCATGTGCATGTGTGTGCGTTTGTGTGTGTATGTGTACATGCGTGTGTATGTGCGTGTGTGTATGTGTGTGTGTACTTGAGGCCCTCAGCAATGGCCTGTGCATGTGCATTGTGTGTGTGCGTTTGTGTGTGTATGTGTACATGCGTGTGTATGTGCGTGTATATACGTGTGTGCGTGTGTGTGTCTTGAGGCCTTCAGCAATGGCCTACGCATGTGTGTTTGTGTGTGTATGTACGTGTATGTGTGTGTGTGTGTGAACTTGAGGCCCTCAGCGGTGCCTTGTGCATGTGCATGTGTGTTTACGTGTACACTAGTGTGTGTGCATGTGTATGTGTGCGTGAACAACACTGCACACGTTGTGTCTACAGTTGGTCGAAACCAACCCTGAAAAAGCAGGCAGCAAGTGATGCACATCATTACACATGCCTGCCTCAGAAAGTGTTCACGTTATCTATTATATACAACCGACCTTTGCAAAGCACACACATGCCTGCCTGGTGTACATGTGTGTACATGTTATACTATAGTGTACACGTTATATCATAGTGTTCAGGTTATATCATAGAGTGCGCATTGCATTATAATGTTAACGTTATATTACAGTGTTCAGGTTATATCATAGAGTGCACATTGCATTATAGTGTTCACGTTATATTATAGTGTACACGTTATATTAGAATGGACACATTATATACTACCAACCTTTGCAAAGCACACACACGTCAGAGACCTGCAAAACAGGGTTCATGCAAAAGAGAACTACCTACTGCTGAAAGTCAACAACTTCGTTGAATTTGTTCGATGGTCAATCTACGACCACGTAAAAAAGGGTTAGCAACCTGGTCATAAGGATTACCTACACAACCTTGTCAAAAAGGGGTTCACAAAACAGCCTTGTCAAAAAGGGTAACTTTATGTAAAAGGGTCGCCAGATGCCCCACCTTTTTCCACTTAGGCCCCCTCAGGCCCTATTTTGTTGGCACTTGCACATATGATTTGGTTTGAAGAGCAAACCAGACATTCTGCGCCGATCTAGAAAGAAAGGGCCCGCTCACCTGCGCTCCAAAGTCACCGATTCCGTTTGAGCTGAGATCCAAGACCCGTATGGTGCTATTCCCTACGTGCGTGCGTGCGTGTGTATGTTTGTGTGTATATTTGTGTGTATATACACAGTATATGTGTGTTAGTGTGCGTATATGTGTATGTGCATGTGCATTTTATTATTATAGTACCGTACGCCCATGGATCACTGCCCCCCCCTGAACGAACAAAAAATTTGGTCAAAATGTGCATCCACCCCCCCTAAAAATAGTTCATTATTAAACAATTATTTTAGTTTTGTGCTGCAACCGCCCCCCCTCGCTGGAACTTCCCAACAGGTGCAACGGGTGCAGGCAGGGCTGGGGCTGGGGCTGGGGGTGCAGGGGCAGGTGCAAGCGGAGCTGTGGCTGGGGGTCAGGGAGCTCTGGGAAGACTTCCTGACCACTCATCGCTCGCACTGCTCAAAAACGCTATTTTTGGCTACCGCCCCACAACCGCCCCCTTTAGAACTAATTACATTTCAGACCAAAGCCCTATCATTGCAAAAAACAATAATTAGGGGGCGGTGCTATACTTTTTGTATGGTACGTGTTTGTTGTGTATGTGTGTGTGTATGTGTATGTATGTGTGTGTGTGTGTGTTTTGAGTGTGTATGTGTGTTTGAGTGCTGAAGTTATGGTAAGGGCTTTTGCTTTCACCTGCTATAGAGCGTGCAAGCAACTCAGCTCCCTCATCCCCCGCATTGTTGGTGTTGAGCACAAGGGTCTGTATGACACTTGAAGACAGCACCTGCAGCATGCCGGTGTGCAAGTTTGTAAGTGTATGTAGTGTGTGCGTATGTGCGTGTGTGTTTGAACGAACAACAGATTACCTGTATGACACATGCAGACAGCATCTGCGGCATGCAGGTGTGCATGTGTGCATGTACGTATGTGTACACGTGTATGCATGTGTGTGTTTGTACGTTGCAGGTGTTAAGCACCAGGTCGTCTGTATGACATTTGCAGGCAGCACCTGCGGCATGCAGCTGTGCTTGTGTGTACAATGTGTGTACGTATGTGAATGCATGTGTACATTTGTACGTTGTTGGTGTTGAGCACTAGGTCGTCTGTATGACATTTGCAGGCAGCACCTGCGGCATGCAGCTTTGCTTGTGTACGATGTGTGTACGTATATGAATGCATGTGTACATTCGTACGTTGTTGGTGTTGCGCACTAGGTTGTATGTATGACATTTGCAAGCAGCACCTGCGGTATGCAAGTGTGTGTTTGTACGTTGCAGGTGTTAAGCACCAGGTCGTCTGTATGACATTTGCAGGCAGCACCTGCGGTATGCAAGTGAGTGTTTACATACGTATGCATGCTGAGGATGTATGAGCGGGGTTAGTGAATTAGGAGGTGACCAGCCTTTAGCCAACATGCTTGACCAGATTTTAAACAATGAGCCACCGACATTGAGCCACCGAAATTGAGCCAAAACACCGACACTGAGCCATCAACATTGAACAATCGTGAGCCACGACATTGAGCCACGACATTGAGCCACCAACATTGAGCCATCAACATTGAAAAACCGACAATGAGCCACCAACATTGAGCCAGCGACATTGAACAACCGACAATGAGCCACCGACATTGAGCCATCAACATTGAGCATCAACAATGAGCCAACAACATGAGCCACCAACATTGAGCCATCAACATTGAACAACCGACAATGAGCCACCGACATTGAGCCACTGACATTGAGCCATCAAACAACCAACAATGAGCCACCAACATTGAGCCACTGAGCCATCAACATTGAACAACCGATAATGAGCCATCAACATTGAACAACCGATAATGAGCCACCGACATTGAGCCATCAACATTAAACAACCGACACTGAGCCACCGACATTGAGCCATCAAACAACCAACAATGAGCCACTGACATTGAGAATGAGCCACCAGCATCAAGCCACCGACATTGAGCCATCAACATTGAACAAATGACACTGAGCCACCGACATCGAGCCACCGACATTGACCCACCGACATTGAGCCACTGAAATTGAGCCATCAACATTGAACAACCGACAATGAGCCACCAACATTGAACAACCGACAATGAGCCACCGACATTGAGCCACCGACATTGAGCCACCGACATTGAGCCACCGACATTAAACAACCGACACTGAGCCACCGACATTGAGCCACCGACATTGAGCCATCAAACAACCAACAATGAGCCACCGACATTGAGCCACCGACATTGAGCCATCAACATTGAGCCACCAACATTGAGCCATCAACATTGAACAACCGACAATGAGCCACCGATATTGAGCCACCGACATTGAGCCATCAGCGTTGGGCCACCGACCAGGCAGGAACTCATACCTTGATCCTTCTTACTGGCCTGGGCTAGCGGGCATGTATCACAAATTACAGAACACAAATAGGTTGGAACAGAATAACGGAATACTTCACCTGTTTCCAAAAAGAGAGAGAGGAATGTGTCGAGACAAATGGCTTTGCTCACCATACTCTGTACAGCAGACAAGTACCTCCGGGACCTCTTACCCACAGGCATGTGGGGGGTCACTCCACTCATTCATTCCCTCACCCACCCCCAATTCACTCACATGCACACACATACACACACACGACATACACAGACACACACGCAACCACACCCACCTGACATAGAGCCACAAAGCCCATCTTGCCAATCCCATTCTTGCTAAGGTCCAGGGCCAAGCAATTGGTGTTGAATGCCAGCGCCTCTACAACATACGTGGTGCCCTCATCACCCAAGTTCTGTTTGAGTATACGTGTGTGTGCTTTGTGTATGCGTGTGTTTGTGTGTGTATATTGTAAATGTGTGCGCTTCTGTGTGTACGCACATGTGTGTGCTTTGTGTGTGTGCTGTGTGTGTGTTTGTGTGTATGGACATCAAAGTTCAAGGGCTTTTTTGAAAAAAAGGGCCTGTTTGCCTTCAGATGATGTGCCAGGCTCTTGTGTTTTAAAAAGAATCCAGAAAGAACAGCTTCCTAGCTCCGTCAGCACGCCAGTGCTCAAGGAGGTGAGGAACACACATACACACACAAACACACACACACACACACCTGTGCTGACAGATCTGGAGAGGGACTGTTTCGCAATCTCTCAGAAAACTCATCTAGGCGTTGTTGTGCTCCCTTTTGTAATTGTTTGTGCTGCCTTCCCTGCTTTCAAACAATGTACATGAAAGTGTGAGCTTTAGTACGTGTGTGTGCGTATGTGTGTGTTTGTGAATTTGAGTATGTGTTTGAGAGTTTGAGTGAGTTAGAGTGTGTGTGAGTGAGAGCGTGTGTGTGTGTGTGTGTGTGCGTGCACGCGCGGGTGTGTGGATGTGTGTGCTTACATACTCACACACACACACATACACACACACACTCACAAACGCACCAACCCACCCACGCCTCCACACACCACCTGGGTAATAGCCTGTGTAGTTGAGCTCACTGTTTCTTGCGCCCTGCTTGCTAGTGCTGCAGAAAACTGACGGTACAGCAGAGCCAGGACGCCCACCCCTGCAACCCCTGCTGCTACGAGTGAGGTTTCCATCGTCAGCCTGGGTCTTGCATTGTGTTGTCTGTTGGCTGTTACAGTCCTATGATGCGTGCGCTTTCCCTGCAGCTGCAACTGCTGCTGTGCCTTTGCGCTGGAGCCTGTCACAGTCCTGACTGCCTCCGAGTCCCCTTTAGCAGCAAGCAGGGTGCGTGTTTTGCGTGCTACGCCAGTGTTTGGCCTCTGTGACACATGCCTTGTTGTCGCTGTGAGATTGTGCTGTGAGAGTGTGCTGTGAAAGTTTGCTGGTGTCATGGGTTGACCAGTGGACGGGGGCATGTAGCTAACTGATTTGACGAAACTGGTATTTACTACGCGATGTATATGGACAAATAATACAGTACCTTCCTTACTATTCCTACAATTATGACAATTTCTTTTGGCCTTAATGACACGATGAGGAAAGCAAAAAGGAAACCCAGGTTAAAAAAATCTCCCACAGAACTATTCAAACGAATGCAAATGTATGCACCAACCTGCGCGGTGATTACTCCCGCGTTATTTCTGGACGGGCGGCTGGAGTGAATTGGCGGTGAATGAAGACCATTGGAAAACTCCTTGGTAGGTACAGGAACGTTTCCATTTGTGGCCACTGGTGCATCCCGGAAACGTGCAAACCGGCATCTTTTGATTGGATGCCTACGCCGGTACATAGCTCGCGTTAACGTCCGGTGGGGGGGGGGGGGCATATTTCTGTTACGGGGCTCCCACGCTGGTGCTACGTCCCTCCCCTGCACACCCCCTTCCCTGTGTCTTCACTATACACACTCAACAAAAACATTTCACAACTTACTCACGCACGCAAGCACGCGCCTGCACGCGCGCGCACATACACACACAAACACACACACACATACACACACACACACACACACGCACACACATGCAAACCCACACACACACACACACACACACACACACATGCACACACACAACTCGCACACACATACACGCACACTCACACTCACACACACACACACTCTCACACGCACACATACACACTCTTACATACACTCACATACACACACTCACACACACTCACATACACACACACACACTCACACTCACACACTCACACACACTCACATACACACCTTTTTACACACATTCATACACACGTTTATGCATACACACTCACATACACACATTTACACATTTTCACACACACATACACACACTCACTCACCCCCCTCACTTACATACACACATATTTGCACACACACACTCACACACACACTCACACTCACACTCACACTCACACTCACACTCACACTCACACTCACACTCACACATACATTATTACACGCACATCCACACACACACACACACACACACACACACACACACTCACACACACACTCACACACTCACACACACACACTCGCACACTCGCACACACACTCACACGTACACACATATGGACTCCCCATACCCAGGATGCTTGACTCCCAAGGCAGATCACAGTGGGAAGCAGGAATTACCCTCGGCCTTGTCCGGTGTGGATGACACAGCATGCTTATTCAATGAAGAAGGGGTGTCTATGCACTTGCTCAACTCTTCTGAGGCTCATAACAAAAGTGGGTATGGCTGTGCACATGTTTGCATGATTGTGTACTTATATCTACGCGTTGTTTTTTGTGATTGTGCACTTAAATTTGTGCCTGTGTGTTTGTGTGAAGTGCGCACGTGTGTTTATTAATCGTTGTAAGTGTGTTTCTGTGAATGTGTGCTACATAGTATTCATATTTCAGTGCGTGCAGTGTGTTATCGTCCTGCTGCTCTGAGACCCCTCCTACTGTTCTCACCTTTCCCTCTTGCCCTCTCTCTGTCTCCCAAATCTGCGCACACTTAATCATGCACACATCACACGTATTCTAAAATCTGCGTCTCGCTGCAATCCCCTCCTCCTTTCTGCCAATTCCTCTCCATTTCCCCCTCTCTCACACATCTCCCCCTACTGCTCCCCTCCCTACTTAGCTCTCACATCTCACCCCATCGCTGCATGAGTGCGCACTTTAATTTGTATTGCATTGCAGACAAGCCTTTCCTGCTCCCAAGCCCATGCATAGGCCACAGTTATACTATCACGCTACAATGCTCACTTGACCCAAAACGTACCTTGGCCCATGCATAGGCCACAGTTATACTATCACGCTACAATGCTCACTTGACCCAAAACGTACCTTGCTCATCACTCTCTGTTATCCCGCCCAATACCACCAGCCAATCGCACTCTCTTCTTGCACGAGTTTCCCGTCACTCTCTTCTTGCACCTTGCTCATCGCACTCTCTTCCCTGCACCAGTTCCCAACCCCTCCATGTTCAGCCTCCCGGCCCCCTCTGCAGCACATGTCCTGCCGAACCGTTTGTGCAAATGACGCTCCTGCCTTGTCACATGCATTGTGTGCACATGTGTATGGTTGGCCAGAACCGTACATATACTCCGTACATGACCGTATATTTGGTGATTTCCCTGCCAAAGATACCGTACATACACTGTGTATATATGGTTCTGGCCAACCCTACACATGTGCCTACACTGTACCGGTAATATGGAATAATATACAGAATGATGGGAATAACATATACCGGTAAGTGTGGAAGCAGATATTGAAAGTACACGAACGTGCACCTACATGTATGTAAAAACACATGTAAATACACGTTGTTAGGGTTGGCCAGAACCACATATATTATATATATGACCGTATATTTGGTGAAGTCCCTGCCAAAAATACCGAATAAACACCGTATATACATGGTTCTGATCAACCCGATCAACCCTAAACATTGTATACCTATACATGTACATCTAGGCAGTGGCGTGCACTTGTCTGCAGGCATTGCACAAAGGATTGGCTCCGCACTCCTTCCCCACACACTGTCTGTAAAAAAATGAACACTCTCTAGAAATGAACATGCATTTAACCACCCTGCTACTACAGGCGTTAGGTCCACAGCAGACCGCTCCCAGCGCAGGCGTGCTGCTCGCCAGCAGCAGCAAGCTCAGCAGGCCCAGCAGGCACGGGAAGAAAAGGTGCATGACTTCTTTCCTGGAGGCAATGTCGACGGTCGTAGTAGCAGCCAACGGTTCAGCAGCAGCTGGAGGGTGGGTTGTTTTTGGTGTCGCAATGAGTGCACGCGCTAGAACACATGCAAGAGCACATGCACAGATTTCTGTACGCGTGCACACATAAACGCACGTATGTACACATGCACACTAACACGCACGCACACGCACGCACACACATACAAACACACAAACACGCACATACACACACACGCACGCTTGCAAAGCGTCTGCATATACGCTTGCTTGCATGCACGTACTTACTTACCTCCCCCCCCCCCCCCTTCACGCAGGTGGTCCCGCTTGCAGTCTGCCGGACCCCGTCAATGCCTTCCCTCAAGCATATGGAGCAGCTGTCCTCTACTAAACCTTTCCATCCCATCAGCTCCCTTGAGCCTATAATCCCTCTCCCACCAACCCCCTTCAGCCACAAGAAGGATGAAAAGGAAGAGGGGCAGCATCGATGTCCAGCAACTCAGTCGCAGCAGCAGCAGCAGCAGCAGCAGCAGCAGCCGGGACACCAGCACCTACATTCGCACAAAGTAGCTCTGAGCCACCCAGAGGTTGCATCTCACGTGCAAGGCTTGATGGACAAGCACAGGGAGGGCAGCACCATAGGTATGTGTGTGTTTTTGTGCTCGTGTGTGTGTACTTGTTTGTTTGTATACTTGTGTTTGCGTGTGTATATTTGTTTGTGTGCATGCCTGTGTGTGTGTGCGTGCGTGTGTGCGCGCGTGTGGCTGTGTGTGGCTGTGCGCGCGTGGTGTCTACCTTGGTTGTAAGTTATGCTGCTCGCAGGTGTAACTGATCATTCTAATCATTGTAATGAAAAGCCAGCTGCAGGAGCTCTACCATCAGCAGCTACTTGTGTATCATGTCCACACCTACAACCCATTTGGCTACCCAACCACATCTCTCAGCGTATCGCCTAAAGTCTTAACTTACAAGCGTCACACTGCCCCCCCCCCCCTCCACACTCACTTGCACACACTTCCCCGCTGTTCCCCACATACACACAACACACCGAACACACATACACGTATGACGCACAAACACACGCTACTCACAGAACACAAGGCACGCCTCCACATACACACAACACACAACACATACACGTATGAACGCATACACACACACACGCTACGCACAGAACACAAGGCACGCCTCCACATACACACAACACACCGAACACACATACATGTATGACGCACAAACACACGCTACACACAGAACACAAGGCATGCTTCCACATACACACAACACACAGAACACACATACATATATGACGCACAAACACACGCTACACACAGAACACAAGGCACCCATCCACATACACACAACACACAGAACACATACACGTATGAACGCATACACACACGTTACGCACAGAACACAAGGCACGCCTTGAGGCAGAGCTGTCGCAGCTCTCCTGCGCCGTCCTGGTAGCTATGGTGGCACACAGCGGCAGCAGCGGCGGCAGCAGCAGCAGTGGCAGCAGTGCTGCAAGCAGCAGGCACAACACCCCCCCCAGATCAAAGCCGATGAGCTCGTCAGGAGACAAGGGCTCAGATTTGCGTAGCCAACAGCGACACACGCCGCGAGGGCAGCAGCGCAGTGGCGTGCCAAGCCAGCAGCCCCATCTCGACTCTGCAGAAGAGCTGCCGCAGCAGCCGCTGCCGCTGCCGCTGCCGCAACAGGATGGGGAACATGAGCGGCAGCCCTCTGGGCATTTGCAGTGGGAGCAAAAGCAGGGAGCAATGCAGCGACACAAACGACAGGAGGAAGAAGCTTGCCAGAAGCAGCGGGGGGAAGTCAGCAGCACTGCCACGGCTCCAAATTCTCACAGGTATTTTAAAAGGATGCAAGGTGTTGTATGCATAAAAGGGTTGACCAGGTCCGTACATATACACCGTACATGACCGTATAATGACCGTATATTTGGTGACTTACCGTAGCCAAAAATACCGTATATGCGTAAATGCATCGTATATATATATATATATATATGGTTCTGGCCAACCCTATGTATACAGTTGCGTGTATTACCTGTAAGGTATGTATGTTATGTATATATGTATAATGGTGAACAAAAAGGGCTGTGCTGAGGCCTACAGCAAGAGTCTAGAGGCCTTGAAGGATCGTTATTGACTCTCATTCCCTCAGTACGCAGTTAAGACGGTCCCCAACGCTTTCCTGTTGGGTAAAAAGAATTTTGTACTTTTGTACCTGGCTTTTCAACACATGCTCTCCAAACTTCAGCTCTCTTTCAGTCTTTGCCCCCAAGGGAAGTAAACATACCTGCACCCACACGCACACACAGCTCCAAGATATACGGACTCTCTCCCTCCCTCTCTCTCTCTTCCCCCCCCTCTCTCTCTCTCTCTCTCTTTCTCTCTCTCTCTCTCTCTCTCTCTCTCTCTCTCTCTCTCTCTCTCTCTCT
>Ga0307968_1001015_pt1 | contig 22127 bp, 21 predicted proteins | sample OrgLakmetagen650_FD_201834 | JGI IMG/M metagenome (GOLD analysis project Ga0307968, IMG submission 201834) | Saline water microbial communities from Organic Lake, Antarctica - #650 | ecosystem: Environmental > Aquatic > Non-marine Saline and Alkaline > Saline | place: Antarctica: Organic Lake...
GCCATTTGCAAGACTCCACTCTCAAATGGTGTGCACGCAATCTGAACCTGCTGAAATTCCTCAACACATGTTTGTCCAGATCCTTGTACAAGTAGGAGGGGATAGAAAATGGAGAACCTCTAGGACGACTCTCAGAACTCCCACACCACTTGTGATACGTGACTGCTTTCTTGTTTACTGCGCGAGGACATGAAAAATCAGCTTCCCTCCATACCTTCAAATGTCTGAATCATCTCAGCGGAAGCTTGGCAAAAGAAGTCTGAAACCACACCTGGCTAATCAAAAGAAACAGTAGCTAGAGGAAACTTGAAATAGATGTAAATTATGAGTAAGCAATAACCAAAAAGTGAAGAAAACTGCCTATCACTAGGTGGGTAAAATCATGGTAAAAGTATGCTGAATTTTGGGTCGACAGCTGAATGGGGACCTGCGCTCTCTCAGGCGCAGGGTGTATCTGGCTGGGTGACAGACTGAGAGCATGGCTACGGCGAATTTAGCAGCTGGTACTCAGAAATCGGTCTTGTGCCCAATTTCTAGTGCTTCAGTTTTGGGGCGAAAACAAATCCTCTCCCCACAACCGGACATCAGTATAGGAATGTGCCTCAAACTGTAGGATGTCCGTTCACCCCCCAGTACTCCACCACTCCGGACAATGAGCACACCATTGGACGCGCCTTGAAGCCAGATCTTCAGCTCGCTATCTATCCAACATCGGTATGCATCTGCACTCCTAAAAACAAGGTATGCAATATATATAACAAGAGCAACAACAGTCAAGGTTGTGTCTGGGTGCTATGGCACACAACCCCCCTGACCCACATTAATTTCTTTTTAATTGTTTGCCTGGTGCGGGCACCTATGTAGCCTTAATCATGCTGGCTGTGTCATCACTACCAGCAAAGTCTTTTTTTTCTAACATTGGTCTTCAAAGATGGGAGCGCTAGGAGCATGTGAACGGAGGGGTTTATTCCAGCTGAGGCAATTTTGCAGCTTTTCGGCCCACTGAGGACACCCCACTCTCTTTTAAACTAGCATAATCACTAATTATAATACAAAACGAAGGAATCTTGGACTCTAGGTCCCAGGGTTGCGTGACCTGGCAGTTCTATGCAGGAAGGAAAAAGGAAAAGAAAAAACTACGCAGGCAGTGAAAACCACTCCCCACATCAAGTAAGGAAAAGGAGCCACTTTGGTACCGAGTACCGTAAAGCTCCTCCACCACGAAAAGGAAAGGAAAAATCAATGGGGATCAAGAGGGTTGCAGGCTTGGTCTGAAACCGGCTCCTGATGAGAGTTGATAAAGTTGATAAAGTTGCTTTTTACAAGCAATACTGCTGTCTTTTTTGTTGTGTAGGGCATCTGTACTGGTAATAGCTTGCCTGGTTTTCGTAAATATGTCATCTAGTTATTTTTTGAGGGGCTGATCAGGCACAGTGTGCTTTACACCTTGAATTGCCCTCAGGAGCGCTGGGTTGGCGCTATTTTGTTGCAAGATTTCTTTGGTGGTTCCCTGGGCATTTATGAAGGGGGATGACAGGATGTTTTGAATTTGCTTGATCCGGTGAAGTTTTTTGCTTCGCATATTTCTTTTGTTCTTTTCTGGTCGTGGGCTGTAGTGGTGGTTTGGGAGGAGTGACCTAACAATTTGAGTAAGTTCTTCTTCTTGTTGTTGGTCATAGGTCATAGGTGGTACATTTGGATGTGCTAGAGCAGGTTTTGAGGGCTGCCTTGTGTACTGACTCAATCAGATTTGTCACTAATATAGCCAAAATCTCAACTTGCTCTTCTGCAGGCTTTTCACTCAGGTGTTGCAGCCTAGCAGTGTTTCTGGCACTTTTGTTTTGTAGTTTATTTATAAACGCAAGGGTTTGCGTGTGGGCGGGAGTGAGTACAAGCAGGGGTTCCTCAAGTTCTATTTCGCTTGCATCGTGAGATGCATAGGGCTCTGTCATTACTACCAAGGAGAACACAACAACGCAGAGAAACCGGAGAAACGGGAGAAAACTAAAGACTAAAATACAGAAAAGTGGTGAGAAAAGGGGGAAAGTATGCTAAAGAGAGAGTTGTGTTCTCCAAGGAATAAAAAGAATGGAGAAGGGAAGCAGAAACCGGGCAAAACCAAAAAAATGAGAACATCTCACTTTATGCTACACTTCAAGAACCTGAGTTCAGGTGTTTCACACTGAACTCATAAGTTCTTGTATAATGCCATGGAGGGGTCAGAAAGGGCATGTGTAAAATTTAATTGGTCTGAAGCGCTGACAGGGCAAGTAAGGGTGGCTTGTTTGGCAGCTTTTTTCGCTTGGGCTTATACAATGTGAGGGATCCGCAGGTTTAGAGTGCAGGTGGGTACTATGGCCAGGAGTTGCACGCGGTCGCTCAGGTAGCCTAGATCACAAGTGTAACATGGTTTGCATGTGTTTGCGAGGGCTGTTGGCAAGAGGATACCATTGATACGGCTAAATGAGTAAGTAGTGTTTCCTACACTGTCCTTTCCCGTGGGCCGTGAGAAGGTCCAGGGTCTTGGTTCAGGTGGGTTTGTATCAACAGGCAAGTGGTGGGGCAGGGGGGATAGGTTGTGGTCCTTTTTGCAATATGGTTTCTGTAAGGACCATAATATCGGGGGTGTTGGTGGCTATCATGTGCTTTAGGTCATGCTGGCTAGTAAAGACACCTCTGACACTGAGGGTTATGATGTTCAATGAGGAGAGGTTTGGTCTCAGCCAGTTTGGTTGGAGGTCTGGCCTATGTAGTTGGCGAGGTGTGGTTATGGTGGTTGATGATGTTGTGGTACTGTTCGAGGCTGCTATCTTAGAGAATGGAGGACAAGGGAGAAGAGCCTTCATGCTGAAAGTGCATGTTTCCTGTTTGATGGGTGTGATCAGTAGATTGGGGTGTGGGGAGGGTTTGAGGGATTGTGAGTATGGTGGTGGCAGGGGGAGGTGGTGTGTCATCCATGCTGATCACAGAATTGTCGACATACGTATTAGGTTCAAAAGGTATGTTGCTGTCTGCTAGGTGTAAGACTGAGGTTGGTCCTAGGTGGTCCCATATGCTGCCGCATTCAAGGGTGATAATGCTGCCTTTAGTGTAGTCCAATCGCTTGGGATTGTAAGAGAGACAGACTTTCTGTTTCAAAATCAAGAAGGAGCCAGGTTGCAGATTTCTGAGCAATTCTTAAGGGTCACTGCGTGGCCTTGAGTGCCATTGCTGGTTGCAAGGATGACAGCTTCTTTAAAAGCGGCTTCGTTTAGGAGCTGATATATGATATCTGCCGTGATCTCTCCTTCTCTGAATTCTTGAGATGGGGCATATCTCAGCATATAATCTTTTCCGTTGTTCCAAGGAAGGTGGTGCAGGAAATAGTTGAGGATGTTGGTATTGAGGTTACCCATGTTTTTGGTGTAGAAGTGGTCTAGAAATTGGTCATAAACTTTGCACTGTTCAAGGGTGTTTTCATTTTTTGAATGTGTACGAGAACTTGTTTGCCGGAGAAAATGGCCATACTGAAAGAGTGGACTAGACAAAAAGCTTTTTCTTGTTTTTCCATGTAGGGTCGGGGACAAGGAGGAGTTTGGTTTTGTTCAGCCCTGTTTTATCACTCCTTCTTGGGTGGCAGGTGCGATGATGTGGATGGTAAGTCTCTGTGTTAGGCAGCTAATATAATCTTGGTTGGCCTTAAGAGTTGGGTATGTCTAGAGGCTTACTATGGAGGGGATTTAAAGGTTTCCAGGTGTTTTCGTGCTTTGTGATGGCAAAGCTGTGGTTTTGCCCTCGGCAAAGGAAAAAGTTGCAGCTGTGGGTAGCTGTCAGGTTATTGAGGAGTTTATCAAGGTTTGGGCATCGATTTGGTACTTTGTATATTTTTTGGAGGCTCAGATTCTTTTGAGTACTAAGCCAGGCATCAACAGCATCATCACTAAATCCTTGGTTTTCGTTGTAAGTGGCTTTCCAACCAGTGGCACGCTCTGAGTCTTCCAATGCCTTATTTCTGATAAATGTATGCATCATTCTAGTGGTTAGCAACATTCACCGCAGACGTTGTTGATGGCGTGGACCTGGCAATTATGGCTGCCAAATTCTTGCTGCTCAAAATACAGGCCATCGACCATAGGCATGCCTACTTTCATCATTTCTTTGTGGCAGGGTTCTACACAAGGTTTACAGGCGTTTGAAATAGAAACATTATGAAGGGCCGTCTTCTCGCAACTTTCCGGGTGGTGAGTGTTGTTTGCGGGTATTTCCTCTTTTGTAAAACAAGTTGCTTCAGATGAGCAGCTGCAAGTGTGTATAGACGTTTGTTGAGCATTGTGTGTGTCCCTTTACTAGCAGTCCTTCGCGCGCTGTGCACCTGCAGGTATTGTCGAAGTGCTGGAAATGAGGAAAAGCCCACCCGCCCTAGTTTTTTAGAGAAAGAGGGGGGATGGCCGTTCTGAGAGTTGAGGATGTGTTGGTGTGAATAGTGGGGGAGAAAGCAAGCTTCATGACCTTGTGGAGGACAGCACGGGCAGCTCTCCTTTTGGCAGGCAGGCCAGTCCGGTGTTTTGCTACACGCACAAGAGATAAGAAGGCAGAGCGGAACAGGTTGCCTTTCTGGTGGGTGCTCTGGTATGGAAGTAGATGAGAATAGCTTATTGATGAACATTGTGTGCTTGGCACTCGTGTTTATTTTCTTGAGCTGTTTAGTGCGTATTTGTGATGGAGGGCAGTGTGCATTGGCAGAAGTGTGCTGTGTAATGCAGCAGGTGGTTTCAGACTTGCATCTGCTTGCGCGTGGCCTGAAGTGGATTGCTGAGGGCAGGTTGTGCTGAAGGAGGAGTGAGAGCAAGGCTGGTGCCCATCAGAGGGAATTGTTATGGAGCAGAGCATGAATCGTGGGCAGTGAAATGAGGTCAGCATCACCCAGAATCGCCTCAAATTGACCCAGGTCTGGACCCGCTAGAGCCGGGAAAGTGAAATCGCGTTCTGTATGTGTAGTATCCTTCTGATTATGTCGCAATAATTATTATGCAAAACCAGGAACAAGGGAGATATAACACTCTCTTAGATTTGCGCCCCATATACGTTAGGGTTTTCCAAGCGTCGTGACTGTGTTCTTTTATTGCATATTTTTGTCGTATCACTGGGCAATTTTCCCATAACAATTTTAATTGCAAAAATGACAGTCAAGAAGCCATTGAAACAACCAGTCGAGAAGGGTTAAGCCTGCCGGATGGGGCTTTGCTCGTAAGCCATTTGACTTTCTGTTGCTGTGTCCTTATGGTTTTTTAGTGGTTCCCTATCTGCGTGCTACATGCTACAGGTGTTTTGGGCAAACTCATGGCAGCGAGGTACCAAAGCTCCTTGAAGACCAGTCTGAAGACAAGAAGAAAGAGGGGGGAAATGTTGCTGGGAGAGAGGGCTCAGCCCTCCTCATTTTCTCCGGATCCCCAGGTGAGCACAAAGTGAAAGAGAGAGTGAGAGAGTGAGAGAGAGCACGCAAACAACACACGCACACACACACCACACGTGCACACACACACACACATACACACACACTCCATGCACGATACACACACACACACACGTACACACGTACGCACAACACACACACGCATGCACACACGCACAACATACACACGAATGCACACACACGCACAACACATACACACACACACTTTCACACACACACACACACACACACACACACACACACACACACACAGGACCTGACCTAGCCATGCCACCGATTCCAGCAGACCTGCTGCTGCCGGGTCCCGACGCCTCTGTATTGGCCTCCCTCTCAGGCCCTGCGGGAGGCATTGATGCAATACGCACATGCGCCCCTGGTAAGGTCGACAGTATCTAGAGCTGGCCAGAACCTTAAGCATGTGAATGGTGTGATTTTGGTAATTCAAGCATCGAAGTCACCATACATGTAGTCGTGTACGGTGTGGTTGCGGCCATCCCTAACAATGTGGCAGTGGCCATATACTTTGAAAGGCAATTTTTCATGTGTGCATCAGGCAGGCCCTTTTAATCTGTACATGCTGACCTATGAACCTGCTCAAGCACCCTCATCACGCTCACTCCTTCCTCCTTTTTCACCCGACAAACCCACACCCTCTCTTCTGCTGCAATTCACACCACAACCACAATAGGCCTGAAGCTGCCTTGGAATAATGGCAAGGACTGGGCGTATGGCAGCTCCATCTCCATCTATGACGCCAGCATCACCGCAGGCAAACCCACACGAAGCGGAGACCCCATCGCAGACTGCTTTTCTATAGTGGCTTTCAAAGGGGGGTCCTTGCTTGTGGTGAGTCAGCAATATGTGTGCGTGTATGCGTGTGTGTGTGCGTCTTCGTGCGTGTGTGTATGTTTGTGTGTATGCGTGTGTGTGTATGTTTGTGCGCATGTGTGTGTATGTGTATGTGTGTGTGTGTGTGTGAGAGTGAGTTTGGGTGTGGATGATGTGGGTGTGGGTGTGGACACCGTGGACGTGTGCATGACGTGTGGCTGAGGCACTGGGAAGCTGCTGGTTTTGGTAAATGGCTGATTTAAAACCAGTGCAAGCATCAGTGGCTCTGATTGGAGGAGCCTGTTTTTCCCGTTGCCTTTCCCGGCCAAGCACAGGTGCAAATATAAAAACCGCGCACACCTACTATACGCTAGCCCCCCTGCCTGCCACTCTACCACTGCATGGGCTTCAGATAATGGACAGGTTGAGAGTGCGTCAGCTTCGTTCTGCTTTGTCTGCAAATTTGCAGACAGAGGTGTATGTAACACAGGTCACCCACAGCGCTGTTGTGTGACCTATAGCACATACACCTAGCAGCAGGCTTCGTTCTGTCAAGGTTATGAACCATCATAACAGGTTTCTTAGAAGACCTTAGAAGAGGGTTAGTAATTACTAACTTGCATATCATCGTCTGACTTTTAGCTCTTACTTTCAAACTTCATAGCTCCTCATTGCACCCCACAATGCAAACAAGAGCCTGAGATGACCACCATTCGTTTTCATTTCAAGCAAGCCCACTATTTGTGATTTGTGATGCATGAGCAGGATTCGAGTTGGCATAAGCATGTGAAGTGTACCTCGTTGAGCTGCAGGTTGCTGACAGAAGTCAACTGCTGCTCTGCCCCTACTTGCCCTTTTTACAACCTAATGGCGCTTAATTATGGCAGTCACCCATTTTCTCTCTTCCTGTGTGTTGCTGATGGAGTCGATGCTGCTCTGCCCCTACTTGCCCTTTTACAACCTGATGGCGTTTAATATGGCAGTCAACAATCTTCTCTCTTCCTGCGTGTTGCTGACGGAAGTCAACTGCTGCTCTGCCCCTACTTGCCCTTTTTACAACCTAACAAAATGCTTCTCTGGCCCTACTAGACTCTTATACAACCTAATGGTGCTTGCTTGCATCAGTTGGCTCTTTTTGTGTGTTTACCCGCAGGTTGCTGACGGAGTGAATTGGGGGGAGCCTGCCCGCCGAGCCGCACGCTGCGCTGTGCTGGGCAGCACAGAGCACCTGCACCAAATGCTCCAAGAGCATCAAGGTGCGCACGCTTTTTGCAGCAAGTAGAGCGACACTACCCCGTGTGTGCATGTGCTATGGTAGGTTGAGTGCTTGTGCACAGAATACCTGCAAGCCTGCAACAACTCAAAAAATCAAGTGGTGCTTTTGATTTGAGAATAGAGATGGCCAAGATTGTATATGGGATTTCTGTATATGTGTCAAGCTTGTTGAGCTGTACTGCAAGATTACAATTTGCACAATACGGACCGTACTTGTAGTAATACGGCGCACAACGGCGTACTACCGTGATTGTCACACTGTATTTTACCGTAATTACGGTAAAATACGATACGGTGTACAGTACGGTGCCAAGCTGGCACTTCCAGTGCAAAACTGGCCTCAGTTATGCCTTTCTGCCCCAAACACCTCCCATTTCCATCTCCAGCATGCTCCTCCCATGTGCTGACGCCACACAATGCTTCCCTGAACGACCCTGAGGCTGGGTTGGGGCTGCATCAGCTCGAGGGAATGGCCCAGCAGTGGCTTGCATGGAAACTCAAAATTGGACGCAGTTCTTGATTTCTGTTAATAAAATTTCATAAATACTTGTTGCAAAAGTAATAGAAATGTTTTGGGCCGAAATTGGAGCCAGAACGGTCAATTTATGGTCAAAAAGGTACTGTGCAGTGGCACCGTACTGTACGATCGGACACCGCATTTTCAAACAAACCGTTCTTGCACCCGTATTGTAAGGCGTATTGCAATACGGTACCGTAATTACAGTCGAGAAAGCTAAAGTACGGCGTATCTCAACAAGCCTGATACGTATACATACACAGCGTGTACATTGTATATATGAGTATACCGTTTGCCCACGATCAAATCAGATATGAAAAACCAATTGCGGAATTTAATACTTCTAGTGGTTTTGAGGTTAAATTTAAAATTGACCAAGCGTGCCAGTGCGAAATCCCCTGGCCCTGTCCTCGAAACCCCTGTCCCCAGAAGAGAGGCTGGCTGCCCAGCAGAGAGATCACAAGTAGAAGCAGCCAGCAGTTGGGGCTCTTGAATTCACGAATTGTTTCCCCACTGGACCCTCACGAAGTCCTTTCAAACTTGAAAATAATCCCCAGACCCCTTTCAAACGGAAATTTATCTAATTGAAGAATTGGTGTCACAAATTGATCGTGGACAAACGGTTTACTGTGCCGTAGGGCTACTGGTAGTATTGCGAGTAAATATCTATTCATTCGGGCGCCTCGCAATGTTCAGTACGCAAAAAAAGGCAAGGAATTTTGGGCCTCGCAAAACTTTGCCCTCAAAATGCCGATTTTTGACTGCAGCCTGCAGGCCCTGGGTTCGAATCCCTGCCAAAATGCTTCTTGCTATTCACCTGGAGCTTCATGCCGTCTCAAAGAAGGCGACCCAAGAAATTGCAATCCCCTCATGGATGAACATAGAGCAGACTCGGCTGGCCTCGCAAAGCAAAGTATTTGCAAATAAATTATGCTAATTTTTTGGGCACCCTGCAATAAGTAGGAGTCGCAATACTTAAGCAGCCCTGTAATTAAGGGTGTGCCAGCCTCTAGTCGAGCCTCGACGTCACTGCTGTCAAAGCCTAGCTGGCAACTAGGGTGTCCATTTTTGGGAGGAAATTAGGGGAAATTCCCTGGACATTCCTAAAAATTGGGGAATTGACCGCATATTTTGTATAATAGTATATAATATTTTTGTGTAATGTTAACGCGAAAAATGGCACATCACGATGTCACAGTCTTGTTTAGGGAAGTGTCAAACTTTCATTACTCGACGCCCCGAAATGGGAAGTAATTTTGTCCATTATTCTCTTAAAATAATCAATATTATTGCGAATATATGGAACTTATTTCCGGCCAATCTGATGTGCGTATGCCTGTCCAGGCGATGCACCATGAGAGATTCTCCAAACACTTCCTACAGCTATTTTTAGTCCGGTCTCTTCACGATAATTAATTATAAGTAAACTCCGGAAAATTTTTGGCTCGATTTGCGCAAGTTTCAGAAAGTGATTTTCTAACCATAATGCACCAACTAGGGCCTATATCGACGAGCCTCGCCCCCGGCGACGCTCGTCGAGCCTCGCTGGCAAAATTATACACCCTAGTTACTCATGCTTACCTATAGTATACCATATGAAGTTGTATACCGAAAAATGCTGTAAAATAGCTTAGCTAAAAGAGTAATATATGGCCGTGTGTATATACGATACGTATAAATATAGGGCGTATATATGCTTATAGAGTTCTGGCCAACCCTATTAAAATATGCATCATATGTGTGTGCCAAGTGTACAAGAGCACTGCTGTGAACGTGTTTGAAGCATACACGCGCACGTTCACGCACGTATGGTGTTTTGCCTCACCCGCTTTGTGTTTGCTCAAGTACCTTGATTTTGCACAAGCAGTAGGGCAAGTGTTGCTGGGGAGAGTGGGAAAGAGATGCGCCAGGGAAAGGGAACGGTGAAGTGCCTTTGACTCAATTCAGTGGCACTTAAGTGCCTCTGGCTCGGCTTTGGGGCGTTTTGCATGAATGTGTAAAATTATATATATTGGAGAAAAAAAGCGATACAGTGGATGAGTCACAGTTGGTCTCTATATTTGTTACATATATAACGTAACATTATTATTTAATTGGGCTCAGGCACTCACGCGATGCTAAAAAATTTGTAACTCCACGGCTTCCTATACACATCATTCCGATTTTGGATGGATGAGAGGAAAGCTGCCACATGTGCAATGGCGTGTGTCAAAAACTCAGGCACTCTTGCAGCACAACGATCAACACAGCTTTGTGTGGACCCTGGCACATTCATACGTACAAGCATATACACACAGACTAAACCACATGCACTCATACGCACACACTTGCATACACGCACGCTTGCACACACACATACGCACTTCTGTCACGCAGGTGCTGAGCTGACGTCCACCGCTGTGTTCCACGAAATGCATGCAGCCATCCTCGCTGCCCAGACCCTCATCCTCCAGCAGTGTGGCACGATGACCACGCTGGTCTTGTGCTTAGTCCTCAAAGTAAAAAGGTAATCCACAAACCCTTACTGTTGCTTGATCCTTAAAGCAAATAGAGACCTGATGAGCACGCTAGCTCTTCAAGTTCCGTAGCCTTTAATGTTATATAAGAACACCTACAAGCAAATAGTTAGTAGAGTTGCGTATGTAAGGTTCTGGCCAAGCTACGTAATTTCTTTCGCCCAGAGGGACCGCAAGGCGTCCTTAGCTTGACAGTGGTATTCATGCAATAGGATAGGCATTAGGATGCACGCAATAGGATTGGCTGTGGGATGCACACTTTTTACTCGGCAGTGGGATGCATGCATCGATGTAGCAGTTGGATGCACGCAGTCAACTTAGCAGTGGGATGCACGCAATCATTTTAGCAGTGGGATGCACGCAATCATTTTAGCAGTGGGATGCACGCAATCACCTTAGCAGTGGGATGCACGCAATCACCTTAGCAGTGGGATGCACGCATTCACCTTGGCTGTGGGGTTCACTCAATTGAATTGGCGATACCATGCATGCATTGACTTGGCAGTGGAATGCACGCAATTGGCTTGATAGTATGATGCATGCAAGCAATTTGCGAGAGAGATGCATGCAATTGGCTTAGTGGTGTGACTTACGTTCTTTTTTCTCATGCACAGCTTCCTTTTCTTTTCACCTCGTGCTCGTACCGAAGCTTTAAATCAACTCCGAACTTGTAACCAGCCACTAAGAAGGAGGTAGACCGCAGGTTTGGGATTGTGGATCGGCTAGGTCCCACTGTTTATATGTCTGTGCAAGAATATAGCGTCTCAAGTAATGTTTGGGTATTTAAAATTGAAGGCTATGGCACTTGACTATTGTTTACCACGCAAGATGTGCCACATGGCGTATTTGTACAGTAACGTATGTTCCACGCGTTTTTTTACGGTATTCGAGTCTCTGAATTTTGTTTGATAACAAAAGCATACACTAAACAGAAAAAACTAACAGAAGAGCATATACTATATACTACAGCACACTACCGCAAACAAAACAGCACATGGTACAGACGCAGTAATACAAGCTTGACCAGATCCACGTGGCCATAACTATTCATAAGTTGTGTACATGTAGGTTGGTCAGAATTATATGCCCAGAACTGCATGTGTATGTACACCACACTCGTTGGCTTGACCGGATCAACATGGCCATAACTAATCTGAACGCCATTTGTAGGGGTTGGTCAGGTGTATATGCCCCGGACTGCATGTATATACATCACACTGTACTAGTAGGCTTGACCAGATCCATATGGTCAGAACAATTTGCTCATTATGTATATACCTAGGTTGGTGCAATAAGACAGTATGGTATAAACCGTACGGTTTATGCATCTTATACTCAAACTCAGTCAGAAAGGCTTCTAATCTGGCGCGGCTGCTCCATTCGTAAGGAATCCTCCGTCAACAAAGTATCAACAAGATAGACGATCCTCATACAAAGGCTCCATGGCTAAGGTGTATTATAAGGTGTACCATAAGGTGTACCGTAAGGATGGTACCATAAGGTGTATCATAAGGATAGTACCATAAGGATGGTACCATAAGGTGTACCATAAGGTGTACCACAAGGTGTACCATAAGGATGGTACCATAAGGATGGTACCATAAGGTGTACCATAAGGTGTACCATAAGGATGGTACCATAAGGTGTACCATAAGGATCAAGCCAGGCCTTTGAGCACATCTACACATCTGTAATGAGAACATGTCGATGAGAACATGTCAATGAGCACATCTACACATCTGTAATGAGAACATGTCAATAAGCTTATTCCACACCTGTGATGATAACAAAAGTAGGTATGTCCTGCCGCTTGCCTGTGTCTCACATCATATGTGTTGCGGCCTGTACCCAATGAATTAAGTCACGTAACAACAGAAGGTATGTGTGCATGTTAGCAAGCACTAGGGAATTCTAGCTTTTTAAACTAGTAAGCCGCAGCCTCCCCTTACGCCTTCCTTGAACAAAGCACACGGTAGCTTTTGTCTCAAGCAACTGGCTGAGAATGGAAAACGCGAGTTGGGAAAACACTCTCCTGTTGTTATACAAGGCAGCACCTGCAGCAGCAACGCTCCAACTTCAAGACATCCTTATTTTTGTCTTTTTGTGCATGATAAGCAGGCCTGTGCACTGTACGGTGTACAGTACGGTACGCTTTTTACTGTACTTACCGTAAATTTATAAGTTACGGCGTAATTACGATTTTGGAGGATTTACCGTAATTACGGCAATTTACTGTACAGTGTACGGTACGGTGCCAAGCTGGCACTGCCGGTGCAAAAATGGCCTCAGAAAGGCCTCTCCACCCCAAAATCTCCTATTTTTCGCTCCCCGGTGTGCTCCTCACATGTGCTGACGCCACACACTGCTTCCCTGAACGACCCTGAGGCTGGGTTGGGGCTGCATCAGCTCGGGGGCTGGCACTGCCAGTTCAAAGCTGGCCTCAGAAAGGCCTCTCCGCCCCAAACTCCTCCCATTTCCACCTACAGCATGCTCTTCTTATGTGCTGACGCCACACACTGCTTCCCTGAACGACCCTGAGGCTGGGATGGGGCTGCATCAGCTCAGGGGAAGGGCCCAGCGATGGCTTGCATGGAAACTCAAAATTGGACGCAGTACTTGATTCCTGCTTGATGATTTGTGTTTTATTCGTAAACAATTGTTGCAAAAAAATATCAATGTTATGGGCTGAAATTGGAGCCAAACGGCCAAATTACGGTCAAAATCGTACTGTATGGTGGGACCGTCTTGTACGGTCTGACACCGTAATTTGGCCGACCGTAATTTGGACCGTACTGTACGGGGTAATTATGGTTAATATCGTAATTACGGTCCAAAATTCAACATTACGGCATAAGTGCACAGGCTTGATGATGAGATGGTCAACACTGGCCTGCCTTGCTTGCAGCAACATGAAGCACGGCAGCAGCAGCAGCAGCAGCAGCAGCAGCAGCTACAGTCCAACTTCAAGACATCCATCATTATTGTGCATATTGAAGAACACAAATCTGACTTGGATTGCCTTCTTGCAGTAGCACCAAGCACAGCACCGGCAGCTGGGCTGCTCTCACCCTAAACGTGGGGGACAGCCAGGCGTACGTGTACAGGGCCGTGGAGGGTATTGTGCAAGAGCTGACGTACGCTTCGCACAAGGGCTGTGTAAGGTGAGGCGTTGGTGTGTGCGAGTGTGTATTTTTGGAAGGGGGAATGCGTCGCACGGAGGCTGTGTAAGGAGAGGCGTTGGTGTGCGTGTGTGTGCGTGTATGATGTGTTTGGAAGGGGGAATGCGTTGCACAGAGGCTGTGTAAGGAGAGGCGTTGGTGTGCATGTGTGTGCGTGTATGATGTGTTTGGAAGGGGGAATGCGTTGCACGGAGGCTGTGTAAGGAGAGGCGTTGGTGTGCATGTGTGTGCGTGTATGATGTGTTTGGAAGGGGGAATGCGTTGCACAGAGGTTGCGTAAGGAGAGGCGTTGGTGTGCGTGTGTGTGCGTGTATGATGTGTTTGGAAGGGGGAATGCGTTGCACGGAGGCTGTGTAAGGAGAGGCGTTGGTGTGCGTGCGTGTGTGTGCGTGTATGATGTGTTTGGAAGGGGGAATGCGTTGCACGGAGGCTGTGTAAGGAGGCGCTAAAGTGTGTTTGTTTTTGTTCAAAAAGGGGGATTGCGTTACGGAGGCTAGTTAAGGAGACGCACTAAAGTGTGTTTTTGTTTATAAGGGGAAATTATTGCGCAAGGGCTTTGTAAGGCGTCGATGGAAGTGTGTGGCTGTTATGGGTGCGTGCACGTGTGCACACACACATACACACACACACACACGCATACATACACACATACACACACACAAACACACACACACGCACACACACACATACATACACACATACACACACCAACACACACCAACACACACAGAAATGCTGCAGCTACCCCTGGATCCATAGGTCACGCTTTGGGAGAGGAGCCTGATCTGAGTAACATGACCACCTCGTTAACTTGGCTGCATGAAGGTGAGGAAAAGCTGAGCACCATACGCACATGTATGAAATGTGTTTAAGCCTGGCTGCATGAAGGTGAGAAAAAGCAGAGCACCTCGACAGAAGTGCGCACACGTGTGCTTTGAAATTCGCACATCTAAATGTGCACCGACCAGCACTGCATGCTCGCACGAAAAAGGTGCTTGTATGTACATGCTTGCACATCTCGAACTGGTCCGGATGTACCTATGTACCTCATATGACCGACACAATTATGCCATCTAAGCTGATGTATCATATAACTAAACCACATAGCACCTCGCATATACATGCCGTGAATTTTGAATGGCGTGGGTGAGTAGATAGGGTTTTTAATTCGTGTGCGTTATGGTCACAACCATGCACTGATGACCACACGAACGTGTATAGTCCTTGGCCCATGAAAATGCAACAAGTGTGCCCGTTCATTGTTATCCTCATACCTACATCCAACCGCGGACCTAACTCCCCCATCAGAGTAAACCTTGTCTTCTCATCTATAGGGCTGGCCAGAACCGTATACGCACACCGCAGATGCCCGCGCATATGATCATTCCCCTGCTAAAAGCCCACACCATTAAAAATGGTGTTAATCTGCTCAAAATTCAAGCAGCTATCTGCCTGCGCGGTTCTCATGTCGATTATTTAATACCTGAAGCTAAAAGCTGCATATGTACAACGTAGGCTTTGCACAAACGTATGGCTCTGGCCAAAACTCACTCATGTGATCATGCACTTCACTCCCTTCCGACTACGCAACTGGCTGCACCTCACGCCTCACCTCGCCTCTCGTAAGCACCACACATGCAGATAGCATTGCATTCTTCGCCTGCGCTTGATCACTTGAATGTTTTCCTCCCTGAGTACCCATGTGATTGCCCTCCTGCTCTCCTCTCCTCACGTTTGCACCACACCGCACGCAGATGACATCGTGACAGATGACATTGTGTTCCTTGCCACTGACGGCTTCGATTACTTTCCTTTGTATCCATTTAATGCTCACCTCACGTACGCACCACACTGCACACAGATGGCATTGCTTCCCCTGCCAACGACATCTTCAATTGTTCATTATATCATTATATCCATCTACTGCTCACCTCACGTACGCACCACACTGCACACAGATGGCATTGCTTCCCCTGCCAACGACATCTTCAATCGTTTTCCATACATAACCATCCATTGCTCATCCCACATACGCACCACACCACACACACACACACACACACACACACAACAGATGACATCGTGTTCCTTGCCACTGACGGCGTCACTGACAACTTCAACCCCGCCCTCTTGAAGCTCGCCAAACCCGCACCCCCTCCCCCCTCACACGTCCACATCTCACCCTTTCCTTCACGGAATCTCGCTTTGAATGACGCTCCACGGGAGCTCACGTCGGTTCAGCCATCCTTGGACCTCATGCCAATCAGCGCACCTCAGGGTGTCACTACGATTGACGATAATGACTCACAGGATATCGCTGCAGTCAACGCGTCACGGGACTTGCATAGCGTCACTCAACCGCACATCAGTTTGAAAGACACACTATGCTCTGACCTGCCCATTCTTGAGCCTGAGCAGATGCAAGCGCTCTCCATGGAGTTGTTGCTCAAGGTGGGTGCTGGTGTGGGTGCGTGAGCATTGGAGTGGGTATGTGTATGTGCATGCGTATGCGCATCCCCACACCGCACCACGACCACACATAGCGCGCACACACAGGGGGGGGGGGCAAGTTCGCAACGGTTACAATGAGAGTGACCTTTGACCACAATCTTTGGCAGATCGGCTGCTGGCTGAGCCCAGCCAGCCAACAATATAATTGTAGGCTTAGATATGAATGAAATTACCAAATGTTTTTGTGCACTCGGGGGTTTACCGCTTCCAGAAGTATGCATGATGGTGACGACACACGCTCAGATCACGCTTCTTGTATACACTGGGGCATAGGTTACCTCACAGCTGACAGCTCACAGCTGACATGACGTGTGCATGATGGTGATGACACACGCTCAGATCACGCTTCTTGTATATATACACTGGGGCATAGGTTAACTCTGTGCTGACTGCCTGATGCTCAAAGCTTAAATATTTTTACCCTTCGACATAACCTATGACCACATGCAGGCTCACACATACACGCACACACACACACATAAACGCACGCTCGCACACATGCACACATGCTCTTTGACACCTACACAGCTGCACACACAAACAACACACACACACACATGCATACACACACAGTGTGCAATACACAAATGTACACAGGCTATCAAAGAAGTGGCATCTCTGCCCATGGAGTGCGTGGTGACTGCACAGCTACCCCCCCGCTTTGTGGTACGTGTGTATGTGTGTGTGTGCATGTGTGCGTGCAAGCGTGTGTGTTTGCCTGCACATGTATGCATGTGTGTGTGTGTTTGCTTGAACTTTTGCATAAGCTAATGTGTGGACGTGTGGACGTGTGTGTGTGTATGTGTGTGTGTCAGGGTCAAGCAGCACCGTATATGTGCTTGATATATGCTTCGCCAGCACCGTATGCACATGTTATCCGTGATTGTGTTGCATATAAACTTGTATTTAACTTATATGCATTGTTTGTGACTGGAATACGCTATGCAAATATTTCTGTATATATGCACCGTATCTGTACACACATTGTATGTGATCTATATTATGTAAATGAACACCGTAATTGACTGTACTTTATACACACACACACACACATACACACACATACACACACACACACACGCACATACACATACACACGCACATGCGCACACCAACACACACACACCACTAAGCGACACACACATCGCTACACACACACACACACGTGTCTCTCCGTCGTGCACCTACCTGTGGCTGGTGATTGTGTGTATGTGTGTATGTGTGCAGGTGGACCTTGAGGACTTGGACGATGCTCCCCGGGGTAGTTCACCGGACGAGTGTGAAGTGCTGAGCACTGTTAGGAGTAAGTGTCTCCTTGGGCGGAGTATTACTTTATGATGATGTTACCTTGTGGTGTTGCTTTGTGTCGTTAAAGGACTCTTGTGGTATTACTTTGTGGTGTTACTCTGCGTTCCTTTGGGGTGTAATTTGTGGTGTTGCTTTGTGCCGTTAAAGGACTCTTGTGGTGTTACTTTGTGGTGCTACTCTGTGTTCCTTTGGGGTGTTATTTATGGTGTTGCTTTGTGCCGTTAAAGGACTATAAACACGAGCGACTAGACGATTGGGAGCCTTGTGTAGGTACTTGGCATACGTTTGTCTTCTTATTTTTGTGTGTGTGTGGTTGCCTGGTGCGTAATTGTGTGTGGAAGGGATTGCTTGCACTCAAACGTGCACACACACAGACACACGCACACGCACACACACAAAAGCACACTGTTTTTGTGTGTGTGGTTGCCTGGCGTGTAAGTGTGTGTGGAAGGGATTGCATACACACCACGCGCACACACACAGACACACACACACACACAAATACACGTGCACACACAAACACACGCACACACACATACACACAGCCACCTCGGCTGCCAGCCATCCAAGCTTCACTGTCCTTGGCCACACAATCAGCTGGAGCTGCAGACCCAGCCCAGAGAACCATTCGTCGGCGAATCCATTGTCGGTGGGCTCTGTTTTCAGGAAAGGAGGGCACGCACATACCGCATCAAAAGACAGAGGAGAGCTGGAAGGTGGGCGGATAACACACACATGCACAAACACACATACACACACACACACTCAAAACACACACACACACACACACACACACACACACACACACACACACAAACCCTGAGCCCCTGCATGCTTTCATGCACAGGCTCAAGTGTGTGTGCATCCTATGCCTCTGTCTCTATATTTTTGTAATGCACCGACTCAAGCATATGGAGAGCCTGATGCCCTTTTTCTATTGCCGGTTTCTGCTGCCATCTATTAAGCTCGGTTGTTGCCGTCCAGCCAGCATCAGCGATCCTTTGTGACTATGCCCGGGAGCACTGTCTGATTATATATATTCATGTGCTGACGTAACTCATTGACTATGACACAGAAGATTTGCGTGCTTTGAACATTACATAGAGTGCAGGAGTGTATCTGAAAGCGTGCTTCACTCGAGTCTATCCAGACATGCATACCTTGGTGAATATTTCTGTCGTGTGGGCCCAAGTGATGAACTAACGACGCAATCACGAGCGCATTGTGGACAGTGATGTGGTTGTTGCATTATATTTTGTGATGCGGTGCTGCATTGTGGTATATTTCAGGGAGGAGCACATTTATGGACGTGGACAGTGATGTGGTGTTGCATTATATTGTGTGATGCGGTGCTGCATTGTGTTATATTTCAGAGAGGATCACATTTATGGACGTGGACAGTGATGTGGCAATACATTGTGATATATTTCAGGGAGGAGCATGCCCCTGGTACCTCGAGAGTCAATGGTTTCTCAACAACGACTTGGGACTGCTGGGCATAAGCACACACAACCAGCAGCGCACGAGCTGTTGAGCGACGACGCGCTCAGGTGTGCTGGGTGACTGTGCCAGTTGCGTGTTTGTATGTGTGTGTGTACGTGTGTGTACGTGTATGTGTTTGGGTTGTTTGTGGTAAGCGTGAATGCTGTGCATCTCTTGTTATAATCCTAGGCAGATTTCATTCCTAGAAAGCATATGTTTTAAATCACAAGTATAACCCCCCAAAAAGAAGTGTAACGTCAACTGCCAGCTAGTCTTTACGCTGAATCCACTTGTAGACCTCAACCCACAAGGCAAAAAATGTTAGCGTGGCTTAAATGGCACAGCCGGTGGTTGGTGTGCTGCCATAAACGCACGAGCATGTGCAAGCACATGCAAGCAATTCTGAAGAAACCCTGCATAGGTCAGATCAGTACGCTAGGCAACACGTGCTCGAATCATGCACTCCATCGTTGCACATGTTGCACATGTGCACGCGCACACACACATGCACATAAACACATACACTCATGCACACATACACACATATTCACACACATATATACACACGTTCACACACATACACACATACACACACTTGCACATACACACACAAGCGTGCACACAAACGTGCACACACACACACATACACATACACATGTGCACTCCAGGGCCAAAAAGCATCCTGGAGAATGGCAAGCCCCAAGTGCAGCCCCTGTCAGTAGTAATGGCAGAGCATCGCATAGTAATGGCAGAGCATCGCACTCTATGGAGGGCAAGCATGAGCAGACCGGACTTGCACGCGGCCCCCTGACCGCACATGCCCTAGTGGATGGCTTGCTGCAGCACGTGTACAAGGTGTGTGTGCGTGCAGCATGTGTACAAGGTGCGTGTGGTTTGGTTATGTGAGGCGCTTCTTGACCGCACGTGCCCTAGTGGATGGCTTGCTGCAGCACGTGTACAAGGTGTGTGTGCGTGCAGCACGTGTACAAGTTTAATTTTGTTTAGCCAACAAAGGCTTCCAGCCTGGCATGGCTGCTCGACCTGTAGGTCCCAACAAAAAACCAATCAAAAAGATCGACAGCTGCATTTATGAATTTGATACATTTTATATCACCGTTAAAAATATTATCAGATAAACAGTTGAACTGGTGCCGTAAATGTTCGGTGCCCATACAAGAAAAAATTACGTGTTTCTCATCTTGGATATCCCCGTTTTCACACAAATTGCAACACACTCGCACTTTAGTCCAGACTCCTGCCGTATAAATCAGTTTCACACTTCAACCCATGTCCTCGAATCCTGAACCGAGCTACGTTCCTCATGACACTTTTGCTCAGAGCCATCTTCAAATACTCCGGCAAGACAAATGGTGCCCGTGCATCAGAAACCGGTCTCTCAGGCAAAGCAAACCAATTGTGTTCAGCCGCAGTTTTTGTTAACAAGAGCAAGGGTCTTGACCATGTGCCTCTCTCCAAACTGCCTGATGCCTGAATCTCAAGTCTATGCGCAAATTAGAAATATTCAGCTTCCTGCAATGCAAAAAGTCACTTACTGATCTAAACAGCTCAAATATTGCGCCTCGCAATGTTGTACAGAAATAAACCATGAAGGTTTTGGGTCTTGCAATACTTTGATTTAATAAGGAGATATATTGGCTGGATCCTGCAAGTCTTGGGTTCGAATTCCTGCTAAAACGCCTTTTTGATGTCTACCTGGAGCTATTTGCCATTTCATATATGGCCAAACCCTAACTGCAGACCCTCTTTCGAATGAAGGAAGAACAGAGAGTAGAGCACACAGATTTGCCAACATACGCAAAAACTAGAAAATTTAATGTATCAATTTGGTCGTCCCCATGCAAAACTTAAGTACTCGCAAGTAATTTATGCTAGTCATTTAGGCACCTCGCATTAAGTAGCGCTCGCCATAAGCTATACAGACGGGTTGGTCAAGCTACGATCTAATCAGGTGAAAGAAGTGAAGACAAATACATCCCTGTATTGCAATGCAATCAGGGCTGTGCAATGACAGTCTGGCGGTACAGTCCGTCAAAAATAGTGTCTGACGGTTGACGCTGTAAATTGACGGTCTAGATCGTCAATTCGAAGTTTGACGACCCTCATGATGGTACGATGATGGTTTGGAGGCCCTCATGATGGTATATGGAGACCCTGATGATGGTATATGGAGACCCTCATGATGGTATTTGGAGACCCTCATGATGGTATATGGAGACCCTCATGATGGTATATGGAGACCCTCATGATGGTATATGGAGACCCTCATGATGGTATATGGAGACCCTAATGATGGTATATGGAGACCCTCATGATGGAACGTACGGTTGACAGTACATTCCAAAAATCGCCCAAAAAGATAATAGCACTCTGACCCCTTTCCTCATTCTAAAAGGTTGCATCTGTATTATATGTGTAAACAAAAGTTTGGTGTAGCAATGAAGGAACATGGCTCTCACCTTGCACCACACACACACACACACACACACACACACAAACAAACAAACAGGGATGGGTCATACAGACTTTTGAGACGTCCCATACGGATTAATACGCTATTAATACGACATACGCGTATAATACGCAAACGTATTTTTGCTATTTTGGGGGGTACCCTGGGCTTGCACCAACCGCCCTCCAACCACCACGAATTGTCCCCCCAGCCTCCAGAACATTATAATGCCTCCTGGTAAAGGCCCTGAGTGGCATCGTGTTGTTGTTATGGGACAGAAGGGGCAGATATACGAGATGTCGATGCCAGATGCCAGCATTCCGAGATTTCAGCAGCGGTGCCCCCCGCATCCGCGAGCACTTCATGAGGCAGAATCCTGGCGTAGGTGTAGCAGCATGCAAAGCTGACCCGGCCGGTATCCTCAGGGCGTAGTCGCAGCGCTTGCATGGGAGAAATGGCCGACGCTCAGAGGGAGGAGCATGCAGGTAACGAGAGGCACCTGCACAGGACTACAGCAAGCACATCAGCAGCAGCATCTACACAGTCATTGGACACCTGCAGCAGGAGGGCAGTGACCAAGGCTTGTGTG
>Ga0307968_1001017_pt1 | contig 22117 bp, 21 predicted proteins | sample OrgLakmetagen650_FD_201834 | JGI IMG/M metagenome (GOLD analysis project Ga0307968, IMG submission 201834) | Saline water microbial communities from Organic Lake, Antarctica - #650 | ecosystem: Environmental > Aquatic > Non-marine Saline and Alkaline > Saline | place: Antarctica: Organic Lake...
AAAAATGGCGCGGGCGGCTCTGATCCAGAGGGGGGAGGTAGGGGAGGGTTCGAGGAGGCCATGGACCAGCCGCTGACCCCAGACGGCATGCCGGGCTATGACGTGCTGCCGCCAGGGAAGGGGCCTCCCGCGGGAGCCTCCCGACGGGCAAGGGGCCTCCCGCAGGGGCCTCCCGACGGGAAGGGGCCTCCCGACGGGAAGGGGCCTCCCGCAGGGGCCTCCCGACCACCTGCCCCCCACTGAAGAACTTCTCATAACTTTTTTAATTCTCCAGGTGGGATGTTGTGTGTCTTTGCATCAATAATGTGGTGCAGAACACAAAGCAACATCCTTTCCTAATCCATGCCGCTAGTGTTTACACTATCTGCGTTCTTTCTTTCTTTCCCAAGACAGGCAGCCCAATTCTTGGTGTGGTACGCTTAACATTCAGCGTGCTCTTCAGGTAACTCATTTGTTGCACTTGCAAACCACTAGCCCTGAGTAAAAACCTTGTCCTCTTTAAAAAACTCAGTGCCCCAAACCTGGCCTGCATACATGCCAGCTGGGAGCACAAACCACGTCTCCCTAAGCTAGCCACAGAGACACGTATGGAGTATTCACCAGAGAGTTCTCATGAACAAACTGTCAAATCATGTACCCTGCAGCTTGTACTAGTAGGCGAAGTTTTTGTCAGCGGCTTACGCTAGTTCTTTGTCACGTGATAACAGTTTCCAGTTCTGCAAGTCACACAACGAAGACCAAACGCCAAAAGTTAGCAAAATAGTGCCGAGAGATAATTGCAATTCATGAGCATTTATCCAAGGTTGCTGCCGGTAACAGCTGGTCTCTTTATTACTTTGCCAGCACAATGTGCATTTTTTTTATCAATCTCTGGTAAACATTCATCTTAAGGCTTCCTCCCGTTCTTAGTTACCCTTTTCTAGCAGTCACTGTGGCGTTCCAAGAGTTGCTTGTTAGCTAGGCAGCAGGCACACGACAATACATTCCACAGAGGCTAGATTGAAAAAGCGATGAGCTGTTTGAAGGACGTATATAACAACATAAAACTCTTCCAGGATTGTTATTTCTAAGGAAAAATGGCAAGGAAAGCTTTTCTAATACTATGCAGTCAGTTGGCTCACCCTCCATTACTCTGGAATGCACGTCCAATTCCGAGAAACACATCCTTGACTCCTTTATTTTCTAACCCTGCGAGTCCTTGTAGATGGCGTGAAATCAGCCGCCTCGGATGACTCCCGACCGGCTCCCTTACCACCACTATTGCCCCTACTGACCCTGCTTGGCACTTTGTTGGTGAAGGATGCATGAGGCGAACTGGTGCTGCTTTTGCTGCTGCCATTTGAGCTCATATAGCTTGACGAGCTGCTCCTATCAGAGCTCGAGCTACCTTCTCCTTGCACACCCTGCTGCTGCTGCTGCTGCAATGGCCACCCTTCAACATTGCCCTTGCTTGCAGCCATGCTCTCCCCTCCTTCGCCGTATACAACCTCTGCAGCCTTGCTGCTACCCCCTGCTCGTGTACGCGTTTCTGTGCGTATTCGTGTGTGTATGCATGTGCGTGTACATTTACTGCCCGAATCCTGTGTGCCCGTTGTGTATGGATGTGCGTGTTTGGGTGTTTGGGTGGGGGTGCGTGTCTGTGTGTGTGCGCGCATGTATGTGAGTGTGCGTGTTTGTATGCGTGTGTGTATGTGTGTGTGTGTGTAATTGTGAAAGTGTGTGTATGTGTGTACGCATGTACGTGAGTATGTGTACTTTTATGTATGGTGCACAATTGCCTGGAAGTGTGTGCCATAATAAGGGTAAGCGGTGTGATTGCTAGACAAGCAAGACGGGCCTTGCTAAGTCAAAAACCTAACACTTGCATTTCTAGCACGGACAGACGCCAAAGCGGACTCCACTGCAAACAGTAATGAACATGACAGCCAAGACAGCTCCTCTACTTGTTTCTACTTGCTGCCTTGTCAATAGTTTTGGCAAACTGTCAGTCTGCTGCAGTGTGCATCGCCTGCCACACCCCTAATACACACTCCACCGCCCAACTAATGACACATTCACAATAAGCCCAGAGCTGAACTCCTGAACCTCCAGCTCGTCCTGTCGTGCAGGAGGTCATACCCCAAACATGTAGAAAATAAACGCCTAACAACCCTTGCATCACGCACCTTTTTGAACCATGTACCCTTCCAGCTCACTCCGCCGTGCGGGAGACGCTGCTGCGGCCCTTGCAGCCAGCTCCTCATTGAGTGTGGGGTGGCCAGGGGGCAGGTTAGCCGGCCACACACCCTCCCACAAGTGATGGGTCCCAGCCCTGTCCACCCCAGGCACTCGACCCTCCCCTCCGCCAGGCACCCTATTGGGGTCAACTTCAGGCTGGGAGGGCTGCTGGGGGGAAGGCGCACTGCCCACACGGCCTGCTGCTGGGTGAGTTGGAGAAGGAGGGTGGGGGTGGGGGGATGCAAAGCCATTTGGAGATGCAGCCCCGCTGCTGTTCTTGGTCGATGGACTGGACCCTCCGCTGTTGAAGGAGGGGCTTGAAGGTGAGGCAGGGCTGGAGGAGGTGGAGGGGCTGGTGCTGCTGCTACCCCCTTAACATGTGCATGGTGTGTGTGTGTGTGTATTACATGCTTAAAAAATGTAAGGAGAGGACAGAAGGAGGGCTGCACGCGTGAGCTAGAGAGGGAAGAGTTGGTGGTACTGGTATGAGTTTGTGTCGTATCTCAGTAACTGGTGCTTGAGACAATATCAAGGATGCGAGGACTGAATCAGTGAAAATAAGCGTGCATTTTTACCTGCAGGCAGGGACCAATCCATTAGGGAAGCCGCAGCTTCTTGACTGGTGAAGCTGATGCTGCCATGGCGGTCAAAGTGGGTGCCAGCGGGTAACTGCAAACACACGTGTTTGTGTGTATGTCGTCTAGGTGGGTGCACGTGCGAGTCTCAAAGTATGCTCGTGCGTTTGCGTTTGCGATTGAGTGTGTGTGTGTTTGTGCATGCATGTAAGCATTGTGAGGTTGTATACTGGTGCAAACGCTTAAGTACGTCTTAGCTTGGGGGACCGCTGACACCTATTTGCGTGCGCCTGGGGGCCGTTGTTCAACGGCACGCATAGCTTACCCAAATCCACTCTTAAGGCCAATCAGTCGAAGTGTTGTTGAGGTAACGTATTGAGGTATACATATCGGAGGGCTCACACACCATTGTCAAGCAAACGCGTTGGGTATGAAGATGGCGTATACCACAAGGCCATGAAGGAGACAACATACATTCAACAGGAAGGCCAGGCCGTGCGCTCATGCTGACACACCAGTGCTACGTGCCCTTCTCACCTGCGCTAGCAGGCCTGACAGCTTTGCACGCATGGAGGCCAGCATCGACTCCACATTAGCCACCACCCCCTGGGCTTTGGCTGCCATATGGGGGTCATTTTCAAAGGCTTGAACCTGCGCCCGCACACAATGTGCATACGTTTGTGATGAGTTGTATGCGTGTGTATACCGTAAAGACTCAAAACAATGCGAGTTTTCAAAATCCCTTTTAATAAAACCCCAATGCAAGCTTAAGCGAGGGGAACGCAACCTAATTATTTACCCCAATGCGGCCTATGCGAGGGCCTTTGGCCCTCTGAGCTGCACGTGCATGCGTATGCACGCGCGTGTGCGGACGTGAGTGCGGGCGCGTATGCTGGCGCGTGTGCAGGCGCGTATGTGCGAGCGGGCGCGTGTGTGAGCAGGCGCGTGTGTGTGATTGTTGTGTGTGCGTGTGTGTGTTTGTGCGCGGGCGCTTGTGCGGGAGCGTATGCATGCGCGTGTGCGCATGTGGGATTCAAGGCGCCCTGGGTTTTGGTACTTCCTCCCCAAGAGAGGGCCAGCTCCCCTGCTGCTTATGCCTGAAGCCAGCTTAGGGGGCCTACCTGGTTTCCTCTTATTTGCTGCTGCTGCTGCATCCCACTCTGCCTGTGCTGCCCTGGCCCCTGCAATATGTTCTGCATGTGCCTTTGCTGCCTCCCCCTCTGCTGCCTTCTTTTAACCTGCTGTCTGGTTACTAGTCTTGAAGTAGTCTGCAACCTCAAGCTGCTTGTCCCCCTTCAGGGTCTTGAGGGACGGCTTGAAGGCTTTCCCGGCCTGCCCCCATTCATGCCTATAATTAGTTAATTAACCCCAATGCAAGCTTTGCAAGGCCCTAGTAACTAAGTTGTTTAAACTGCTCCTGACACTCCATGAGGGGTCAGAAACTTTCGCGGAACGCAGTGATGTACCGTCTCTACGGTATGCGCGTTTTGTGTATTTGTGCAGGTATATGCGGTGCTCAACTTCAAGTTGTAAAATACTAGTAAACAGGATCAGGCACAGGAGGCTAAAAAAGATCTTGCATACCAATGCTATCAATTCAAGCACAGAGCACATACACACACTCACACACATATACACACGCACACACACACACACCTACACACACATACACGCACAAACACATACACACACTTACTTTCAGCCTTGTGGCCTCCAGCTGCATGTCTGTCCTGGCCACCAGGTCCTGACTGCTGATGATGTGCTTTATCAAGATCTGCAGCTGGCCCAGTTTCTCCTGGCAAAACAAAGGCCACGGAAACAGAAGCAGGTGTGTCAATACAGAGATAACAGGTGCACTTATGAGGTCAGCATATAGCTGACTGGCAAAGATGTTGATTGGCTGCAGCACTGTTTGCATGGAACCGTGTGCATCACGTGAAGGTCCTAAGAAACATACCAAACAATGTACAAAGAGTGTACGACACAACAGAGTGCAGATAAGGTGGTGCTATCTAGTGACGTGCTGTTTGTGCCTCTTTAATTACGTGCTGTTTGTGCCTCTTTAATTACAATGGCCAAAAATATGTCCCTACAAATGCGAGAAGGGGGCGAGTGACATCACTAACAAGGAGAATAAAGATTCAATGACAACACAATCCTTCCTTTATTCCAGCTCGGTTTGCTTTTGAAAAGCTCTCCTCCTAGTCTAATCAGCACCAACCTCAATCAAAAATGGGAAAGCAAGCAAGAGCACAAGGGGGAAATAAGGAGGAGGAGAAGCATCGAGAGGACCATCAGTACGAGAAAAAATCCAGCACGACGGCGTGTTGCGCATGGAGAGCAGCGCTTCACATGAGAGGCAGCATTTTGTAGGGATCAGATTGGTGGACAGCAATCTGCCCATGACACAGCGTACCAGCAAAGATTGATTGGTCAACCAATTTGCAACACGCCACTGATGCGTGTGCGCGACTGCGTGTACAAATCCTCTCACTAAATCTATCCCACCCTATAAGAGCGCTAGTGGACTGGAACTAGAAAGGACAAAGGCCCACGTTGTTGTCTTACCCCTGCGGCCACTCCTTATCTCTGACACCAGCCACTGATGATCACACATGGGTTATACACGAACACAAACACACACACCTTGATAACTTGCTCGCGAGTGGGCTTCCTGATGCCATTTGCACTAGTGCTGCCAGTCCTTTGCCTGCCGCTGCTGCTTCTGCTGCGGGAGCTGCGGGTGAATGGACCTGCACGGCTTTCACGTTCCTGCGTGTATGTGTCAGTGAATGTAAGTAACTAATGGTTAGGGCACATGAGTGTGTGTATGTATCTGTGTGTATGTGTGTATGTATGTGTGTGTGTTTGACGTTTGTTTGTGAGATGGAACTATGTGAGGATGCATGCTTGCTCTTATCTGAGCACATTGTATGATCACCCATTATATTTGTATCCAATCCAGAAAGCAAGTTTTCGAGCTGCTTGTACCTCGTAGAAACGCGCACTAATACACACAATGCTCACCCCCCCATTGGCATCAACGGCACGAACAAATGCAAACACATGTAGCTCACCTCTTGTATGGCATTGACTGCACGGGCCCTGTACTCTGCGTCCTGCCACTTGGCTCGAATGGCCTCTGAAATTCTACGGCGGTGTTCATCTGCGTGCACATGTGTAGGGTTGGCCAGAACCGTATAAGTATATATACGCCGTATAATACTTATAACATTGGCCGTTGGCAAGAACCGTATACGTATAAATAAACTTCCACCGTATCCGTATCCGTACTCGTATGACCGTGTGTGAATTTTAGCCAGCGTATATATATGTCATATGATACTCATACAGGTTTCTCCGTATATATACGTATATGTACGGTCTGAATGAGTGGTCGGAAGCGACCTTCCGCTGGCCTCGGAGTCCAAAGCCCCTCCGGGCAATTCTTAATAATTGTTTTGTGCTGTTTAACAACTGTGTCCCGTGGAAGGGAATCCCTCACATGGTTCAACATCAGCAAGTGGTTCGACAGCAAGGGGTTCAGAGGCAGCGGCACCAGGAGCACCAGAGTTTGAGTATGAGCAGGGCATGCAAGCCAACCCCACTGAAGGTTTCCAGGGCGGAGATGATGCAGGACCAGAAACAGCACACGCACACTCTTCCCTTAAAAATATGTGCATGCACCCACCCCCGCATGCGCGCACATGTGCATGCACGCACCCGTGCATGCACGCACATACATGCACGCAAACCTGTGTGCACAGATGCACACGCTTATACACACGTACGTGCACGCTCACGCACATACACGCATGCATGTACGAACCTCAGCACGCACGCAAATGCATACGCACATGCACGCACCCACGCATGCATACAACCATAAGCAAGCACGCGCACGCATGTTCGCGGACACATAAGCATGCACACGCACACGCACACGTAAGCATGCGCATGCACATGTGTGCATGCATGCGCGCAAATGCACACACACACATGCGCGCACACGCACATGTACACGCGAGCATGCACAAATCCAGCACGCGTGCAAATACACACGCACGCACTTCACGCATGCATGCATGTAGAATTTTCCTCACACACGCACACACACGCGCACACACACACACACACACACACACACACACACGTGCATACACAAACGGGGTGATTTGATGGGATGGGGAAAGAAGAGGGGTCTTGTGACAGTGACTGTGTGTGCTTGTGTGTTTTGGCCTTTTATTTTTGATTAATATAAATGGGAAACACGATCAGAGCTCTTCAAGAGCTACAAGATGACCCCCCTAAACATTAATTCTGAAAAGGTCGAATTTCCCCAAATGCGGTTTATATACGGTTTATACGGTTCATACGTAATACTATAAATACGGTTTATACGACGTATATATACGTATACAGGAATCCCATATACGGTCCTGGCCAACCCTACATATGTGTGTATGTGTATTTATGATTCAAAATGTGTGTATTCTTGTGTGTGTGTCTGTGTGGACCTATCAAGTACTTCAAGCAACAAGCAGACCACGCTAGGTCGTTGCGCCTTTTTTTTATGCACAAAAGAAGAAAGTCTGAGGTACATAATTGCCAAACCAAGACTGGGGCAAATTTTATACCGTGGGGTACCGTAACCAATCCGAGGTTTGAAAAAACCCAATTAATAAGCCCCAATGCGAGCAATGCGAGGGGGGCAACACATAATTAATAAACACAATGCGAGCCTATGCGAGGGCCTTCTGGCCCTATGAGCTGCACCTCCATGCGTATGCACGTGCGTGTGCATGCGTACGTATGCGTGCGTGCGCACGTGTGCGTGCGTGCGCGTACGTGCGTGTTTGTATGCGTGTGCGTGTGTGTGTGCGTGCGCGTACGTGTGAGCGTGCGTTATGTACGTGCGTGTGTACGGTTGTATGCGTACATGCATGCATGCATTGTGTACTTGTGCGTGCGTGCGAATGTGTGTGTGCGTGTGTGTATGTGTGCGCGAGCGTACGTGTGTGCATGCACGTAGGTGTGTGTGTATGTGTGTGCGCATACAGGTACGTGCGCGTGCGTGCACATGTGAAGGGAATGAAGGCGCCCTTCCTCTTGGTCCTTCCTCCCCAATAGAGGGCCAGCCTCCCAAGCTGTTTGTCCACCTTGGGGGCCTTGATAGAAGCTTTGGGAGGCTTTCCCAGCCTGTCCCCGTTCATGCTTCAAATTAATTAAATAATTACAGTGCGAGCTTCGCGAGGCCCTTGTAACTTAATTACTAATTTGCTCCCGACACACCGCGAGGGGGTCAAAAACGTTTGCGTAGCGCGGTGATATAAGTACCCTACGTTACATGAAAGAGCTAACTGGTCAGGTGTAATTTCAGTTTTTGCCATGTTCGAGCGCAGTTCTCGTCCTGAAACGTAACATAACTTGTTGGCACTTGCAGCCTGCCAGGCATTAAGCTGGCCATAACAAGGGAACCACATGCTCATGCCTGGACTTAGCCGTTGCATGGACGTGCGACTTAACACAACAAAGGCGACGTTTGTGCATGATTGCCTGGATATACACATCACCCCATCCCAAAATAGGAAGGCCAGCTCCCTGATACTAACTACTCTAATGAAAGAGGCCGGCTGGAAACTCCCAAGGGGTTGTCCTTGGTTTGCATGGGTTATTATCCACAGACAACACGACTCATCTACCTCAGTTATACAGACAGGTAATGAACCACTGCCGACACGACACACTTCACCCACCTGAGTAGGGAGCCCGTTTTTTAGGCGCTGCCGCCTCGCCTTCTGCGGGTGGTGGCTTTGCTTTAGGCTTGGCCCTGGGTTTAGGTGGGTAGGGGTTAGGAAGCCCAGCTGCAGCTGCCTCTGCAGTAGCCGCCTTGCGTGCCTCTGCCTGTGCGGCGCGTGCTGCTGCTGCTGCGGCTCGCTCCACTGCTGCTGCTGCTGCTGCCTGTGTGTGGTGGCGTGTGTTGTGCGTCGTGTATAGGATGGTGGATAAGTGTGAGTTCATGGTGCGTGGTGTGAATATGTACTTGTGCATTTGTGTGCGTGTGCGTTGTGTACTGCGTGTGTGTGTGTACATGTGTGTGCGCGCGCAAGTGCACAAGCATGTGTATGAGTGAAATGTAAAACGCCAGGAACATCTTCTAATTGTTTTGTCGTCATCCGTGCCAAGCTTATGAACATTCTTTAAGAAGCACCACTTGGAGCATTGATGAGTGATGGACAAAGCAAGCAATTTCTGCTTTGGATGCACACAACACAGGTACATGGACAACAAATTTGGCCTTTTCAGAGTCAAGATGCCTGGCTTATCTTGTGCCTGAGCCAAACCTGAATTCCATCTTTTAAGTCAAGCTTCAAAAAAAAGGAGACAGAAGAGACAAATTTAGCTCGTCAAACCTTTTCCTTCTCCTCCTTCAGCTTGGCCTTACGCTCCTCAGATTTGATCTGCAGATAAGTAAGGATGTACGTCTCGCAAGGTCAAGCTGTGCATGTTCATGTGCTTTCCCTGTAGCATGTGTGTATTTTGTGGATACACGTACTTGTAAGTGTGCGTGCGTACATGCATAAGGGTGTGGCTATGAGCATGGTTTTAATTGTTCTAAAAGAACAGGAAAGACGGGGCACGATGCTGCAGGAGGTCGCGCCTAAAGTAGCGCAGGCAATTGGGACACTGAGGGGAAAATGCAGGGCCTACCTTTTTTTCCTGCAGCAAGGGCTCCATACTGGCTTTGTACGCGTTAATCACTTCTTGGCTCTTCATTGCCTCCGCAGTCCTGGCTTTTATTTTGGCAATTGTCTCTGTGCAAAAGAGATTAAGGTGATTGTCAGGGATTAATGAACACAATCATTGACGCACTGATGTGTGCGTACCAAGGGCATGCACACATACAGAAACACACACACACTGAAACACATGTACGTGCACGCAACCCACACAAAACGTGCAAACATACACAGACAAACACACACATACACGCACACACAAACACCACAACCACGCTTACCTACACACACACACACACACACACATACACACACACATACAGACACACACAACACACACATAAACACACAACACACACAGGCACATAGTCTGTGAGAAGCACACAAATGAGGGGGCACAGGACGCATCGGTTCCCTCACCTGGTCGGTGCTTTCTGCCCTTGTTCCACGTGACACGGCCTTTGTTGGCTGCGCCTATACGTTGTCTCCTGAGCTGCTCTTCTGCTGAAACGGCTTGGCTAATTCTCTCTTGCCTGCAGCACGTGCAGCAAGCATGGGTGGGCGGAACACCACCAGCAAATGCTGCAGTGCGCGTGTGGCAGTGCGCGTTCGCCCCTGCTTACCTGTATGTTTCCTTCTCTGCCTCCGGTAAATCTTTGGGGATGCTCTTCTCCACCTCCTGTGCGATTGATTCATATGGCATGCTGCTCTCCTCATGGGGGCTTGCTGGGAGGGGACTCGTGGTTGTGGATGTGACAGTGCTGCTGTTTATACTGCTGCTGCGGCTGCTAGCAACGTAAAGAGAAGATGCATGTAAACGTGGAACAGGTGGACCGCGTCGGTGTGTGCGCGTCGCCTGCGAGGTTTGCTGGCGAGATTGTAACACTTGCATGCTGCCGTTCTCAGGCCACAAAGGAAATATAAAAAGATATATCCAGAAAACTACCACAAGTGCCACCAAACTGTGGAGGTGTTGTTTTTCTTATTATGCTGAAATTGATCACGTTCGTCCCCCTTCCAATGTAGCAAAACAATCTCCGCCTTACCAGAAATGCAGCTGGCTGTGAACAGAGCACTGGTTGGAACTGGGCACTGGACAAACGTGTTCGCCAAGTCCGGACTTTCGGGGAATGCAGGCCTTTCTCAGCTCTGGAAAAATGCCTTCCCCTCCTTCTCCACTGCCACCGTGCAAAATGCTGTGAGTGCTTGATATGGGCTGCTACTCTCTCTTTGTCACACACACACACACACACACACACACACACACACACACAAACACACACACACACATACACCACACACACACACACACACACACACACACACACACACACACACGCGCGCGCGCACGCACGCACGCACACACACACACGCTCACGCACGCACGCACACACACACACACACACACACACGCACACACACACACACACACACGTACACACAGAGACACACACACACGCACACACACACACACGTACACACAGAGACACACGCACAGCGACACACACAAGCACACACACAGACACAGAAACGCGCACACACAGACACACACACACACACATGCACACACATAAAAGCATACACATACACACAAACACGTCGGCACGCACACAAATATTAACGCGCAAATACACACGCACGCATATACACACACATAGAAGCACGCACATAAATGCACACGCATATACACGCGCACACACGCCCACACACTCACACTCATACACCCGCAGACATGCGAGCATACGCACAACACACACACACACACAGTTACACATATACACACACGTAAAAAGAATTTACACATACATATACATACACATGCACACAAACGCACGTGCACGTGCACATATGTGCATACACGTACTCACACACACACACACATACACACACACACACTTGAACACTGAACACATGCAGATAAGTGCGCACGAACACATTAATACTACACATACCAACACACACACAAACACAATCGCACACACAAACACAATCGCACACGCACATGCACACACGCACGCGCAAGCACTCATGCACTCCCCCCCCCCTAACACACACATATACACCACGCACATACACGTGCGTGCACACACACACAGACACACACGCGCACACACATATACACATGCACAAATGCATGCACACGACTGCGCGCACACATGTGCATACACGTATTCAGACACACACCTGAGCACTAAACCCATGCACAAATATACACACACACAAACACACACACACACACACCACGCACACATACACACCATACGTAAAAGCACACGCCAGTGCCCAGCACAAACAACGCACATTTGCCCCCCTCACTCCCCATACTGCAGCACCAAGCTGCTCAAGGCGTGCAGCAGGTGGTGACCAGGAGTTCATGGTTAACGGACCTGAAGCAGCTTAGCAAGTTCAGACTCAGCGCGCTGGTGGCTTTTACCGGTAGTGCAGGATTTGTGGCAGGCAGTGGTAAGTGTTTACGGGCCAGGCGTGGAGTCTCGTAACGTGCATTACCGTAGGTAGCCAGTGGCTACTAGCCACTGTATTTTCCGTGGCACGGCGGTACACAACCTGACCTATTTCTGCTGCGTGTGCTAAATGTTTTTGGTGGCCACTCTAAAAGAACGCTTATGTCTTGCACTCACACACATGCAACACACACATACATGCAGGCACGCATACACACACGCGCACACGCCCACATACACACACATGCACGCATACATACACATGCACGTACACATACACATACTCACACGTGTCTCAGGTGAGCATTTAGACTGGGCTGGCCTTGCCTGGACCTCCCTGGGCACCATGGGGGCTGCCTGCAGTGCCAACGCCCTGAACCAGCTGTACGAAATCAGCAATGACGCACGCATGCGCCGCACCTGCAATCGGCCCCTTCCCACGGGCAGGATGACCCCGGCTTACGCAGCAGGGTTTGCTCTGGCTTCAGGGGCTGCTGGGTTGGGCATCCTGTATTTTAAGGTGTGAGGGAAACCCTCTGTACAGGGTATGGTCGAAGAACAGGTGCTGTGGGTAAGGGGGTAAGAAAAGCGGGTGGGAGCATCTAAATGGGGAGGGCGTGAGGTGCTTGGCAGAGTGCATATTTGGCGCTTATAAAATGCTGGGCATCCCAACGTAAGCTTGTCCGTGATATGATAAGCCAACAATGCAAGTAGAGAAAGTCTTGCCAAAATGACACTTGCAGCTGGCTCTTTATGACGTGCGGTGTGCTTGCACTGCATGCCCTTTTCTCACACACTAAAGGGGTGATCACACGAGAATGGATGGAATCATACATTCCTCTTCGTCCTGGCTCACATACGAGAGCACCAACGCGTAGACAGATACAAGCATGATCCCTTCATGCTACCCTTGAACGTGATCCTTAAAGCTTAAAGTGACCTGTTTGGACATGCCTTCCCAAACTGATCGACACAACGTGATTTGTTAGAAACTGCAATCTTTTCAAACGTGCCTTCCCCACAGACCAACACACTGACAACGAGTCTAGGGGCTGCCAACATAGGGCTGTACGCAGGAATATATACCCCTCTCAAGCAACTGACCGTCGCAAATACGTGAGTCAAGTGCACATCATATGCCATATGCCCTTGAAGTCATTGCTTCTCATTCACGCGAGGGTGTGTGTGCGTGTCATGTTGCAAATACGGGAGCGTGTGCTGTGTGCAAGATGAGCTCTAGTCCGCTGTTGGACTCTTGTTAGGTTGCTTGTTAGGCCTGCTTTGCTCGCCCCCTGTGCTTTGCAAAAGGAATATGCGTTTTGCTACTAAAGGCTAATGCTGATCACACTGTCTCCACAACCCGCATGCAACGCACGCATGCACACACAAACATACACATACGCACATACACACCCTCTTCCGCATGCTATTCAATGTACAGCACACACTTCCATAAACGTAACACTGCATCTTTCCTTAAAGCGCGCTACCTCAGGGAGTATGAAGTGCATAACGCATAACACGTAACACAAACATTCATGTACACACACAGTCACAGTTACACACATTTAAACATACATATTCAAACACAGTCACGCGTGCACACATGCTTCACACACTGCTTTTCTGCCCTGTAGCTGGGTGGGTGCGCTCGTGGGCGCCATTCCCCCCCTGATGGGCTGGGCCAGTGCGTCAGGGCAATTAGAGTGGGGGGCAGGAGTGCTAGCAGCTGCGCTGTTCAGCTGGCAGATGCCGCATTTCATGGCACTGGCGTGGCTGTGCAAGGTACGAGTGCAGCGGTGAAGTGTGTTGGGTGTGGGTGTGCTTGCGTGTTGCGTATGGATGTGGGTGTGGCCACGCCAGATAGTTGAAGCAAGTGAATAACTGACCCTGCAACGTGCACCAGCGTACTGTTGCGAAAAGTGAGAAGTGTGATGTCTGAGTCGCGAGCTTGTTTGTGAGATGTTTTTGAGCTTGAAGAGGACGTGGGTCATCAACCATCTTGTTCTAAATCAGGTGTCATCAGGACAGAGAGTCCCTCCAAAAACATCTTTTTTCCCCCGACCCCTGAGCCACATTGCAAGCAAAAAATGTGTCGGCCAAGGTCGGCCAATGCCATTTGCATGTTTTACATGTCACTTCTGCACTGGGGGCGCCAGGACAAGCTGTCGAACAAACAGTGTACTCAAACACACAGTGTGCACACACTGTGTACACATACACGCACAAAGTACTCAAACACAATTGTCCACGTACACACAGTGTTCACACACACAGTGTACACAATCGCACGGTGTACACTTACTGTTGTGGCCGACCCTGTAAATTCCTCCTCTCAAACTTGAACCTTGATCTTCAAAAGTAACGTTGTTGCGGCAGCTCGTGCACACTGTGCTGTGTGTACGTGCGTCCCTCTGCTGCTGCTCGGTGGGGGGAGACATGACCCCCTCCCTCTCCTTTGAGCATTAATATCGCCTTATCCTTGCTTGCACCCGCAAGAGGGGTAATGGGCAGCACCATGGCGTGCTGTCTGCTTTGTATGCGGTTACTCCAAATGCAGCAGGTTCCCTACTGAATGAGTGCACGCTGTGCCTGTCTCCCTAAATGTTTAGGCTTAAACCCTCATTCATCCAGCGCTCACACTCCAGTCATGCCAACCCTTGTTAAAACATGATGGACTAGTAGGGTTGGCAAGGGACTTTATATGCATACCGCACATGACCTTGTGTATGGTCGTTCCCCGGCTAAGATCGCCGTGTTCACACTGTACCTACGCAAAACAGTACGGTTCTGGCCAGACCTATGAAGTAGTCACTGTCATATATACTTGGCCTCGCAGGAGGATTACCTGCGCGGCAACTTCCGCATGCTGTCTGCCCTGGACAAGACAGGGAGGCGCACAGCAGGCGTGGGGCTCCGACATGCTCTGCTACTGCTGCCTCTAGGTGAGAATGCGGGGAAAGGGTGTTTTACCTTTTAAGTGTGCTCAATGAAGACAAAAGGAACTCCTTTTGAGCCAGCATTTTCCAATAGGTGCATGTGTGGGTGGGGGTGTCGGTGGGTGTAGAAATGCCAGGTTTGGTTGCTATACGCTCTATGTTTCTTTCTCTTGCACACACGAGCACACGCATACATACGCGCAGACATACAATTCAACACACTTGTGCACACACACACACACATACATACACACACGTACAGGTCTAGCTGCACACTGTGCAAACGTGGCCACCCCCATGTTTGGATGGGAGGCACTGGGTCTTGCAGGCCTGCTCGTCATTCCAGCAGCCAGCTTCACACGCAATCCTTCAACGCAGGCAAGACCTGTCATGAATATGCAACCAGTGGTTGAGGACATTATTTAAATTCTAGGCATGCAATTTTTGCGATGGCAACGTACAAAGACGTTCAATTGACTCAGGAGTCGTGTTTGTACATCCAGTGGTGAACGAGGACCGTCCTTATACGTTGAGAGCTGTGTTTGCTCAACCTGTGACGTACCAAGGTACCAAGGAGTTACGACTTTTGCTAGTGTCTAGGGTGTGTTTGTGTAACCATTGGTGAACGGGTGTTATCCATTTTCTTGTCAGCTTCTGTCTTTGTGAGCTGCGGTTTACGAGGATAATTGATTCGGAACTATGCTTTTTCCCAACCAGTGCGATATGAGGACTTCCACTCAACTCTGATTTGCGCTAGTGGCATCAGAAATTGTCACTCTACAGGGGCTCCAGCCAGCACTACAAAAAACCCTCCTTTTATCCTTGCCTGTGTGTTTGTCACTGACCGTTAGTCTACAATCCTGTTCTAAACTTGTTGTCCAGTGTCTGATACGCTCTGTCTTTGACTGAGAGTCAATCAGTATCCTCTCTTCACCCCACACACGCTGCACACACACACACTGCACACACAAGCACACAAGCACACACACACACGCTTCATTTTTTACTTGCTGCAGGGTGCTCGCTACTTATTCCGGATAAGCTTGTTGTACCTACCGCTGTTGATACTCGGCCTCATGATTCACAGGGTACGTTCGTGTGTATGTGCGTGTATATGTGAGTGGGTACATTTGTGTGGGTGTATGTGCGTGAATATGTGTGGGTACATTTGTGTGTGTGTATGTGTATATGTATATGTGTGTGTATGTGTGTGCATGTGCGCGCGCCTCCAGATGTGCACGCTTGTGTGTGGCATGGAAGAGAGGAGGTGTTTGATTGGATGTGGCAGCAGGAAGGGTCCAGACATCGATCGGTTGTTTCCGAGTTCTCCAGTAGTATGTGTGTATGACAGCTGTGGCGGCAAATTACAGTTTCCAGCACAACAGCACAGATGGATTACTTTTCAGAGCAAGGATGTGCTTATCAGGTCAAGGCTGTGGGACACTACAGTTGCAAGTGCGCTCCTTGGGGGGGACCTGCCAGACACATGTCTTGCGCCGTGCATTTATATGTGCCCAACTTTCCCAAACCCCTGCCCAAAGCCTGTTGTTTGTTTTTTGCCGTTGTTCTGCAGGTGCCCAACAACCACACCACAAGCTTGCAGGAAATCCAAGATAGAGCAATAGCTGCAGGCAAGTTCACATCAGGCAGTGGCAGAGTTCATGAGCAATTGCTCAAAGCTGGCAAAAACTGTAAGGGTTGTACAGTCAAGCTGAATTTGCTGATGAGGAACACGCAAGCGTTTGCATCAATACACACTGATCATGCTTGTGCAGGCTACGAAATGTGGCAGCATTGTCAAGAAAAGAAGCAGGCTGGTAGAGCACAGGCCAAGCAAACAATGCACTACGCACGCTCACACATACTCATTTGCAGGACCTCACTCTTGTATAAATTTAAATGTCTTTGCCTTCAAACACACACACACACGTGCAAACACACACATACACAAGCGAGAACACACACACACACACACACACACACGTGCAAACACACACATACACACGCACACACACACACGCGCACACACACGCGTGCGCATTCACACATGCACACACATAGATACCCACACAAAACTTCCTGCAGTGCCCTTCCGCATGTTGGATGAAGATGGAGGCCTCCAAGCTGCCGCCCTCAACGCGTACCGCCTGCTGTCCACTTCAGCACACCTTACCCAAGCTGCGGCTGGCCGCGTGCTTGGCTTCAGTACCTCCGCAATTGGAGAGCTGCGGTGAGTGCACAGAGACTAGGGAAAAGGGAAGGCTGTGCTGGTAGCGTAAACATATCCAGATATCCAGCGTTATGAAGGGATGGAGCACTCTGACGCCAGCACCTAAGAGCCCCTCACCGCCCTTGGGGCTTTAGCTTGGGTGCAGTGTCGTTGCTTCAGGAGCTGTGCTGGTTAAGGAGTTTTGAGGTACTCAATACCAAAGTGGCTTTCTTTTCCTTAATTATTGTGTGGAGTGGTTTTCACTGCCTGTGTAGTTTCTTTTTTTCTTTGTGCGATTAGAGAGTTGTGGTGAGTGCCAAAAGCTTAGGCTGGTACTTAGCATCAGCGCCTCTGCAACTGTATAACTCACAATGCACAAGGCTGTACTTGAGCTCGCACAAATCCTGTGTGATTGCACAGGCTTCCATTTTAGGATGCAAGCAAGTGTGCCAAGTGCATGTGCTTCTGGCTTCGGCACTGCCGTGAGAGACATTTTTAGATGTACGGATGAAATCACCGAACTTGATTTGAGCCGAGACAAGATGTGTTTTGCCGCTGTTTGTTTTAAAATTTTTCACGTCAGCTAGGATAAGAAATGAAAGCTGATTGAAACAAATCGAATTGAATGCATGCAGATTTCTGTCAACTCAATGGTGATAATTTAATTGACTGTGCACCCCCCTCGCTAGAATGCTATTCACAACTGCGCACTATTTTTTGTGTGCAAAACATTGTTAGCCTTTGTATAAAAAGCACTTTACATGATGTATCTGTGTGCCGGTGCAGGTGCCCCTCCAAGGCACAGTGCAGGGCTGCAAACACCCCTGGATCAGACTCAAACAGCTCCATGCACATCGTAGTACAAAATGTGGACGACAACTTAAAGGAGGGCAGCAGTAAAAATTTGAGGGAGTGCGCTGGCAGCAGTAGCTGTAGTGGCTGCAGCAGCAGTGACGCCAGCATGAGCACCAATACCGCAAATGAAGGATGTGACGCCTCCAATTCAGCTATAGAGATCGTGAATCCCAGCGCCAAGAGATGACAAATGAGTCAAATCTTTCTGTTGACCAACATTCCAATAGTCCGTTTACCAAGGCTGACTGCTCTCTGTGCACGGTCACAAAGCTAATTTTTAAACTTTATTCAGCTATTGATCACTTGCTCTATTAGCTTTTAACGTTCTTTAGCCGAGAATAATTATCTATAAGCACGGATTGTTCGCTCTTTAAATATTTATTCCTCTATCTTTGACGTCATATCTGTGCTGTACGGTATACCCGTATGTCTTGAAACAAATAAACCAGGAAAGGGAACCTTGCAAATACAATTAAAACGTGGCTGTGGTAGTGTTCAAATCCTTGCCCCTTCTTCTGCCCACATCTGGACAGTGCTCACACGCCTCTCTGAGTGCCAAGCAACACACGCCAATAAGAAGTACGCGACAAATGCAACTCATCGTGCAGCTAACTTGCTGTGCTGGCTGGTTGCTCCCATCTCCGCAATAACAATTATTAACATCTGAGGGAGGTGGTTTAAGGTTCTTCGAAGTGCCAGGGGGCAACTGAGGAATTCCGAAGGAGGGTAGTGCAGCTAAGGAGCTCCGAAGGACTCCCTGCACCAACAGCCATCAGCCGATCCACACCTTCCCCAGACGCATCGACCTAAAGATCTTGGCATACTTTAATCTGACATCCTCCTCATCGGAATTAGGAATTGTGAGAACGTGACCTCAGAACCAGCTAAATGCTGCGCAGGAACAGCTCAAAGATCTCTGCCGCAGTGCACCATTCTTCAGCCAAGGAGCCTTTACTACTGCTGCTTTTTGGGCGCTCAGCGCCCATCAGGCTGATGGCCCCATCTACAACACTCACACTCTGGAGCCTTTTAAGGAACTGTGGGTTATGACTAGCAGAGAGTTGCTTGACTCTCGCCTCCAAGCTCCATGCACACTTTTTTGTCAACTACCGCAATTCGTTTTTATCAAGTTTTTGCTGGTGTTCTGAAGGAGTCCTTCATGAACTTATTTTACTTTATGAACAGGCGAGCAGTCATACTTCTTAACCAGCTGAGCGCCGCGCAGGAACGAATTCGAACAGTGTTCGAACAGCACGAATGCCTCTGCACCATCCTTCAAGGAGCCTCCGTTACCCTCCACACCATCCTTTTGGGAGTGGGTGGCACCATCTACAACAATCATACGCTGGAGCCTTTTAAGGAGCCGGATCTTAAATTTAAAAAAACAAAGAAACTTGCTTCCAAGCCTCATGATCATTCTGTCAATTACGCTGCCAAACTTGTCCATACCAGACGCGCACTTTCTAGTGCTAATATCAACTACTGTCATTAGGAGCCAGTATCAGGTCAAGCCTGCAAGCCACCAGAACCCCGGTGATCTCTATTTCGTTTTCTTTATGGTGGAGCAGTGATACGGTACGCGGTAGTACCAAAGTGGCTCCAATGCTGTTAGATTAAGACACCTTTGCTGGTGATGACTTCAAGCAAGTCCCAAGAACTAAGTGAACAGCTTTCTCCCTGATCCTTGGAACAATGATACAGCAAGAAAATGAAATCCCTTTTTTACACACCCCAAATGCCTCGAAACTCACTACCACGCAAGAACTTGCACAAGTAGCTCTCAGCTAATTGCCCTAGAAGCTTAGCAGCACTAATGTAGCCTTGACTGGATTAAGCTTGCCGGCATGAGTCCACAAAAGAAGAATGTCTTGAATAAAAGAAGAAATATGAGGCTCTGTTTATTGCGGGGGAAACTTGTGTTTGGCTAATATACACATTTTGCAGCGTACATGCGAACCACGGTGTATGAATACAGGCATGTTAGTACATAGGCTAAAAAGCCCACCCCAGAGGAAGTTTTACGCCACCTTCTGCTTTTTAAACAAGCCAAATGTCAAAGCGTTGAACACACCTGCAATGATGGTGTAAGGAGAGGTCATTGTGTGTGTTTGAACGATGTCTAACCAACAAAACTGCATTGGCCGGCCTCTGTGCGATGCAGTGCGATGCAGTTTGGGAGACACTTTCCTTACTCCCTCAAGTTCAATCGAGCAGCATGACTGCTTTAATGCATGCTACCTGCGTAAGCGATTGAGATTGAAAACCGCACACCTTTGACGACACTTGTAACGGCCGCCTTTAAGAAGAAATACAAGTATGTTGGGCTGCCAGGTTTGAGGACGGGACCCCCAATTGCAGCAAGGATTCCTGCAGGAAGGATGTGGTACTCAGTCATTACAGAGATATGTCACGATAGACTGAAGAGTACATACTTATGTCACCGGTAAAATTACGAGGCTGTCCATCAAAAAGCTGATGATTATAAGAAACGCGCAACTTACCAAACATACCACCAAGTCCCTGGGTGTTGCCCACGCGCCTGTCCATGACATATCTGCAGCTCATTTGTGTGGCAAGTGCTTGCACATTTACACGTGGTTTGCGGTCAGAATTGCACAGATTAATGCAGAGCAGTGAATGCAGTAAAGGCTTGCTACAATTGCATAAACCAGCGCAAAGGAGAGTATGGTTGAGGCATAAACAGAAACAACTAATGCTCACACACTCCTACAATAATTCCGCAACCCTCACCCGCCAGTGTAAGAGGTGACCTTCCCCTCTGTGTTGAAACACAAACTCATGCATTCAGGAGCGCCCAATATTTCCTACACAAAGGAAGAGAGCGGGAAGGATGAGATCATGGCATTCAGATTTCGAAGGACCTGGCGCATTAGACATAGGCTATATGTTACTACGCCTTACAATTCCTAAATCAGTGATACACATTACACACAAAAGCAGAGATGCCACACTGAGTAGCACACTGAAATGTACACTCCCAAGGACATTATCTTGGACTAAAAGTGAGTGTGTGTGTGTTCATGTGTGTCTGTGTGTGTCTGTGTGTGTCTGTGTGTGTCTGTATGTGTGTGTGTGTGCGTATGAGTTTGTGCGGTTCCATCCGTCGCACCTTCCCAGTTGGCTTGTACGTGGTCAAAAAGTTGAGAGGCCTGCACAGCAAAAAGTTAGCTGAGTTCTTTGCACAGCTGTCTGACGGCAGTTTGACAGTTGCTGGTGCTACGTGGCACCAAGCACTCGCTTTTCTTTTTACTGCACCAGGGTGAAAGACACGGGCATGCATGCACTCTCAACCGTCAGCGTGCTCACCCTGTGTGCGTCGCTGTGTTTCTCACAGTGAACCACACCCGATGAGGCTCATATGGATCAACACGAAAGTCGTACGGGTGTGGGTTCATGTTGGGAAAGGCCTCCTTGAATTTGAAAGACTTGACAGCCTCCAGGTACTTTTGCTTGGGCAAGGATACCACAGGGAACTCAAAACGGAACTCGGGGGCCTGGTGGGAGGTAAGTGCAGTGGAAGTGAGTGATGTGGAAAAACTATACAAGATCTACATGACTTGGAAAGGGACGCAACCACTACATCAACTCACCAGGGATTCCGGGTTTTCAAGTCCAACCCCCTTGTCAAACACCTCTTTTGCAATCTTGATAAGGTCTTTGTCCTTGATGGGGAAGTTCTCCGGGGTGTCAGGAAGGCGTGCCACCTGCACAGTACATGTGTGTGTATGTATGTGTGTGTTTGTGCGTGTTGTTCTGTCTGATGTGCGTGTATATATGCGTGTGTACGTGGGTGAGTATGTGTGTCTCTATGTGTGTGTTGGGGGGGGGGGGGGCTGTGCGTGTGTGTGCGTATGTGTGTGTGTCTATGTATGTATGTGTGTGCGTGAGTGTGTGTATATGTGTGTGTGTGTGTGTGTGTGTGTGTGTGGGTGGGTGGGTGGGTGTGCGTTGTGTGTGCGTTGTGTGTGCGTGAGTGTGTGTGTCTGTGTATATGTATGTGTGTCTGTGTGTGTGTGTGTGTTTGTGTGTGTGTGTGTGCGTTGTGTGTGTGTGTGTGTGTGTGTGTGTGTGTGTGTGTGTGTGTGTGTGTGTGTGTGTT
>Ga0307968_1001021_pt1 | contig 22071 bp, 20 predicted proteins | sample OrgLakmetagen650_FD_201834 | JGI IMG/M metagenome (GOLD analysis project Ga0307968, IMG submission 201834) | Saline water microbial communities from Organic Lake, Antarctica - #650 | ecosystem: Environmental > Aquatic > Non-marine Saline and Alkaline > Saline | place: Antarctica: Organic Lake...
TTGTCTCTTTTTCTGGTGTCTTGTTCAGTCTGGCCTCCTTCTCTTCTTGAAGCTGCCTTTTTTTTTTGCTATAGCTCAACTGCCCTCGCTGGCGGATATAGCTGTGTAACCCTTACCCTTACCCTTGGAACCAACCAGATATTTATGGTGTGGCCTCTTTTGTGGCAAAGTGCCTAGCCCTTTTCCCTTGATCTTTTTGGTTTGATTTCAGGCTTTTCCAAGCTTCCGCTCAGATGCCCCCCAGAGGCATATATAGCGATGTAACCTTACCTTGCTTACAATGATTTTTTTCTTGTGCAGCAGCCATGCTAGGCTGTAGGCCTTTATACTTCAAATTAATCACGAGATACCTACTACAAGCCGAAAGGCCAAGAGCAAGAAATTCATAAGCCTGCATGAAGCATAGGAGGCAGATGGTCTTCGTTAGGTAGCCCAGTTTGGATCTCAGCATGAACACTTCATTCGCAAGCTGCATGATTATCTTGTTACATCCATAATTCCATAGTAAACCGCTTTCCCTCTCTTCGTCTCACTTGAGTCCTTAGCACAGCTAGAAGCTACTAGGAGGAGGGCAAAGAGCAGGAAAGGAATGAACGAATTGGGTTCCAGTTATCAAGGGCAACACCTGGAGGAATATAGTGTGCTCGCATGCTTTCACCAGGACCAATGGATCTCGAACAGCCAGCTCATTACAAAACCTAGAAACGCTTCTTGTAGGGGTGCCTCCTGCAAAAATCATCAGGAGTCTGATCCGGAGGAAGTGGAGGAGCTACCGCCGCTGCTGCTGCTGCTGCTGCTGCTGCTGCTGCCGCTGCTAGCTCCTCGCTTTTTCTTCTTTGCTGGCTGCTCCTTAGCACTGTTGGCCTTGCTGTCATATCCTGCCCTCTTTGTGTCAGTCCTGCCTTCCACGCTGTCGTGGGCCGCCCTCCCTCGCGTGCTCCTCTCCTCCCATTCCTTTCCCCCTCTGCCCCGTCCATCTTTTCCGTACTCTGACACGGCGCCGTGCCTGTCCCTCCCCTCACCCTCCCTCCTACCCCTGCCCCCCCTTTCACCTCCTTCTTCTTGACGCCCTGCCACTGACTTGCTTGACCTCACTGCCTGCTCTTTCAGTCGCTCAAGCTCTCTATTACTCTCCCTCGCAGCCTCACCCGCCTCAAGAGCCCTCCTCCTCAGGATCTTAAGGCCCTCCTCATCCTCGTCCCCCTTGTCGCGCCCGCTTCCCCTTCCCCTGCTCTCCTGCTCAGCCTCCCTCCTCCCCCCTACCTCACGCTCTTCCCTCCTGTTGGAGTGCCCTCTCCTCTTGGAATCACGCCGGTCGTCCTCCTTGTCCCCTCCACTATACCTGTCCTCCTCCTTACCTCCTCTGTACCCATGCCTGTCATCCCCACCTCCGCGATCCCTGCTACGGCTGCGGCTGCGGCTGCGCTTGAGGGTGCGCTCTGAGCCCCTGCTGCTCCGCTGACTGCGCATGATGTTTTCCTGGGCCTGCATCGGTAAGAAGGGATGGGAGGAGGAGGATTTGCAGAGGAGCAACTGTGCATGCGAGGGATGCTTGTTTTTTTTACAAGGGCAAGGGCAAACCTCAAAGGCTTAGCTGGGCATAATACTAAATGCGTCTCCGAAACGGGTATTCCAGGATTAAGTTAACTAAACATGTGTACTCGTCAAAGTAAAGGCTTCAGGCCGCTCGATGTAGGAGATGAAAGAACTGTAAGCTACTATAAAGCCACTAGGCAAATCTAACCATCAAGATGTACCCCCCCCCCCCGCTTCCATGATTTGAAATCGCCTAAGCCATGTGTCCACTTCTGTTTAATGGTCAACTCTTCATTTTGTAATAAGAAACAACAAAAAAATTGCAGAGGTGGTCGACGGAGGACTGAAAAGGGGGTGTTTTTGAAACGTTCCCAGAATTTGCGCACCCCAGCTGGCAGTTTCTAAGCTTAGCACCCAGATGTAGCTGCTGATAACACCCAAGCTTGAAAGCTGCCAATAGGGGTGCACGTGTCTAATTGCCCGCGGCGTGAACCCCACTTTTCACCACCAACCTGTCATATCTCACCACCAACTGACCCGATTTGTGTCCTTTCTATATGATAAGTCTACATTTCAATAAAGAATATCATTGCAACAATAATGGGGCGAAACGGAGCAGTAGTTGGTCAGGGACCCAATTTTGGCCCATTTCCCTAAAAATATAGCAAAAGGGGTGCCAAAATGGGTGGAAAACATCCGATTTTCAGCATGTCAAACGATTTCTGATCATAAAAGAAGTACCCCTGTCGTATTTTGAGGTGAAAAGAGGCCCTGGGTAGAGTGTGGTGGCTCAATACGTAAACATTCAATGCCAAAATTTGAACTGGAGCTTCGTCGACCACCTCTGAAAAAATTGATTACTTAGGGTGAATCTCAGTGCGGCAAACATGGAGTCCTGCTTCTTTTTATACCATCAACAGATACTTGCGCTTTCTTCGTCAATTATCAATATTAATAAATATCATATCAACTCAATTGGTAAGCAATGCGCAAAGGGCAAAGGACTTACCTGGGGCAGTGAGGCACGGTCGTAATAGGGTTGATCTTCCACTCTGCGCTTGCTCCTGCAGTTTGGTTTGTATGTATGTAGCTTACAAGACCATACACGAAAGCGCACCCCCCCCTTCCCTGCACTGCAGCTGCACAACCAATGATGGAAATTGAGCAGATTGAAGAATAAGCCCATCGCTTACATCATGTTGCCGCTAGCCTTACCAGCTGTATCAAGACCAGCATTATTATGGCGGCAAAAATAGTTTGACAAAGTTCCTGCTTTCAACTCACAGGGGGAAGCACTCACCGGTCATCTGCTTCTGTGCGCAAGGCCTTGCCCTTCTCTTGCTTGGTGGGCTGCATCATGGCCAGCGTGGAAACCTTCGTTTTGTACCTTTTGCCACTGTCCCCACTTTTAGGTTTTGAGTCCGAGTCCGAGCCGGAGCTGCTGCTGCTGCTGCTGTCGTCAGAGCTAGAGGAAGAAGAGGAAGAGGAAGAGGAAGAGGAAGAGCTGGAGTCATCGCTGTCCGAGGAGCTGCTATCATCACCGCTCGAGGAGGAGCTGCTGCTGTCATCGCTGCTGGATGAGCTGCTACTGTCGTCGCTGCTGCTGCTCTCCTGCTTCTTCTTTTTCTTTTTTTCCTTGCTCTGCTTAACAGGGACAGGTACGGCGGGACGTGTAGGCCTCAGCTCCTCTGGTAGCTCGCTCGCATCCAGGAAGCGCTGCTTGTACAGCTGCGATGATTGGGAAATTTGAGGAAACTGGCGAGATTATTGGTTGTGAGCGGGCAACAAGCGAGAGGGGAGGTACGAGCGCAAAGCCGCACTTACAGACATATATATACATACTTTATAGACTTTTACTCACATACACAAATACGAACACACATGCACAACAAATTCATGTGCACACAAACACACACACACATATGACGCACACACATATATACACATATACACACACTCACACGCACACACACAGACACACGGGAGCAGGCGAGCGTGAGGATATATGAAGGCACATGCATAGCATTGCTTGCAAACATGATTACTGACACATGTATTAGTCGAGAGGCAACACTTTCATTTAACGTTGTCCGAGTATTCGACACGCCAAATTGCTTGATTCCTACATCGTCATAAGATAAGCGAGCATGTATATACGCAGGTCCTTTTCCACCTTTGGATTCTTCAGTTGTTGGGTCCTCGAAGGTCGGGCTTGGTAGACTGGCTCATTTTTGCACTCATAAGTGTAGTGCCCCATCTGCAAGTGCAATGTTCAAGAAATGAGAGTCTGTCAAGTGCGTATTGACGCGTGTTTGCATGCGTGTGAGTGCGTGTCTTGCATGCAAGTGCATGTGTGTATGCTATGTGTGCTCATGCATGCGCGAGTGCATGTGAGTGTACATGCAAGTGTGTACGTGCTTGCGCAGGTATGTGCATACGCATGGGCATATGTGTGTATGTGTGTGTGTTTGCGTGTGTGTATGTATGTGTGTGAGCATGTGTGTGTGCGCGTATTTATGTGTGTGTGTGTGTGGTGTGGTGTGGTGGTGGTGGTGGTGGTGGTGGTGTGTGTGTGTGTTCTCGTGTGTGTGTGTGTGTGTGTGTGTGTGTGTGTGTGTGTATTTGCGTGTGTGCACGAGCATGTGTGTGTTTATGTGTGTATGTGCACGCGCATGTGTGTGTTTATGTGTGTAGCATGCACACAATCATGGGCATGTCGTGAACTGCGCATGTCTTCAACACATCGTCGTGCTGGCTGCAGGCATGATGGAAGTACCTGCAAGCACTTTTGGCATCTGACGTTTTGCTTGTCTTGCATTTGTACGGGCAGGGCCTGCGTGTAAAATCAGTCAGCAGCTTTGTTGATGTGATTCCCAGTGTTTACTAGAAGTAAGTGAGCATGGGCTCTGTCTGCGATGCATCTCACCTTCCCCACCCTGCCCGCCATTGCAGCTGATCCGCTGCCTAGGATGCCCATTGCAACTTAAGGAAATTTATAAAATTTTATTAAAATATCTTGATGGAAGGCACAAAAAGAAAACATGACCGATTGTTTATCTCAATGCAATTTAAGAGAAATTTTACATCATTTCGATATCGAATGCACTGAATCGGACCAGCCCGTGTACAAATTAAACTAAACTCAATGGGGCTTTGATGGTACGTGTCGAGCAACCCAATCGGACGGCGAAGCAAGAATTGTCTAGCGCCGGAATGTTTTTTACAAACTTGGCTGTGCGAAAAGGGAGGAAAGGAGAAAGCATGACTTCATGTTGTACTCGGGTCGTGTGCCGATTGCCTCCTTGCATGGCCGCCCATCTGCGGACAATCCTTGAAGGTCATTACTTGCTGGCACCCCAATCCACTCCTCCGGTCATCACAATTGCTGCAATAGTGGACAGAGTTGCGGGAATGTTACTTTCTGTACACAGGCATCACCTTGTAATAAAATGAATGAGGCTAGCAGTCGCACTTCTTGACTGAAGGCCATTAAGGTACACAGGCATCAACTTGTAATAAAATGAAACGAACCCGGCATATCCAGCTAAAACTGCTATTCGTTACCTCATTTTGTAGTGCAAGGCCTAGCACCTTTTTTAATGAAACGTTGCTGCCTACTGAAAATGCACAAACAAAAAAGAACACATGTGCGGGTTTCACTCACCAATAATGACCCCAAACAGCCCCAGCGCACTGCATCCAGTTATGAGTGGAAACGATGGAGGTGACTTGTGAAGCACAACAAAGTTTAAAAACCGTAAAAATGAACACATACATGCATACGCTCAATTTTCCCCATTCATGCAACCTTAGTTTTAGCTGCATCATTTTTCATTAAATGCCTCAACATGGTATTAAACGTAATGTGTCAAGAAAGTCTTTCAACGCACCTCCCAAAGATTTCCACCACCAGGATTTTGACGAACAGAGCCGCGTTTTGAGCGTCAGACAAGGCGGCACTGCTGCCCACAATTCCGACACACATCCTGCTCAAGTTGAAAAAAGGTGAAGTCAGGATGATCATGCTTTCCAGTCTTCCCTTCCCATGGTCTTACGACTGCCACAGAATCGACGCCGGTCAGCAAGTGTGCAAAGCCATTTTCATAATCGTGGCAATTAATCGGATGGTGAAGTAAACGTTTTTGGGACACACCCACACATACACACACAGAGGTAGACGGATGTGGACGTTCCATGAACCGTACGTCCATTTAAATTACCACAATTTTTAATTGTTTTGGTAATGTTGGCCCCAATTTTATAACTTCAAGTGTGCATGGGCATGTACGGTTCTGGCCACCCAACAGGTACACAAACTGTGTGCAACATTCTACCATCCTCAGCATCCTGATCATTGAGTGGCACAACAATGTGATGGGCATACAGAGCTCAGCCTGAAACCCAGGAAAGCACTTCCCTCACCCGCAAACAAGGTTGGCAACTCCGCACGTCAGGCCTGACCCAAAAATGGAATAGCCCGAGTACATGGCATTACTGTTGTACGAGCCATCCTCTGAGGCGGGCACAAATTCAATCTTGGTCTGCAGGATAATGGCTACCACGACCCCGTAGATGGCAACGGCCTCGCAGAAGATTATACTGCAAAACGTGAAATGGTAATGCTAGGTTTCCCCCCGTCTTGATCTCAAGTTTTGATTCAGAACGCACACTGTGTAGCAGCTATTTATTACAGTTTGGTGCACACATGGCGGCAATCGTTTAAGATGTACTTATTATTCATGCGGTTCCAAACGATGTGAGCAACAGATTCGGGCTGCAAGGTCACAATCACACTACTGTACGGCAACTCAAGGAATGCGACTCCTACTTATAGCGAGGTTCCCAAATAACAAATCATCATTACATTTGCAAATGTTTGGGCTGTGCGAGGCCAGTCCAGCAGTAAATTATTTTCCGACTTATTGCAGACTTTATGCAATCTATGTGGTCTGCCCTCTGTTTAAACCTCTATCAATATGGGATCTGCAGTTCCTGGGGTTGCCCACATATGTAACGGCAAAAAATACTGGTGAATAGCAACAAGGTGCATCGTGGCACAATTTCAAACCCTCATGCAAGCTCCAGTAAAACATAGACCGTCCAAAGCAAGCTGGTTCAAAGCCCAAGTTTTGCCAGGCCTGGATTTCCTAATAAATTTGTGTATTGAACATTGCGAGGCGCCCAAAAAATGGTTTGTATACTCGCAATGCCACCAGTATCCCTACAATAGTTTTCTGAACTCCTATTTCAAAGCAGTTCAGTTCACCCAATTCCTGAACAAGTCAACCCCTCGCACACCTCACCTGATAAGGTTTTTTGACGTGATGCGTGGCACGCGGACAGCCGCTCCAACCAAGCTGCTTCCAGTGATGAAGATGCCCCTGTATTTAGGGACGGGGTGTATGGAGCAGCAGTTGTACGGTGTTTCTGATAGGCTCTGGACAGAGCCAAATACTTCATGAATTGCAAAGTGTGGTTGCAAAGAGTGTGCATAGCGTGCAAAGAGGCCATGACGATGGGGTGCGATTACCCCCTTCCTTGAACGAGGGTGTCACAGGCGTCACTTCTGCTGAATGTGTTGTGAAAATGGGAATCAGCTTCTGCTGAAATTACAGTGACTGTAAACACAAACGCTATTTCTACAACTTCAAGAGACCTGTTGCTAACGATCCCATAATTGCGTGTATTTGCAAGCGTTTTTTGTGTATTTGTGCAGAGCCTTAATTAATTATTTGTTGGATTGTGTAGGGCAGTACCATGTCGTATTTTTTGCAGGTCATAAGTTTGTCACTGGACCTTTGCACCATCTGAAACCCAAAATGTCATTACCACGCAGCTCCCAGCACTGAAAGCCCGATAGCAAGCGCCACGCCCATGGCAGACCAGAAGTATGGGCTGTGAGAAAGGGACGAACAGGGAGCAGGTAGGAGAGTTCACAGTAGTTTAAGCTTGGTTTTGTTTGATTGCAGAAACACCCAAGCATGCATACGTACTGTATGTCTGAAAGTTTGGAGAGACACTGAATCACTGAGTGTCAAGTTTGTCTGTGTTTATATTTTATATGTGCGCGTAATTGGCATGCATGTGATGTTTTATGTGGACGGATTCGCATGTGTGAGTAAATGCGTCTGCTGTGTGCGTGTGTGCATGCGTGTGTCTGTGTGTGTGTGTGTGTGTGTGTGTGTGTGTTGTGTGTGTGTGTGTTGCGTGTGCGTGTGCGTGTGCGTGTGCGTGTGTGTGCGTGTGTGTTTGTGTGCACGCGCCTACGTTGTGTTTGTGCATGTTTGCGTGAGTGTGTGTGTATATGCGTGCGATTGTACATGAGTGGGGCCCTGACTGACCTTATGTTACGGAATAGAAACCATAGCCAATCGTAGTCGATGAACCTGGCTGGGTTCCCCACGCTGATAATGAAGCAAATGCAGGTGAGCAGAAAAGGGAGATAGAGCGTGACAGGAGAGGAGAGGAGGCCCAAGAGCTGAACCATCCTCCTCAGTCTCTGTGAACTTAAGTCTCTGTGAGCTCAGTCTTTGTGAAAACTCAAGTAGCAGATATCAGCACATGCTCCTGTACTCCGCGCATGGGTATCTTCTATAAAATTTAATTTGCAGTTGTGTTCAAACTGAAATGTTCAAACTGAATATGAGAGAGATTAAATTGTGAAAGAATGTTTCGGAATCGACCAATGACTGGAGAACAATGGGTGTGAAGGAGGCTTAACCAGAGCCTATAACTCCCATTTAGAGCAGGATTGAGAAGTTTTAGAGGACGACTGGGCAAAGCCCTGGGCAACAGGGGATGCAACAGGGGATGCTGACCTTCAAGCACTTCTTTCCCTCCAATGACAAGGTTGGTCATCCCATGTTTGTTCACACTCCTTTGCTAATGCTGTTGCCTGCGTGCATGAGACTCAGCAGCCTCCCACGTACAAACATAGTGTGAACATTTTGGACAGAAGCTACGCGCATGTAAAGTCCGAGGCAGTTCTGCGTATCCAGCACGTATGCTTATTCTCACGATCCTCACAATCAGTTGCACCATGTGTTGCGTGCTTTTGAGCAAAGGAGCACATTTGCTCTTGCTTGCGAAGCACGTGTGCGTTTGCTGTGCGCAAATGCAGTATGGATTCCATGGCAGCAGCATTTCCGGTGCAATGTGCGTTATTACAGGTCCGTCAGGTAGACCTACATCCGGTGCAACCTTGGCTTGTGACGTCCTCCAAATCCGATGTGGTCACCATTTGGGACTGGAGCTCGCGCCAGGTGATGTCTCAGAGAGAATAAGCAGGGGACATGTTTTCAGGGTACCACATTACACAGTAGGAGAAGTGCCGTGAGCACAAGCCCTGACTTCTTCTGAGCCCTAAGCTTTCAAGGGTTTTCTTCAACATTGCTTGCGTACATTGTATGCGGGCCCCTGAGGAAAAACGGACCGACAATGCCCTATCTCTGACTTGCTGCATACAGGTGGTCCAGCAGTACCAGCTAGGGGCCATGGGTGAGGAGGACATGTGTGGGGATGTAGACCTGGCGCGCTTGCATGCCAAGGACCCAGAGTTTGCAGTTAACCCCTCAGTAGGGGCCTCTCACAGCAGTAGGTACGTAACTAGTGTTTACGCTGGGATTCTGCAAGGAGCAACGCACGAAGGTCTTGGGTGTAGTTAAGTAGTTTAATGGGAGTAGGCAACTAGTTTAGAAGTTGATGTAAAGGAGCAACCTGTTGCGATCATCATCAGCCTCACCCAAAAATATAAAGAGCAGGTGAGCGTTGTATTTCTATTGCCTGATTTAACTCATCAGCCTCAGTAGCATGTATTTCCTGTTTTGCTTTGCTGGCATGTGGACAGGTCTGCCACAGGCAAGGTGCGGGACGTGCGCTTCTTTGATCGAGATGTGGCACAAGCCTCCCTCACAGCGCAGCATATGTACTCTACTGGACCGTGCCGCCCTGCACCCAACATCCAAGACATTGCCAAGTTTCGGGCATGCAGGTTTGTGGCTATTGGAAGGTGGTGTTGTGGAAATGGTATTATAGCTGTGTTTGCTTGTGGGACCTCTTTTCTTGTGATATACTACCGGCCTGCCTCCTCTGTGTATGTCTGTGACTTCTTGATCTTGTAGATGTGCGCTCAAACTGCCGACAGGTACTGTGTGGCTGAAAGTATGCCCTCTCTCTTGGCATGCACAAAATCTGTGCTAGGTCTCTTTTTGTCGCAATGAGTGCTGTGTCGCTAAGGTACTAAGTTGGAAAATTACATCTTGCATTCTTGAAAAAAACTGCCGTGCAAAAAGACAGCGACACATCGCTTCATGTTTGACGTGCAGGATGCTGGTGGCGGTATGTGACTCAAAGGTGCTGCTGTATGAGCTGGGCTCAAAAAATGTGCGGGAGGTGCCCAAGACCGCCCTAGAGGGCAAAAGTTCCTCTTGTTGCGCCTTCCTGCTGCTGGGTGGAAAAGTACGTGAAACACTCTTGTGTGTGTGCGTGTGTGCGTGTGGCTGTGTGTGTGTGTGTGTCTATGTGTGTGTGTGTGTGTGTGTATTTGTGTGTGAAGCTATGATACATTTTTCATGGATGTACTGAAGATGTAAAAGTTCCAGCTTTGCAAAATAAGTCATTTAAGGATATACACCGATCCCTGCAGTGAGGTGGTACGTTTGGATTGTCTCTTACTATACATGGGCAAAGCTTGCACAAGCAGCCTTTTCATTAGTATAATAGATGGTAAGTCAAAAACATATAGATAGCCTCTGTGGATAGGGAAGTCGTAAATTCAGACCACATATTGAGCCAGCCCACACACCCAAAACATCCGCTCACACCACGCTCATGCCGTACACACCCCTCCAGGCCAGCCAGTCCCACTCCAGCTCCCCCCTCCTGCCCTCTCCCGTGCTTGCTCTGGGCTGCACAGATGGGGCGGTGCGTCTGCTGTCCCTTGCCACCCTCAAGCCCATAGCCCGTCTGGTGGGCCAGCACAGGAGTCCTGTGGTGTCACTCACTGTCATGGGCATGAGGCAAGTGGGGCATGGGGCAAGTCTGTTATTGCAGGCGCTGTTACCTGCAATGGAATTATTGACGTGTGCGTGTGGGTTCCTGGTGTCATTTCTGTAGGCTTGAGTGGTGCAGTGGAGTCGTGTTATTAGCTGTTGGCATATGCTCTATCTGCTGTGCTCTGTCATGGGAACGAGGCAAGAAGGCAAGGAGGGTGTGCCTGTTGTTGCTGGGGTTGTTGCTGGCCGGCGTGCTCAGCAATGCTGCTGCCTTCTTTACGGCGCCAGTTGCAGGTACTTCAGCACTTGCACATGTACAGCACGCACGTGCTTGCCTCTGCACGCAGGGGTGGGCAGTCTGAGTCGATCCTTGTGGCCCATGAGGGCGGCAACGTGCAGCGCTTTGTGCCCAGTGACGTGCTCTTTAAAGGCATGATGCCGGGGGGGGAGGTCAAAGACATTGCCCCTATCAAGGTGTCTTCCAAATTACACAAGGACAGCCTCCAGGTGCGTACCTCTGTGTGCTCATGTAGTTACTGATGCCTCTTGTTTGAAGGCTGTTATAGTAGCGCCTTTTAAGGAGCAGTTGGCAGAGTAATGTAGCTGCCGTGTAAGAAATCAAAAAGCTGCTTTGCATTGTGGTAGAAACACGCACCGTGATCAACTTGTAATTGCCCATACCTTCCAATCCAAATGCGCAGAGCATGGCAGTCATAACGACAGCAGAGAGCCCAGAACAAACACCAGGCAGATTAGTGGTGACGTGCGGTGGGTGCAACTGGCAGCTTCCTTTCCCCTCCTGCTATCATTCTTTGTTAGTCTGCATGCCCTCCTTCGGTCGTTGCTCGTGTTTACCTCAGGTTAGTAAGGTTTAAATGCTGGGCTGGCCAGAACCACACTTGTATGATGCCCAATGCGCACATAGAGGATTTGGTAGGAATTTCAAAATATGATCGATCAATGGTGGGCTTACACAAGTGCGCACCTGAATTGCCGTTCTCTCTTAAACTACAAAAGGTTAGGTTGGCAGCAATTTATTTACTGCCACACCAATCCCAGTTGGTTTTCATCAAATCCCATACGTCCATCAGGGGTAATTAAAGCTCAGGGGGGCTCCGCTTCAGGGGGGGCCTTTAATGTTTCAAGCTGCTATTGTAAAAACATGCAACAAAATAAATTCAGCTCAACCCAAACATAAAAGAATGTTAACATTCTGTTTTTTTCTGCCATCTTAAGGAGGGGGGGGGGGGGCGCTTGATAAAGAGCATGGTCTGCTGGATGTGTGCAGTGAATTAGTGATCAGCACTACTTTTCTTCCAAGCCACCCCTGGAAATAAATGTCATTATCAAGATGTGTTTTGGTGAAAACGGGCCTTGAGTGAAGGGTAGAATCACACCCTTTTTCCTATGGGAGTCAAGTGAGAGGGCAAGGAGGGGTCTATGGAGGCTCGCTTCCTTTTGACAGGCTTTTGGGATCGACGGCAAGACAGGTTGAAAGTGAACTGATTTGATCCCCCTAGTAAGCCCTCATCACATGAGAGGGCAACCAGGCAGGGTAGGGAAAGGAACGCTCTTTGCTTCTTGCTCTTCTTTAGCTTTCCTCCCTTTGCTCTCTCCTTCAGGGGCTGACAAGAGCTTAGTGGGCCTCGGGCCCGGTACCATGCAAGAGCTGTACCGCATCAAAATGCCGTCCAAGGAGTCGTGTCTGGCCTCCTGCCCGCGCGGCATGGCAACCAACGGTGCACATACCCTGCTGCTCGGCACTGACGTGAGTCCTCCTTTTTGTTTGCTGGATCAGCCACTCCTATGTGACCCCTTGTTCGTTTATATGTACAAGACGTTATAAATAAGACGCTGCCAAGAGCAGCACTAGCATTAGCTACATTCCCCCAAACAGCGACCAGCTTGCAATAGGTTTCAGGGCAACCTTGAAGCCACACTCGCTGTTGAAGGCATCATCAGGGTATCTATAACGCACTTTCAACGACCTCATTGCACAACCTCGCTGACAAACACACACACACGCGCATACACACACACGCACATGCACATGCAGATGGGTGTCCTCTTCAGTGTTCACCTTGAGACCGGCTCCATCCGAGTGGCCACTGACTTAAACGAGCTCCCAATGCTCCCTGGGGTTCCTGGTAAGTCCGTTTTTCTGTACATTTTTACACATGCCTTTTCATGATCACATGCATAACGACTGAACGGGTGCTGCCCTGTTAGCTACTTCTTCCGCATTGCCTGTCACCTCGGCGGCAGGTGCAGCATCTGATAGTGATTGTGCAGAGCCGACATCTTCCTCTCCGTCCCTCATGCGCTTACCAACAATTCGGCATTGCAGTCACTGCTCATCCCAGCCGCGCCCTCCTTGTATGCATGTCCCCACTAGCTCCCATACATTCATTCAGCTTTGATCGCGCAGCACATGTCCTCACACATGTGAATATGAATTTGATCACGCAGCACATGTCCTCACACATGTGAATAAGATTTTGATCACGCAGCACACGTCCTCACACATGTGAATAAGAAGACTCCTCCACACCTCTTACACCCTCTCCAGGTTCGAAAAAGCACCAGCCATCTATCAGCTGCATCGCTGTCCATGCACTACAGCCACACATCATTGCCGTAGCAGCTTCCTCGGGCAGCTACCTGCTCCAGTATAAGGAGGTGGCACCCCCACTGCCATATGTTGCGCTGCCCCTTTTGAGTCCTGTACAGGTGCTGTGTGTGAAAGTGTCAACACTCACAAGACATTTAGGGCCATGAAGTTAGAAGAATAACTGCGATGAACGCACGCCTTGTTATGATGTAGTACGCTCAGAGTTTCAGAGTTTCAAGATCCAGTCACGGGGCAAGGTTTGATGGTGGTAGGATGGCTTGATTGAGAGGCAATGCAGAACTGGTGGTGTAAGGATGGCTGTGTGACGTACGCTTGCTGGCTACCTTATGCACACATTGCATGGCATTCAACATGCCCTTGCCCTAAGCAGCGGTGCCTGTGAAGGCATGTGAGGACGGTAGTGCTGGGTGTATTGTGTTTGGCGTACTGCGTGATCTCAAACTTTTCTAAGCTCACGCATTATTCTGTCTACTGCAACGGGTTCCTGCATATTTGCGTGTATACACATATTAGCCTTGCTTATGTCAGTTCTGCCTACATGACTAGTGGGGGAAGCGTTGAGTTGCAATGAGCATTGCTGTCGTTGTCGTTGTGGGTGTCTGCTACACTTGCAAGCAAGCATGCACGCCTACTATGACAGTATGTGTTTGCACGAGTGCTTGTGTGTGTACAGATGTGTGTGTTTGTGTCTGTGTACACGGACGTGTTTATGTGTGTGTTTGGGGTGGTGGGTTAGTGTGTGTGCGTGTGCGTGTGCGTGTGTGTTGTGTTTGCCATTCCAATCTTGGCAAACAACTATTTCCAATCCATAATCCAAACCCCATCCTCTTTGCGGCGCTTGTCCAAATTGTTCAGTCTTATCCAAGGCCCAGCCACCCAACATCCAAGCTAGTACATGTTAAAGGAGCCTGTGAAGTGTGGGGCTGCCCGGAGGGGCCTGTTAGGTTCCTGCTAAAGCTTTAAAACAGCCCCCCCCTTTTGGCGTGCTGCCCCCCACAAGACTCACAGTGTCACCCTCAAGGTTCTTTTAAGACAGTGATCATTACGCTTAGTTTGACGCTTCGTCTTTAAAGACAGTGATTGTTACGTGCTTTCTCCAATTCTGCCCCCTCTTTCGCCTGTCCTGTCCTGATCTGCACAGGCGCTGGCGTCCTCCGTCACTGGCATTGAGGGTGCTAGTGTAACGTATGTGACTGCAGTGGGCGGAGAGGTGCACTGCGTCACAGTCTCAGCCACAGAGAAGGTAAGTGTATGTGTGCCTGTGTTCCTGTGTGCGTATGTGAAAATCGGTAAACGCGTGCAAGTGTTACACCGGTAAGTGTATGTGTTCCTGTGTGCTTGTGTGTGTATGTGAAAATCGGTAATCACGTGCAAGGGTTACACCTGTCTTGCTACTACCTGTCTCGCGTTATCATACCCCACGACCCACACTCCCATCTTTGGTTTCTTTCCCGCTCCCCCATTTGTTCCATGCATGGATTCCTCTACACAGGCACACAACCATTCCCAGCACGCCCATCTGTGTTTTCGGCCTTCCCACACTCCTTGCACACATAAGCTCAACACCAGAACATCACTACATGACTAATAAAAGCACTGTGCACCTCACCCCTATCACCCCAGGAAGTGCCTTTACCCATCGAGCCTGAACCCACGCCCCCTCCCTCGAACCCCAACGGCCCTGCTTCCAAAAAAGGAAGTCAACTCGGTCCCTCCCCGCACCAGCCTCAGCAGTCTCAGATCCAACAACCTCAATCTCAGCAGCAGCAGCAGCAGCAGCAGCAGCAGCACGCTGGGTCCCTCCCAGGTGGCAGCCAACCTTCTGCCAAGGAAGAAAAGAAGAAGAAGGGCTTGGTGGCAGGGTTGTTTGGGCTGGGCGGGGGAAAAGACAAGGACAAGGACAAAGACAAGGAGGAGAAGGCGAAGGACAAGGCAAGGGGGGCTAAGAAGGAGGAGGGGGGAGCAACTCCCCCTGGCAGGCCACCAGCCGGTGCCCCTGCGCACCCTGCAGGTTACTCTGCCGCAGATGCCATTGCAGCAGCAGAAGCCGCAGAAACGGCGGCGGCCATTGCGGCAGTGGAGGAAGCCGAGCAGAAGGAGTCAGGGAGCGACTATGCGGGCGTGTTTGGGGGCAGTAAGGTTGGGAGCCACCCTGACCCTGCTCCTGCTGCTCCTCCTTCCGCGCAACGTCCCAGCTGGTCTGAGCCACCTATGAGCAATGCGCAGAAGCTGCAGATGCGGCAGCAGCAGCAGCAGTACCAGCAGCAGCTGGTGAGCAAATGCTGACACGAGAAGTGGCTCTCCTCCTAGGCACGCTAGCAAATGCACTAAATCATGCACGCTCAGATACGCATGTACACTGCGCTCAGACATACACACTGACACACAATCGCATACGTTGCGTCTGCATATGCACACAGCGCGAGAACCAGATGCAGGAGATTGAGCAGGCGCGTGTAGGAAAGCAGGCAGGAGGGGGTGCAAAGAATGTACCTGCTGTGCCGGGGCAGCCTGCCACGTTGGGAGTACCAGGGTTGCCAGTTGGCGTGCAGGTGTGTTTCTGTGGGTGCGCGAGGGTCTTGGGTGTGCGTGCATGTCAACTGAAGGTGGGTGAGGGCGTGGGTGTGTCTAGCTAGGAGTCTGGTTTTAGTAATGAGATGTTCCCACTTCAGGTCATCTGCACATTGCAAGTGAGCTTGAGTGGTAATGAGCTTACACTGTAAGTTACAGCCAGTATGTGCAGTCACACACTTAGTTTGGCTATCGGGTTGGCATGTTATCTTGTTCAAGCATTTGTGGTAAGAAACACATCTATTGAGGACCAGGGGTTGAATTAGGTGGACACATGCGCATCAGGTGGTTCAGCATTACAGGCCTCGTTTCTATTGAGCATATGCACTGCCTTTTGTGTTCAGTCCACTGATGCAACTGCACAAGCACTTGCTTGCCGTATGGGTAAAAGTCTGGCACCGCGAAGAGTTTGGAAACCAGCAGGAACACATCATGCGGCAGGGGGGGAGAGCAAGGCTTGTATCTCTACACGCTGCACTCAACCCACAATGCACACACCTGTGTTTTGCTTCGCACGCAAGCAGCAGTAGACCAGATCCTTGTTGGTGTGAAGCACCGTCAGATATTTATGCTGCGCCCCTTCCCCCTCTCTTGCACATTTGACTGTTTCTAAAGCAGATACTGCACGGCACTTGGGCAGTCTTGAGGCCACTCACTTCCTCCTCCCTACACCTGAACACACCTCTCAGAATTTGCTGCAAAACGGAGGAGACCGCAAGCTCTCAGGTCTGCCTGGGTCCCCAGCCGTGCAGGTGAGCGAGGGGGGCAGGTGGTTTGAGAGGGCAAATCGCAGGCAGGCTGGCCCCTAACCTGAATGTGACATTAAAATTACTTGAGAGGGTACATCACTTGAGAGGGTACATCGCAGGCAGGCTGACCCCTCACCTGAATGTGACACTACATCACTCGAGAGGGTAAACTGTAGGCTGGCCCCTCACCTGACTGTGAGGCTTCAGGCCCTATTGCAGCCTGTGTTGTGTGTTCCTTTCGTTCCCAGCAGCAGCATGTCTGTGTTCTCTTTTGGTGTAGTAGTTGATGTGATACAGGTGGGGGGCGTGGGGTTGAGGGGGATGAGGGCACAATAATGGCTGGCCTTTGCTATGTATCCGCATGGGTATGTGCTTGGTGTGTGTGCGTGGCTTGACCGTGTGCATCCGTGTTGAGTCTACCCGCTTTGTCCCCTTCAAGACAAATGTGCTCATTGCACTTAATGTGCTCATCTTATGTGCAAACACTAAATCGCCAAAGGTGCACCAAAACCTTTGTGCAGCAATGAATTATGTGTAGTGTACACCAAAGTGGTGCGTGGATACTGTACCCGACTGTACATTGGATGGATTCACTACCTTAAGCACCCTGCATATATGGTCCTACCCAACCCTAGTCATTTAGCTCATGTATTGTGAACCACACTTACTCAAAACTTATGCACGAGCCCCATCCACGTCTCGATGCCAGAACCTTGCACGCACGCCCATGTTTACCTTCAACTCACGCAATGAGTAAGCCTCGCCACCCTGTGTTAGAGTCCCTGACCGGCCTGAGCTGACCCCCTTTTCTGTGCGTTTGCGTGTACATGCAGGTTCTAAGCTGTGCAATCATGGATGCAGGCAAGCCTGTCACAGCTGCCACGCTGGGCTGCAGCAGTGACGGCACCTACGTGTCTGTGGTGTGGCCAGCTGCACGGCAGTACAGCATCTACCGCCAAGGCACAGCCAACTGGGAAGCGTGAGTTGTTGGTGCACGTCCTGTGGTTGTGCTTCTTCTTTTGCTTCGTTCTCCTCTTGCTTATTTGTTGCTTGTGTGCGTGTAACCTCACACATGTGTGGTGCTAGTTGTACTACACAAGAACACACACACACATCGAACGTGGCATGGGAATCAAGTGTGCTTAAATACTATCGCCTTCCCTTGTGCTTCTCACAGGGTGGTCTCCGGCGCGGGTGTTGGTGTAGCGTGGGGCTGGAACGAGCACGTGTTTGCGGTGGTAGAGGCCGCTGTGCCCCCTCAGCCCGTGGCCCTGGCATCAGGCTCCAAATCAGGCACCAGCAAAAAGGCAGCAGCCAAGGAGGCAGAGATGAGGTGCGTGTTCAAGCTCGCGTGCCTTGTATTTGTGTGCATTGCTGTCAATTGTAGAATGAATTGTACATCTAGTGTAGAGTATGTCACGTATGTGGTATGCGGTAGTCTTTTGCTTCAACGGTGAAGACTACTGTGATATACAGCAGTCTCTGCACAACAGGACGTCAGTGTGTCTGTCATTAATTGCATGCAGTCTATGATTGTTCGTTATTCTGCTGTGTTGCTGCTGCGATAGCTAACGTGCATTTCTTCTCTGCTGTTATAGTCCAACACAGATACAAACTTACCTGGATCTTTTGTGACTAGCAGCATGCTAATGCACACACACATACACACACAAGTGCACAAACATACGCACGTACATACACACAAATACACACATGTACTCACAAACAACACACATACTCACACTCACAGGCGTGCCAACGAGCTGGCTGCCGAGGCTGCTGCCTTGGCCAAGCCAAACAGTGTACAGGTGTGAGACGGAGGGCAATTGCAAATGGGAAGCCTGTTGGCCTGCGCGGTTATGAAGTTCCCTCGATCAGGAGACTAAGAAGATACTTGTGCACGGCAAAAGTGTTTTTAGACGTTATGAGAAGCAGCAGCTCCTATGAGTGTGTTTGCTACAGGCAATGCCCCTCAAAACGCCATATTCCTCTTGGTTGCTGGACAGACGGAATTGAATCGGGCAATACAGTGAAAAAAGCTTTTGTTTGCCAAGTAAGCTCAAAAGTGTGCAGCCAAGGTTGAGTTGCCGAGTGCCTGCACAAAACAAGGAGGAGGAAGCGGATTTGTTCGTGCACAAACCCACTAGAGCAGAACGCACACACGTCAGGGTGACACATGTTGTGCGCACTCCATACAGATCATGAAGATCTCCGGGCGCAGCGTATCAGGCATGGGGCACGTCACCCTGCAAGGCGGAGATGCTCCCCTGCGAGTGTCCTCAGGCCCTTTGCTGGGCATCACCACCAAGAAGCACCTGCCAGAGTGGGTGATGGTGGTGTTGATGTCCTGTGTGTGTGGTGTGTGGTGTTTTGTTTGGAGGGTGATCGCGGTGTGATGTGCATGATTGTGGTCTGTACGATTGTGGTCTGTTGTGTGTACTAATATAACGTTGTTCCAAAGAGTTGTGATGCAAAGCCGGTCTTGACGTAAAGCTGGTCCTGGTGTTAAATTGTGCCGATGTAGGGTTGCCCCTATTTTTCATCTACCGGGCAATTGGCCGCTGAGCGTTGCAAAACTGCAGGAGTGGAGCGTGCGCTGCCACTGATTTTGTTTTGTTTGATTGGAGCATGAGATGTCATAACTGCGGTCTTGTATCACCTCCTTTGCTGTCAAGAGTTTCTGCAGGAGGTGCCTAGCCAAACATGCATTGTATGTACGCAGGAAGTGCACATTCACAACACCTTCTCCTGCCAAAACTATACACTCTGCATACAAGTTTGAGGGCACCAAGCAAGCTTTTCACCAGACGCATATACACCACCACTCCTTTCCTCATGTAGTGTTACGAAAAGGGTAGGGCTGATATGGATGCCCCTCTCTGCCTTCTTTGCTTGCAATTGCTCAAGTGTGCCTAATATGCTACAAGCTTTACAAAAAAAAGCCTTCAGTCGAGAAGTGCGACTGCTAGCCTAATATGCTATACCAATCAAGTTTACATGAGAAGTAAACTCTCCAAGTACTTGAACACGCAAACGCACAGATCACACACACCACACATACCTTCCCCCTCCCCCTCCCCCTCCCCCTCTATGCAGTGTGCAACTGGTGGGCGGTGCTGAGGTGGACGCCCCCCTGTCTTTCCGCCTGCACACCTGGACCGCGCACAGTAAGCAAGTGGGGCATGAAGTGCCAGAGCCATCTGCCATCGCGTGGGACCCCACAGGCATCCTCGTGGCCCTAGCATATCCCACACAGGTGGGTGCGTGTGTTTGTTGGCATAAATACGTATATTTAGGGTTGGCCCGGACCATACACATGTGTACGGTTTACGCAGGTATATTGGAAGAAGTACGTGTGTACGCGTGTGTGTGCGTGTGTGTGTGTATGCGTGTGTGTGTTTGGCCCTAATCTTGCACACGTGTATGGAGTATGCTTGATTGGAACTTGAGCAGGGACTCCCTATATGTATAGGTCATATACAGCACTGTACGATACCTTGCTCCGCCCCCCCCCCCTGGAAAAGATATTATACCTTAACTTCAATATTGTGTTTTCCCTGCGGAGTTAGTGCAGTAAAGTTTAATATATATTTATTTATTCTTTGGGTGCGGGGTTTGCTTGAATCATTTATAATGTTTTAGAATTATTGTGATAATTAGTCAATACTATTTTATAATTATCGCGTGTTTTGGTTTCTGCAGCACTTGCATTGAGTTGGAGGGAAGCATGGGAGTGTTACCCAGAGTAAAACACTGTACTTAAAACTGCACAAGGTAAAGGAGAAGCTCTGCGGGGTTGATGCGGGGAAGGGGCAAAATAATTATTTCTGGGGTGCGGGGAAGGTGGAAAATGCAATATTTTTTTGGGGTGCGGAATGAGTACGTGTTTCCCCTCAAAAGAAACTAAAAATATTAACCGACCGTTTTGAGCAGTTTGATCACCGCCCCCTTTAAAAAACGGTGATTACAGACGGTGATATATAAGAAAAGGCACGGCATATGAATGTGCAATCTTGTCTAATCCACCTTGTGTGCGTTTGTGCGTGGAGGGAGATGGTGAGCCTTTTGCTGTTGTGAATGTGGCTTCCTGAATTTGAACGAGTTTGTGGTTGGGAGGAGGGCGTGTTTTTTGTCATTTTAAATTACCCTCCATGCACTTGGGTGCGTAAGCCATCTGCCATGGCAATGGGGAGCCCTGGTAATCTGCATTTGAGCGAGAAGTTGTAAGCGCAGAATGACAATCGCAAGTACATCCTGCTGGATTAAAAGTCCCGCACACTAGTTTTTAGTGCTGCATCAGGCCGGTGCTATAAAAGGAGAAAGGTCAGGCACGCAATGATTCACAGATACACATACACACGCGTATGCACTCCTACACATACGCACATACGTATGCGCTCCTACATGTACACACACACACATATGCACTCCTACACATACACACACGTATTGCACGCCTGCAGGTGCTGCTGTGCTCAGTGTCGCCCACACTGCAAGTCCTGGCCTCGCTGCCCCTGCAGTGTACGCTGAGCATGCAGTGGGCGATGCGTCAGCTGTTTGTGCTCACACAAACGCACACGTACGCTGTGTGTGTGGCTCTGCCTGGCACGGGTCCCACGTTCCAGGGTGACCTGCCGGTGGTGCAGCTGGTGCTCGAGGCAAGTTATGCACACACATACACACACACAAGCATTTGCAAACAATTGTCGAGCCTATTGTGAGCTAGGCTTTTGCCTATGATGCTCCTTCTGAACAAGTCTTTGCCGGCGTTCGGGCGGAAGAGACGTGTGTATGTTTAGTTGCAATGAAGCGCGCAAACAGGACATGAGTTTTCCTGCTGGTGCAGCTGGATGCAAAAGGGTAATATGTTGAGGAAGGCAGGCTTTAAATGTTTAGGAAGGCAGAATAAACACACATATAGAGATTTCAAATGGCTGTCTTCTTTGGGCCTTATTGTTGAACATCTGCTCTGCCTCTCCCTTTTCTCTTTCTGATTAATTATTAAGCACAGACATTCACATGGAAATTAAGTGTGTACACACACATGTATAATGTGCACGCATGTACACAACCACACACATGAATACATACTAACGTAATGACTTTGCCATGTGCGCACGTCACCACCTTGGTCTGCTCGTCAAGCCTTGCGCCCTACCCTCCTCCTCTTCCCACATGTTATCACGCACACGCGTACACAAGCATACAATGGTTACAATGGTTACAATTGGGGGTGACCTTCAGCCAGGTTGTTTGGCTGATCGGCTGCTGACTGGTCTCGGCCAGCCACAAATAAATCCATAAGCTCAGAAAGAAAAAGAAAAAGTCTATTGTTCTGCTGAGAAAGGAAATCATGAACAAGTTGGTTGTTGACCTGTTGCAGCAAAAAGGGTTGGGTTGCTGAAAAGTCCTCAAAAAAAGGTGTAAACAGGAAGGAAAAGTGTTTCCTCAGCTCACAAACCTGATGGTCTTGGCAAATTAAAAGAGCATGCACCTCGTTCTGAACATGTTCATCTTCACCAGGACATTGGTCACATACGCAAGAACCATCTTCAAGCCACGCTGCTGCCTCAACTTTCAAAGTATGCGC
>Ga0307968_1001024_pt1 | contig 22047 bp, 25 predicted proteins | sample OrgLakmetagen650_FD_201834 | JGI IMG/M metagenome (GOLD analysis project Ga0307968, IMG submission 201834) | Saline water microbial communities from Organic Lake, Antarctica - #650 | ecosystem: Environmental > Aquatic > Non-marine Saline and Alkaline > Saline | place: Antarctica: Organic Lake...
ACACACACACACACACACACACACACACACTCACACACACACACACACACACACACACACACACACACACACACACACACACACACACACACACGCACACACACACACCCACGCACAGGCACAATGCTCTTTGGCGAGGGCAACACCTACGAGGAGGCCTGCCAGCTGCTGGATTGATGCATGGATGCAGGAGTGAACTTCTTTGACAGCGCAGGTTTGATTGAAACTTGTGAGCAAAATGATCAGCCTCGATCAGCCTCAAGATTATGAGTCTGGTTAAATTCTCCACCAGGCTGCATTTTTAAATGCAACTGCAAATTTTGATACGTCTCAAAGAGTGGAAATGCTTCAACTTTGGAACTTTAGCAGCCGCCCCCCTTCCAACCAGAGATGTACCCTGTGCCCCAGCGAGCTGAGACTGCAGGAATGAGCGAGCGCATGCTAGGGCGCTGGATCAGGGAGCGTGAGCTGCCCACCTCCCTCTAATCTACAAGAAGAGGAGCCGTGGCCATCTGAGGCACTGAAAGCTGGCTGTGGCGGCTGCTATGGTGTGCTCATAGAGCTTCATGAACATGCAGCTGATGCTGTGCCAGTGTCCAGTTCAGTGTCCTGAGCAGCTGAGCTGCTTGCCTGGGCGCCACTGGAGTCAGCACCAATCTGTGCACCATGCCCACTCTCGTTTGTGCTCGCGCTCCTTGTGCTGCTGGGTACTACACTCCTTGCACCTATGCTTTCCACCCCTTGCAACACTAAATTGCTGCTGCTGCAGCTGCTGCTTGGTGGGTAAGTCGTTAGAGGATAGGGAACAAGGCGCGCATGCGGGCCTTACCCAAATAAATCTTGAATTTTACGTTTCACGTGTTTGGTATTTACCAGTCATAAATCCGGGTTTGCTAAAATAATATAATTTATAGCCTGAAGAAATGACGTTCTCAAAGGAGTGTGTTGACTACCTGTCTGTCTCGGCTCCAGGGGGTGGACAAGCTCTGGGGTCCCCTCTGAAGAAGCAGAGAGTGAGGCGCCTGGAAAAACCTGCCTGCCAGGTTGCAGACAAAGCAGGCCGTACCATCCTCATGCGCGCTCTGGAGCTGGAGTTCCAGAAGTGTGGCACTTCATTCGTTCTTGTTGCCACTGACGCGCTGTGCCTGGCTTCCTGTGAGCTCAAGGCAGAGCTGCTAAGGAGGCTGGAGAGCAAGCCAAAAGAGAGGGCGCTGCTCCAGGTGAGACTTGGTCCCTCCTACCGAATGTGCGTGCGCGCGTGCGCACGAAAGCAGGCTGTGCCTGCCCTCCTTGTGTACTTGTGTTTGCGTGCTCGTGGGCGTGCTTGTGCATGTTTTGGGTGGGTGGGTGTGTTGTGTTTTCTGCGCACACCATTTGCAGGCTGTGCATGGCTGAATGGCAAATTGGTCTGCAATCCCCTTCATTTGCAGGCTGTCAGCAACGCCCTTCGCGAGCTATCCGTCCTCGAAGGTGGGCGCAAGGGTGGCCCGCAGGAGCTGAAGCACTGCCCTTTCTTCTGGCTCGCCAGCTGCGTGGTGGAGCTGTCCACGATACGTGACCTGTTCAGAAGGTGCGCGCGGTCTCTGTCTGCAAGTTGTTCCACCTGCGCTGCAACTTGCATTTCAATTGTATACAATGTAGTGAGAGCGATTCAAGGGGGGCTGTGCCCCCCCAGCACCGCCCCGCTCTTGCGTTTGCATAGTCCCTAGGGTTGGCCAGAGCCATACATATCGGTGTACATACGGCAATTTTGGCAGGGAAATCACCAAATATACGGTCATATAAGGTGTGTACATAAACGTTTCTGGCCAACTCTAAAGTCCCTGTCACACCATACCATGTCTGAAGCTGTGTGTCATGTGCAGCGAGCAATTCAGGGGGGCTGCATTCCTTCTGAACTGCTCCTGTGCAACCATTTCTGAGCCATTCTGGTCTTTGCAAGCTGCAATGACTAGCGGCATGGAAATGGGTCGACAATTCAGGAGGGCTGCGTGTTGGGATTGGTCGGCCTTCTACCACACTCAACGACACCATTGCTGAAGGGCTAAGAATATGATGGGAAACATTTTGCGTATGTGAAAAATACACCCAATTGCATTCCGGGGGGAACAGTGACACGCGACCCCTTTGGAGTCACGCGTGGAGGGGGTTTGACCGGGGTGTTCCGGAATCAGCGCAAAATTGGCTTTTGTTTCAATTTTACAATTTTTACACTGTAAGACTGCCTGGCTAGCTCAACGCTCTATTCTTCTGCCACGTTTCCACCCGAACATAAAAGGACTACGCCCAGGGGGGCTCCGCCCGAAAAGGCCAAAAAATGGCATTTTGACCCCAAAATGGCCATTTTTGCTCCGTTCTCCTCATTTCAATATGTTGCATGTGTTACACATACAAACGATTGGTGTAATAACGAAAGGGAAAGACAGGAAAGGAAACAGAACAGTAAAATTAATGTTTCTTGACCAACTGGACGGTCGACACCGTCATTTCTGAGACACCGTCATTTTGACGCTCTTACGGTACGGACTGTCCACCGTACCGTAATTGCGGTGCACAATTGCTCTGACAGTGTCATTGCACAGCCCTGATCCTTGCCCTTCGGCCTTGCTATTCCTATTGGTGCCTGTGCGGCTGATATTTTTGTACATTTACCTGTTGATCCATGCCGGCAGCTTGCTCAGCCCTGTGAGCCCATCATCAAGCTGCCCTTGTGCTCAACTGCTCTCCTTCTGTCCTTGCGCAGGCCTGAGGATGCTGTGAAGGCGCGCTGCCTGCTCAGTGATGTATTCGCTGAAGTATTTGAGGTCTTGCTGCCTGGCCCCTGGGCATCATCTGGGGCATCTGAAGATAACAGCAGCGAGGAGCAATGGTTGCTCCCAGCATCCCAAGAAGAGCGAGAGACAAGGAAGATGAGCCAGGTGTGTGACCTTAGGCTAAGACAATGCCTGGGCAGCTGATAGGCTTAATTATACATTGCGTTGCGACGAAGTGGTGAAGAGCCATCTATTGATGTGTGAGCTTGCCTGTGTCTTGCTTCTCTTGTTGCCCGATAGCTCATTTTCCCTTCATTCTGACATTAAATAAATTTGCACGGTCACCAAACCATCCGCTGTCATAACGACCTGCTTTCCAGGAAACCTTGAGTGTGCTGCTTGAGGAGGCCCGCCATGCTGACATGCTCCTTGTTAATCGGAACACAATCAGCGCTCACTGACAAATGGCCGCGTCAAAGACTGCGTGCACCTGCTGGGATTGTTCCAGCAAGCCGTGCAAGGCGGGATTCCTGTGCTGTCGTCTTGGTCACATTTAGCCAAGCATGCACTCCACGTCTCCCGAGAGAGGCTGGAAGAGCACCAAGCCCAAAGCAGGCAAGATGTGGGCAGCTCACGGCTTGCATCACGGCTGAAGGACTTTTGCCTGTGAGCAGCTGCACACACACAGCAGCAATGTCAGTCAACACATAATAATCGCTACGGGTCAGTCATGTTATGTCAACACATGACTGTCCTGTAGCGTGTATTTCCTGTATTTTGTGGTGAGGTGCTGAGTACACAGTGTTTACCGGTGGCCTCACTTGCCAATTTTTTGATCTTGCTGTACACTTGCCCCAGCAGACAATTTGTGATTGAAGGGGCTCGATATGTAGTTTAATTGAATCGCAGGCCAGTCTGGTAGCCTGCATATGGCTCTGCTGTAAATAATATTAGGAGAGATGTACCTATGTAAATAATAGATTGGAAAAGGACGTGTTTCTGGTGTCGTATGATGTGAGCGGTCGATCATGTCTATGCAGGAGGGTATGAAGGAATGGGACTGACAGTCAGTCGCTAACTGCGATACGATGTAGATATGTGAGCATGTTTTGAGAGGATGAGAGTGTGTGTTTTTCATTTTTGGCTTTGTTGCTGGCACGTTTGATTGCCAATGTAATGGTGTTCAACCCAAAATCAAGGCTCTCGGGTTACAACCTGACTTCACAGCTGGAGTGGCTGTAAAAACTGGTAGGCAGCGTAACAAGCCAAAGAAGAAAACATTTAGCCATTTACATGACGCCATTCAATCAGATCGGTTGACTGCTAGTCAGCCCCACCAAGCAAGGCAAGGACAGGGGGAGCTAACAAAGCAAGGCCTATTTCAGCATTTAAGGATAAGGCCTTCAGTCAAAACTTATTAATTCATTACACACGCCATTCAGTCACGGCTAGTTATGATAAAATCCACAATGTCAGAAATAAAAGGATATACACAGTTGTTGCACTGGTTCATAAATTGGGCAATTGTAAACAACAGTACCGCGCGCACAACCCCTTTTCGATCCATAAGCTCAGTAACATCACAGATGATAAAACCCAGCCCCCCAGCCAAAATATATACGTGGAAAAACAAAAAATTTGCCTTCTGCCTGGTGCATGCATTCAACATGGCACTTGGAAAAAAATCTTAGATGGTGATGAGCTGGGATTCTGGGCCACATTCAGCGAATGAAAGAAACCTTAATGAGGCGCAGAATACGAGATGTCTCCCTCCAGACATTCTACACCCCCAACATTGGCAAGCAACGTTAATAGCATGGTTGTCAACCATTATTTGGCATCTCACCTTCAGTTCCGTCTCTGCTGCTCCGCTACTGGTACAGCTGTTTCTGTCTGAGGCCGAGACACTCTCCAGCGCTAGGTTCATGAGGTCCTGCTGCGTAGGCCATGCTCCCTTTTCAAATCCACTTCACGCTGCAAAACCCAAAACAAGTCAATACCTGCCGGAGCAAACCCCTCGACACTACCCGTAGGATGATAAAGCAAACAGAGGCACACCTGACCCGTCCACCTTAATATCCAAGATAACAAGGTCAGAAAAAGAGGGCAGCTCTGAAAGGCAATGGCTACACAGCTCCATAATAGACCAGGCAGCCTTCCACGAATGCACCAGCTCACTGAAAAACAACATATCACCAGGCCCAGACGGTGTCGTTAATGAGGTCCTAAAAATGCTCCCTTCTGAAATACAGAGGTAATACACATGTTGTTATCATAATGTGCCACCGGAGTGATCCCCCAGGCTTTAAAAAATAAAACTGTGCTCCTGATAAAAATAAAGGAGAAGAGCAGAAGAGACACAAATAACATCGTATAGGCCCGTTGGATTAGCTAACACCCTCTACAAACTACGGACACGTATGGTCACAAATGCAATGTACGAATATGCAGAATGCAATTCATTGCTCAGCAACACACAAGCAGGCTTTCAAAAACAATTAGATACCATTCACCAACTTGAAAACGTCATCATGGCCCTTGAAGATTCAAAACTACACAGCAAGGACACATATGCCCTCGTTGTTGACTTTACCTCCGCTTTCAACACAACTGACCATGACCGCAAGCTATGGATCATGTACAATATGGGCTTCCCTACGGATGCAATTGAAGCGGTGAAGCATCTGTACACACAAGCAAGCATGCAGATCCGCCTCCCAAGCGGTGGAAGTACGGATCCTATTCCTGTAGAGAGGGGAACGATTTAAGGAGACACCCTATCCCCTTTCCTCTTTCTCTTATATCTAGAAACTCTTTTGCGGTGGCTCCATGTGGGTAAAAGAGGGTATAATCATGCATGTGCTGACTCACATGACCACCCAGGCAGCCTGGTTAACCTAAAGCACCTGCACCTTAACAAAACCCTGAGCAATGAGGCCTTTGCAGACGACCTAATATGCCTGGTAGGATCCCTTCAAAACCTAATTGGACCTTAATTAAATGACACAAAGGAGCAACTCACTAAAACATCAGACCTGCAGCGGTCGGTTCAAAACAAATACGACCTCAAAGTGTTGCGACCACGTCTAGGCAAACCCGTGCCATGACCAGGCGGGATCTACCTGGTACATCTGCTGCTAACGATAGATTAGCGAGCACAAACAGAAAGCATACACAACAGGACCCTGATGAGCACGATGCATCTCAATCAAGACAGATTCAAGGCAATGCTAACAAAGCTGGACGATTGGAAAATCTGCACCAGTGTTCCCAAGCCTGATGACAACCTGATGATGGTGTCAACTTACCGCGGGCACCTAAGTAACCCCTTCCCTTAATCATCATGCTGGCTGTGTCATCACTACCAGCGGAGTCTTTTCTTCTTCTTTTCTTTTCTTTGAATGAGGAAGCATTACCAAGCACTAAGCCATTGAATACACCCTGCTTGGATTACTGCTGCTTACCTGCCGTCCTGGCTTCTTTGGTTTACCTATGCATGCGACTTGTTCAGAAAGCCAAAATCCTGGTTTTCTGGTAAGCACACAAGAAGACTAGGAAGTCAACCAGTAAGGCTTTCCAACTTTCCAACTGAGCCTCTGTTACCCCCCACTCCATCCTTTGAGAGTGGGTGCCACCAGCTACAACAATCATATGCTGGAGGCTTATAAGGAGCTGGGCCTTGATTCTCAAAGAAACTTGCCCCCAAGCTTCATGTGTCCTTTCCAGCACTATTATCGACTCTCACCAGGAGACGGTGTGAGGTCAAGCATGCAACCCTCCTGATTCCCATTAACCTTTTTCATATTCTATTGGCGGAGAAGTTTCACAGTACCCGGTACCAAAGTGGCTCCATTTTCGTAAATGTGCTAAGTGTTTTTTCACTGCCTGAGTAGTTTTTTCTTTTGTTAGATCTGAGATTATGTGTGGTGCGGAAGAACTTCTATTCGGTTGTGCACTTCACTCAATTTCAAAGGAAGTTCTCCATTCTGTTTGCTAATTGTTTGCCCGCGGAATAGTTGAACATAGGCTTGGCGATGGTTCAGAATGTCTTAACAATCACTGAGAAAACTGAACGCATCCTGTCATACAATTTTATGGCCGAAGGACTGCTGATAGCAACAAAAAAGCAATTAGTGACTTTGAAGAGCCCATGCAGAATAAAAGTACGCAAGAAGAAGTTTGCACTTTCACAAGCCTCCATCATCATTCACCCCAGACTTGCACCTGACATCCAGCACCGTAAAAGGGCTGTGTAGAAGACCAACGGCACCCACTACGATATCAATTCACTAATGCAACTTTGCGCTTGGCATCTAAAACCATTCAGCGCGTTGTTAAGTGTGGTGGAGAGAATAATGGAAGTCTAGGTGACTGATCCTTCACCCTTCACGACATCTCTGAGTGCCACTGTAGACCGTCGGGTCAGATCAGTGCCTGAATTAAACAACAGGTTCAGACTGATACCTAACCAGTTCATCAACATTGAATTGGTTGCAGTCGCCAAAACGCACGAAGTCATGAAAGTGGTGCGACGATATTACCATAGTTGACAATTTTACCATAGTTACCATGCATATTATAACATAAATGATTGCATCAGAAGTATGTATGGTAACTATCATCAGAAGACTAATATCTTATGCATAGTCACCGTCTGTTCTCCATTGTCTCGGGTGGGGCCCTGGCTAGTTTGTATGAGCACTAGCTGAAGGTTTCTCCGCAGTGTACGCTGATTGTACCGTCTCAGCGACGAGTCTCCTGTGCTAGGCGCAAACCCTCGTTCAAGGCCTGTGAAGATGGTTGTCCCTCACAACATGTGCTCACTTCCACCTACTGGATTTTTCAGCACCGGCTTTTTCTCTCCAAAATAAATCATGACAACATCATGCATGGGGCGCCAGTGAATGTTTGTTTGTGTGTATGTGTGTGCATGTGTGTGTGTGTGTGTACTAGCAACCCTTTAGTTAGCACTCTCTCTACAGCACATTTTCTTGTCTCTCTGCCAAACAGCTTGCGCAAAAGCAGGTGCATCTCCCTCGTGCACAACGAAACGCGAAATATTCCAGTCACGTGATTTCAGCCGTTGGGACAAGCCTTTTTTTGGCTGAGCAGCTTTTCAAGCAGTGCCTTGCCAGCATCGTTCGGTGGAGGGGCTGTCTGCGATTGCTGTTGCTGTTGTTGCTGTTGCTGCTGTTGCTGCTGTTGCTGCTGCTGCTGCTGCAAATGCCGTGCTGCTGAGGGGTTTTTACCTCGAGTCTCCACATCAGCATGAACCACTGGAGCGTTGGGTGGTTGGTGGAAAAGAGGAGGCTGGGGTTTGGGTTGCTGGACTGGTACGTACTTCCTAGGTGCTGAGCTGTGCGTGCTATGCTGCGAAGGCTGCTGCTGCTGCTGCTGCCGTGCGTGTATGTTTGCAGTGGGAGGGTTCATGGGGGTGGAGGTAGGTGCGCTCTTTCCTTTGTCCTGCAATGAAGCTGAGGCTGCCCCAAGTGCCCTGGCCAAGAGCTGCATTTGTGAATACGTGCGTATGGTTGTGCGTGTATGTGTGTGTGTATGTCTCTGTGTGTGTTTATGTGTGTGTGTGTGTGTTTGAGAGAGAGTGTGTGTGTGTTCACGTGCGTGTGTGTTTGAGAGAGTGTGTGTGTGCGCACACCATATTGGGCAAGTGTGCATCTGAAGAGCAAAACAACTAGCTTTTGATCTAAACAGCACAAAAACAAGGGGCTTGCAGCAGCAAACTTGTTACAGTAGCAGCCTCAAAACAGACAGGCAAAGCCACTGATTCCTTCATTTTACAAAGAAATGCAAAAACTTTTTACAAAGAAATCTAAAAAGTTCGGCATAGACTTCACCCATAACCGCACCTGTAGCCAACCATAAGAAATTTAAATATAAAAGACACGCAGGTATTACGTTGCATCATCATATTAGTCTAAGGCTTACACCCTACCTAGCCACAACCCAGGATGGGCAAATGCATCAGACACGTTTGCACGCTCACACACAAACGCACACACACAAACACGCACACACACACGCACGCAACACACACACACACACACCTGAGCAGAGGGCAAAGGGGGTGGCTGGTGCGTTGCTGCAGAGGACTGCTCAGGCGGCTCTGCTTGGTTCCCTGGCTTCCTGCCTTGCTTCGTACGGTTAATTCCAGCAGAGGTAGTTGGTATGGGCGTGTACGTGCGCAAAGGGGCAGCAGAGCAAGGCTGTGAAGCATGAGAGGAGTGTTGCTGGCAAGGCACATATTTCTGAACCTTCTCCATGGCTACATTGTGCGTGCGCGGTGTGGGTGCGTGCGGGGTGTGCGTGCGTGCGGTGGGTGTGTGTGCCCTGGCGGCAGGGCTGAGTTGAACAGTGGGGGCGAGTGCAGGGGCAGGCAGGGGGGAGAAAGTGGCAAAGGCGGCAGCGTCGTTGATGGTTGGCTTTGGGGGAGGGGTGTGTGGGGGAGGGGTGTGTTTGTGCTTTGGTTTATGTGTGTGGGTGTGCGTGGTGGAGGGGGCCTGTGCTGCAGCAGCTGGTGCAACAACTTGGGAGGGCTGTGGAAGTGGTGGTGGCGGTGCTGCTGCTGTCGTTTTTAGTGCTTGTGGGTGGCTGCCGTTGCTGGTGCTCATGTTGACCTTGTTTGCTGCAGCTGCTGCTAGGAGCGTCTTAGGTGCCGGGGGTATGGTTGAGGGTGCGGGAGGGGTGGACAGGGGGACAAAGGCCTTGCCGTGACTTGCACCAGCCTTGTGGGTAGTGGCGGTGGTGGTGGGAGGCGAGGAGGTACTCTTGCTGCTGCTGCCGCCGCCGGTGATGATGCGGGTACGGGCGTTGGCTTCAAATCCGGGGCCACTTGGGCCTTTAGCTACGCGCGGCTGCTGCTGCTGCTGCTGCTGTGAATGTGTGTGTGTGTTGTGAGGTAGTGTGCGTCTGCATGCCTTGCCTTGTGGTGTGTATGCGTGTGAGTGTGTGCATGTGCGTAATTGTTTGTCGACAAACAGGGGAGGGGATCTCACGTATGTTCGGATGTGTGTTAACAACAAAGTGAACACATGCTGCTTCATTTCTGTGTTGTTGCGTACCAACAAACTGGGGTGTTGTCTAAGGAAACAAGCAGCAAACCAAGCTGTCCCTCATGGCCTTTGATGCAGCTTCTCGCACAGCCTCCCCCCCACCAACACACACACGCACACACGCACACTCACACGCACCTGATGAAGGTTTGAGGAAGTCTCAGCGGTGCTGGTGTGTATGGCGGGTGTGGCATGTGTGGATGGAGGCAGGATGCGAGGCGCTTGACTGACAACAGCAGGAGAAGGGGTGGCAGGCGGAGGGTGGCGGAGCAGCTTGGGAGCGGTGGTCACAGCCTGGCGTGCGCGTGAGTTTGCGTCTTTGTGTGGTGCGTGTGAGTTTGCGTCTTTGTGTGGTGCGTGTGTGTGTGTTTGTGTGGTGTCTGTGTGTGTGTGTTTGTGTGTTTGTGTGTATGTGTGTGCGTGCGTGCGTGTGTGTGTGTATGTGTGTGCGTGTATGTGTGTGCGTGTATGTGTGTGTGTGTTTTGGTGTGTGCGAGTTTGTGTGTTTGTGTGCCACAAGCCTTCTTCCTGTATATTAAGGTTAAGTCAGGCAAGTGTCCATGCGTCAGCCTGCACTTGTGAGTAAGCTGTTAATTTGTATTTTGCACCATTGCCCATGTTTTTCATTTTCTTAAAGTTATTTTAGACGTTCCTCATTCTTGAAGCTATTTTAAGGCGTCCCCAATTGTACAAGCCATGTTGGTGAAGGAAGGAGGGAAAGCTCCTGACACAGCCCCACTAGACAGCAGGACTCCACCAATCTCGTACAAAAACTACTTAGGCAACAGGCACTCAGCAAAAACGCATAGGCATACACCGCATGTACGTGCATATATGTCCTCATTTGTGTGTGTGTATTTAAGTATATATATGTATGTACGTGTGTGTGTGTGTATGTGCGTGTGTGCACGAGCACGTGCGTGTTTGTGCATGTGTGTATCCATAGTTGTTGTACACCACCATAGGCTTCTCACCTGTGCCGAAGCGGGACGGCTCTCAGATAGCAATTGCTGCTGTGTGATTTTGATGGGCGCTGCTGTCTGAGCAGCTGACTGAGGCCTGCTGCTGCCCTGGGGCGAGGAGGTGTTAAGGACGAGCTCCTTGGCCACGTACGCTCCGTACTTGCCTGCACGATGAAGGTTGTGATTACTTTCTTTTTATACGATCCGTACTTGCCTGCACAATGAAAGTCGTGAATAGTTCTCTTTGCATTCAACACGCTCGAACGGGTGGGCTCCTTGGCCACGTACCCTTTGTGTTTGACTGCACAGTAATGTTATGAATGCGTCTTGTGCATACGATATATACTATTGCGGAAAGGCCCCTTAGCCATGTCTGCTCAAGCATTGGCTGCACAGTGACACGACACATTTGTTTTGTAGATCCTCCAAAGTGCACTGGCTGCACAGTGACATGACGCATTTGTTTTGAAGGTACTCTGAAGAGCATTGGCTGCACAGTGACATGACGCATTTGTAGGGTTGGCCAGAACCATATATATACACCATTTATGACCATACATTTGGTGATTTCCCTGTCAAAAGTAACGCATATGCACCGTATATATGGCCAACTCTACACATAAGTTTTGTTCTCCAAAGCCTGTAAACCGCTCTAATATTCTCCCTGGCCACGTATGCTCCGTACTTTTGACTGTACAGTAATTATTCATTGTAGAGACTTGCTTCCGCTACCAGCACGCTATTGCGGAAGGCATCCTCGGCCACAATTGCAGCATACGTATCTGCAGTAGTACTCCTCATACTCCTCATACGTGTCTGCAGTAGTACTCCTCATACTCCTCATACTCCTTCTACGTGTCTTCAGTAATACTCCTCATACTCCTCACACTCCTCATACGTGTCTGCAGTAACACACTGATTAAGAAGGAGCCGACTTCCCTAGCCTACTTTGCCATGCTGGCATGTTGATGGGAGCTACACTTTTTAGTGTGCCCCAAATACGGTTCTCCACGTATGAGGAGTATGAGGAGTATTACTGCAGACACGTATGCTGCAATCGTGGCCAGGGAAATAACTATACAGCGGAGTAATAATTAACCCTAACCCTAACACAGGTACAAGAGCCGTACATATATTGCTTTGACGCTGCTACTGCAACGCAACCACAACCACATTGTTCAAACTTATATTTAGAAAGCAATGAAACGGCACAATATACAAGAACACAGAGCAGGCCTCTGAGTTACTGTTTGCCCAACTCAGCTGGAGCCCCCAACTTGAGTTGACAATTTTTGCCAACGTACAATCATCTACTAATTGCAAATGGATTGACAGTCAGAACTCGCCGCGCAGACCTGTGTTGAGTTGACATCTTTTGAAACAGCATGACCAGCATAATTGGCTAGTCACAAGGGGTACGTAATCACTTCTCTCTCTATACCAGCACTGGAGCAGAGCAAGCTAGAGTGGGCCTCTCAAGCACCTGACCCTCAAAACAATTTCTTTCTATATGATGTAATGAAAATAACAGCAGAGCATCACAGCATCAGGACATTCCCTTCCTCCTCCCCCCTTACGCACACACACAGACCACACACGCATCACGCACACCTGTCACACACGCACACCTGTTACTCGTCCGTTCAGAGTGCCTCCCCCCACAAATTCGGTGTCAAACAAAACTTCCAAGGCATCGTCGTAGATGGCTGCATGTATTGCATGATGCAGGCACAAGTGTGAGTGCGTTTGGAAGTGTGTCATCACTGTACATACATTTGTGTGGCCTGCGTGTGTGTGTGTGGCCTGTGTGTGTGTGTGTGTGTGTGTGTGTGTGTGTGTGTGTGTGTGGCCTGTGTTTGTGTGTGTGTGTGTGGCCTGTGTGTGTATGCGTTTGGAAGTGTGTCATCACAGTACTTACATTTGTGTGGCCTGCGTGTGTGTGTGTGTATGTGTGTGTGTATGTGTGTGTGTGTGTGTGTGTGTGTGTGTGTGTGTGAGAGAGAGAGAGAGAGAGAGAGGGAAAGTAAGTGTGGAATTGTAGTGCAGATCGGGTGCGTGGCAAGTTTGTAATATGAGCAGCTTGCAAGTGTGCATGCACCCAGAAGTTTGTAGCGCCGCCCATTTTGCGCATTTTGCACTGCCGCACCAATTCAAGCAAAAAATACATGCTGAGCCCCCAATGTGAAAGCATGAAGCAGGTAAATCAGGATAAGGCTTATGGCAAGCTACAAGGGCAACAATCATGGGTGTTCCTGCATCAAAAGGAATAAAAGGATTGGTGTCCTCATCTATGCGTGTGCTTTTTAGTTTTGGTACACATTCCAGTTGGGATGCAATCACTCCTGGGTGGCATCAGTCGACACAGACACACATAGACTCATACGTAAACAGAGATCAATAACATGCGCAAACACTACAAAGCACGGCTAGAACACACATGCAATCAGAGGACACACAGATGCTTACCACCCACCACCCACCACTCACAGCTCCCACACATTTTAAACGGTTACCACCCACCACTCACAGCTCCCACACAATTTGAACAGTTACCACCCACCACGCACCACTCACAGCTCCCACACATTTTAAACAGTTACCACCCACCACCCACCACCCACAGCTCCAACACATTTTAAACGGTTACCACCCACCACCCACCACTCACAGCTCCAACACATTTTAAACAGTTACCACCCACCACCCACCACTCACAGCTCCCACACATTTTAAACGGTTACCACCCACCAGCCACCACTCACAGCTCCCACACATTCTAAACGGTTACCACCCACCACGCACCACTCACAGTTCCCACACATTTTGAACAGTTACCACCCACCACCCACCACTCACAGCTCCCACACATTTCGTACGTCCACTACCGCCAATCTTGATGACACTCACACCCTACAATCCCCAAAAGCACATCTGCACAGGCACACGCATGCAAGTGCACACAAGCACGTACATGGCAGCTGTGCTTGCCACGCACCCATCACGGCTTAATTTCGTTTGCAGTTGTGTGAGGTGGCAGTGGATAATCTACAAGAACAAACTCAGCAGCTGTGCTTGCCACACACCAATCACGGTTCCATGCACTCCAAAGGGAGGGATGCCGTTCTTGAGCACACACACACACACGCACACACAAATACATACGCGCGAACTCACACACACACACCAATCACGGTTCCGTGCACTCTTTAGGGGGGGATGCCGTTCTTGATCACACACACATACACGCGCACACACACACACGCACCAATCACGGTTCCGTGCACTCCAAAGGGGGGCATGCCGTTCTTGAGCACACACATACGCGCAAAAACACACCCACACCCACACACACACCAATTACGGTTCTGTGCACTCTAAAGGGGGGGATGCCGTCCTTGAGCACACACACATGCACACACACAAACGCGCAAAAATACACACACACACGCACCAATCACGGTTCCGTTCACTCCAAAGGGGGGTATGCCGTCCTTGAGCACGCTCACCACACGATCCCCCAGCTCAAACTCGCCCCCCTGTATGTTCAAAAGTTAGTGCATGTGCATGTGCATGTGTGCTCGCGCACGCGTGTGTGTGTGAGTGTGTTTGTGTATGCGTGTGCGTGTGTGTGTGTGTGTGTGTGTGTAATTGTGTGTGTGTGCTGATAAGTGTCGTACAAAAGATGCAGTGCCGACGCTTTTGTGCACCTCGGGCCTCATGCTCAGAATTGGCCCCCTATAGAAGACACGCTTCAAGTGTGCATGTGCGTAAATGCTGCTGTTATGTAATTACATTTCTTCAAGGTTGCATGTGCATAATCCCTGCAGCTGTTACGCAACTGATTATATACTTAGGGTTGGCAAGAACCATGGGGGCATCATTCTTGCCAAACGCTTTCAAAACTTACAGCGATCTGGCCAGCCCTAGATGCTATCTTCACACAGCCCTAGATGTTATTTTCACAGCGATGTTATCTTCACACAGCCCTATCTTCACAGCAATGCTATCTTCACACAGCCCTATATGTTATTTTCACAGCGATGTTATCTTCACACAGCCCTATGTTATCTTCACAGCAATGTTATCTTCACACAGCCCTATTATGTCGCGGTAGCATCCTTCAGAGACAGAGGGCAATGGCAAGGGAAGATACAAGTTAGGCGCTCGCGTGTCACCAGTGCAGTGTATGGCTATGAGTCCCGTGAGTTCGGAATATGTTATTTTCACAGCGATGTTATCTTCACACAGCCCTAGATAACTTCACACATAAATCTTGGAGGGCCTCACGGCACACTGGTACAGAGCTTGTCACGTAGGCACGTACACACACACACAAACATGCACACATGCATGCACACACGCTCAGGCACAAAAACTCAAAAATACATGCATATACACATGCACACACACGCACCTGCATGAAGCTCTTAAGTTGGTTGGGTCCGGGCATGTACGGCGGCAGCAAAAGGTTGGGCGACACTGACTCAAACTCCACTGGGGGTACAGGCTTCTGTGTAATAAAGTGCATTTGGTGTGTGTGTATGTGTGTATGTGCGTACGTGTGTGCATGTATGTATGTGTGCGTACGTTTGCGCGTGTGTGTGTGCGTGCGTGCGTATGCATGTTTGCAGGCATAAAAGGTGCAAGACAGGCGTCGAGCGCTGCAGTGCTAGCACCCCCTCCTCCAGCACGCCCTTTTTATGAGAAAAATAGAAAGTAGATAGTAGACACTGACTCAACACTGATTCAACAGTTACTCAGCACTGACTCAATACCGACTCAACACTGACTCAACAGTGACTTAACAGTGAATCAACAGTGACTCAACACCGACTCAACACTGACTCAACAATAGACACAGCAGACACTGACTCAACAGTGACTCTACAGTGACTCAATACCGACTCAACACTGACTCAACACTGACTCAACACCGACTCAACACTGACTCAACACTGATTCAACACTGACTTAACAGTGACTCAACAGTGACTCAACACTGACGCAACAGTGACTCTACACTGACTCAACAGTGACTCAACACTGATTCAACACTGACTTAACAGTGACTCAACAGTGACTCAACACTGACGCAACAGTGACTCTACAGTGACTCAACACCGACTCAACAGTAGACACAGCAGACACTGACTCAACAGTGACTCAACAGTGACTCAACACTGACTCAACAGTAGACACAGCAGACACTGACTCAACAGTGACTCTACACTGATTCAACACTGACTCAACAGTAGACACAGCAGACACTGACTCAAAACGGATCAGCTTTCCGACTCTGAAACTTCAAACCCACCAGAAAGGGCATCGAGCGCTGCAGTGCCAGCACCCCCTCCTCCATGAGAACGGCTGTCCCGGTCTTGACCAAAGGCCTTGAGGCTAAGGGCAGGCCCTGCAAGGTCGTAAGCATTAGTTCTTTTGACACTGTATCTATCAAGTATTTTGTTCTTTGGTAGGTTTTAGGAGGGTCAAACAAAGGGGATCGGTGGTCAGGTGCAACCCCATGAGCTGTATATGAACACATACAACTAAACTGATTTTTGTTGTGAACACATACAACTCAACTGATTTCTGTTGTGAGGTGGTTATGATGTTGGATGCTTGGGCGGCTTGAGGAGATGATAATCAGGTAGATCACAAAGGGACGAGAGTATGGATAGACAAGGGCGAAAATAAGGGTTACGCTGGTTACGTCAACATACCCGGCACCATCAGCACAAGGAGCCTATCTATCACTAGGAAGTTGGTAGATCGTTTTGCACAATTCCTAAGCTTCTGGAGCAATGTTGTCTGCCTGCTTAGTTGCACCAATTTGAGAACTCTGACCAAACAAACCAAAGCGGCCTTTGCATTCGCCACTACACAATCTGAAAAAGCTGCTTTTGCCACTACACCATCGTTTGCCGACAATTGAAGCCCTGTGTACGTCACTCTAAGGGTTGGCCAGAACCGTATATATACACCGTATATGACCGTATATTCGGTGGTATCCCTGCCAAGAATACCGTATATACACCGTATATATATGGTTCTGGCCAGCCCTAGTCACTCTAAATCACCTTGACCCATTTAGCCACGCCCTCTGCTTTTGCCCTCCTGTCCTCTGGGTTGAGCTGTGGCATGAGTTCAGCCAGCCGAATGCTGCCCCCGGCTGCGTGTGCAAGTGTGTGTGCATGGATGTGCGTGTGTATTTGTTTGTGTGTGCGCGCTTTGTATGTACTCTAGGTCGTCCAAGCATGCATGAAACAGCAACCGTCTGGCCTGATTTGGTGCGGAAAAATGGAACAAGCAAAACCGCACGCATATATACAGACAGGGTTAAGGGCTACGGGTTCAGGGTCTAGAACCTAGAGGTTGAAACTAGACCCTCATTCCTGGACCCTAACAAAATGCCGACCACAAGCCTCCTGCATTCATCAAAGAGGGCTGCCCTTACTAAGTAAACATGACCTTACATAAGTTAATATGTATATAGGGGTACAGCACACGTTTGGGATGTGTGTTGAGGTACATATCAGAGGACTTACACATCATTGGCAAGCCAACGCGTTTGGAACACAGTGTGTTTCAAGGGAGCCGTGTGATCTAACATCTCGGGGGGGTCAACCCTTCATATTAGTGCCCTTGGCATTCAAACTTCTGTACTCTTTGCTGGAAAAAGGGTGACCACCAAATTTTGGTAGGACTTCCACCTGCTGTAGAAAAAATAAGCACAGAGCCGTTACCTGGCTTTGTTGCCCCTGAATCTGCAACTAGAACCAGGTAAGACGTCCGTCCACCTGTCACAGTACAACGAGCGTGGGCTTTCTATTACCTGGCTCGGTTGCCCCCGCCTTGGCATCCAGAGCTTCCCACACCCAAGGGTGCTTTGCGCGGTACTCCTCCAGCACCTTGACCTGGAAGCAGCACGTTCCATGCAGTGACAATCAGAGTGTCGGCCATGGGTGTGATGTGCGTGAAGGTGTACAAAAGGGTGCTTTGGGCGGTACTCCTCCAGCATCTTGACCTGGAAGCAGCACGTTCCATGCAGTGACAATCAGAGTGTCGGCCATGGGTGTGATGTGCGTGAAGGTGCACAAAAGGGTGCTTTGGGCGGTACTCCTCCAGGACCTTGAACTGGAGGATGCTCATTTTGTCCACACATCAATCTTCAAGGGAATGTGTGCATATGTGGAGCATGCACTTTTGGCAGTCCGTACACGATTAACATATGTGGAGCATGCACTTTTTGCGGTCCGTGCACGATTAACATATGTGGAGCATGCACTTTTGGCGGTCCGTACATGATTAACATGTGTGGAGCATGCACTTTTGGCGGTCCGTACACGATTAACATATGTGACCATCTAAGCATAGGCAACTCACTTAGTGCATACTTGATAGCTTAGCTTAGCTTAGTTTGGATTACAAAGGCATTCAACCTGGAATGGCTGCTCAACCTATGAGAACGAGGTAAACCTCAAAACAAACCAAGTAAAAAAAGGGCTGAAACGCAACTGATACTTGATAGGCAGCAGCAGTTACGTGTTAAGTGTGAACACATATGTCTAAACATATTTAGAGGTGCCATCCTGCAGTAAAAACGAGGCAGGTCAATGTGATCTTGGCCTGCTAAACGTGTATTCCTTTTAAGCAAGAACTGTTGGCACACACACAAACACACACACACACCATGACGTTGCTGTACATCCAGCCGTTGCCGTCTGGGGTGGGGTGGACGTAGCCAGGCACACACAGGCCCTTGCTGGCTTCTTTCACAAGCAGGCCGAGGTTGAAGCGATCACCACCCTCCTGTGATGTGTGTGCGTATGTGGAGTTGTTTGTTTGTGGTGTGTGTATGTGTGCATATGTGCATGTATTTGTGTACGGTGTGTGTGTATGTGTGTGTGTGTGTGTGCATATGTGCATGTATTTGTGTACGGTGTGTGTATGTGTGTGTGTGTGTGTGTGTGTGTGTGTGTGCAATATATCACTTGATGCTGTATCAGGGCCTGTCTGCCATTCATTGGAGTCTTTGCGCTTGAGCTTCAAAACTTGCCGCGCATGTGCTCACATTTAAATACACACAATATACTTACAATCAAAGGAACCCCGCCAAAAAAAACATTTGAAAATAAGTGGTGCAGAGACGGCACACAGACACACTTGACAGCACACTCACACTCACACTGAGACACTCACACTGAGACGGCAGATAGACACTTGACAGCATACTCACACTCACACACAGGCACACTTGACAGCACACTCACACTCACACTCACACACAGGCACACTTGACAGCACACTCACACTCACACTCACACACAGGCACACTTGACAGCACACTCACACTCACACACAGGCAAACAGAGCAGTGCAGCCGTCCCTTCCTCAACAAAAGCCACTCCGCCAGATAAATGTACCAAGCGCAAACTCGCAAGCACATAAAACACTCAGCCTCTCCCCTAATGTTGTGTACCATACGTAGGTAGTGCTGCACAAAAACAAGCTCATCGCTGATCACAGGTTGCCAATGCAGAGCACAGATATAAACAGTCATGCGCAATCAAATGTACAGTCCCCAATACACTACACACAGCGAATTGCTAGGCTGTTCATACGAATAAAACATTCCAGTGATGCGATATTACACACAATCCCAGCCAATTTTAAAACCACTTACAGTGAATCGCGTTTTCCTTGTTGTCAAATTAATTGCATACACTCCTTGGTGCAACGACAACACACACTCCTTGGTGCAACAACACACACTCCTTGGTGCAACGACACACACTCCTTGGTATGACAACACACACTCCTTGGTGCAACGACACACACTTCTTGGTATGACAACACACACTCCTTGGTGCAACGACAACACACTCCTTGGTGCGACGACACACACACTCCTTGGTGCGACAAAACACACGAGCACGTACAAGTGCACAGCCATTTCCCTACTCACCATTAGATATTATTAGGGTTGGCCAGGACCATAAATATATACGCAGTGTATATGTGGTATTTTGGGCAGGCACATCACCAAATATACGGCCACATACGGTGTATATATACGGTGCTGGTGAAGCTATATACCACACACACATTTTGCCGTGATACAGCCCAGCACGTGCAGGTTGTCTGTCACGCCGTCAGTAGATGTGCTGTCAGTAGATGTGCTGTCACGCCGTCAGTAGATGTGCTGAGTCTTATACTTCGCAGTGACAGTAATTTGATCTGACATGTCATAGGAACAAACACACTGGTACATCACTCCCTGCTCACTGTCCACCACACGTGCAGGTTGCCATCGAAACATAGTAATAACAAACAAACATAGTACATCATTCCCTGCTCACTGTCCACTGTCCACCACACTTTGCCAGCAGCGTGACCTAGCACACGCAAGCTGGCATGCAAATGAACACACGCCCAAACGAGTACATAGCAGTACACAATTTCCCTACTCACAGCTCACAGTGAACAAGTACACAATCCTACCCACAGTGAATTAATCTTCCTACTCACAGTCAAACAATTTACCCTTCTCACAGTGAACTAGTACACATTTCCCCTACCCACAGTGAGCCAGTAAACAATCTTCTCACCCACAGTGTACCATTGTTCCTATTCACAGTCAACCAATTTTCCAACTCACAGTGAACCACACGTTGCCGGTTATCCGACCGAGAACGCGCGGGTTGAAGCGCTTGCGCCGCGCAACCTCTGAGCTGTGCACGTAGTGCGGCTCGTGCGCATGCACCACACGCTTGGCCATCTGCAAGAGCACACACGCGGAGGATAAAATTGAATAATAGAACGGAGATTTTTTTATAAGCATACATCTTACGCTTGGCCGTTCATGGGAACACACAGGCAAGAGGTGATTGAGATGGAGGTTGTAATTGATACGGAAGTGTGTACCAGACACTGACAAGCTCAGCTGCAAGAGGACAAGAGCTGGTATATGTCTCAGCATGGCCTTCATACCCACCATGTTGGTGAATTTATCATCAAATGCAGCTGCGTAAAATCATTCCCACACCAACTCCCATGCGCTTCCCCCTCTTCCTTCCCCCCCCCCTTCTAAATGGGCAAGGGGATCCAAGTGGGAAATGCGTGTCGTGCACACTTTGGGCTATGTCTCTTTGCAAAGTAAGAAGTAAGGGCTGTTCTAATGAGTGTGTGAGCATTATTGTCCTCACTAGAGGCAAACCCTGACCTGCTTATTGCTGTTGCCCTCGCATGTAATGGCTGTCCATAGTATGTGTGTGTGTATGTGTGCGCGTGCGTGTGTGTATGAGTGTGTGTGTGTATGTGCGTGTATGTGTGTTTGTGTGTGTGTGTGTGTGTGTGTGTGTGTGTGTGTGTGTGCTGACATACCTGCAGCACTGGGTCAGTGAAACTGCTGCTCTGAGACGTCAAGGCAGCGCCTAGTGGCTGCACAGCCACGCGGAAGGTTCTACCACCTGTGCGTGTACGTGCATGTGAGTCAGCGAGGATGTATTTTTGTGTGCGTGTGTGTGTGTGTGTTTGTGTGTACAGGTGGCTATGCACAGACGTGAATGAAGGGCAGGTGCAAACGCATCCAGAGGCTACATGACAGCTATGAAAGTGTCTCCACCTACGTACGTGCGTGAAGGGACGCATGCACAAGGCCTGCCCCTTGAGTGATGGCGGGCATCAGCAGCATGCTCTTTTACAGTCGAGGATCCCAAAAGAGCAGCCTGCCAATACTTACAACACACTTACGACACACATACACACACTGTACCAGAAGATATGGGGAGTGGTTTCAGTATGCCTTTTGTTTTACAATAACACAGAGCAGCCTGTCAATAACACACAAAACACAACACACTCACTGTACCAGAAAACATGGGGTATAGTTTCAAAACGTAGTCTGTTTCGCAGTGACGCTGGTGAGACATGGCTGCTGTAGCTCATGCAGGAGTACTGGCATGATGCGTACTGGGATGATGCGTACTGGCATGATGCTTACCCGGCACCAAAATGGCGCTTCTCAGCGCTTCCCATTTCTGGTATGAGTCAAAGAACAGGCGCCAGCTTGGTTGCTGAGTGCCGTAAAACTCCCCCCCACACTTAACTTCTTCTTTATCTTGTCAGGAGGCGTAAAAACAAAAGCATGACAGTCGTGTGTAAAGTTTGGGCCTCCGGCCCAAAATACCCCCCCCCCCCCCCGACCCCCTTTCCTGACCCCCCACACTAATGAAAAGGGTGTCAATCTGCTCAGAATTAGAGCCA
>Ga0307968_1001025_pt1 | contig 22039 bp, 26 predicted proteins | sample OrgLakmetagen650_FD_201834 | JGI IMG/M metagenome (GOLD analysis project Ga0307968, IMG submission 201834) | Saline water microbial communities from Organic Lake, Antarctica - #650 | ecosystem: Environmental > Aquatic > Non-marine Saline and Alkaline > Saline | place: Antarctica: Organic Lake...
TAGTTTAGAGCGGGCTGCTACTAGGCCGGCACTCATATTTCATTACTAATCATTAGTATGATACTAGTAGTGCATGCCCAACTAATGCCAAAATTACACTGGTGGGGCTGCGGCTACTAGTATTTTCAGTCCTCATAGACATTCCTGAGTCATCATGATGTTATCCTGTTGATCTGTACTGGTTTTAACATTTTTACTGCTAGTCAGTAGTACTCAGTGGCTACTACTACTAGATACTTGCTTGAGAACTTGAAAATAGGATTTTGAGTCAATTTGAACTTAGAAATTTGTTTTGTTCCTTTTTGTAGTTAGAACATTTCTTTTTATATGGTATTTTCCAGTCTCCGAGAGTCATTTGAGGTTCTAGTACTTTGAATGATTAAAAATAATAATGCATAAGACAGTCAACGCTTATAGAAGAGCTTGGAAGGCTCTATAGCAAGCAGTACTAAAGCACAATATTTATTTATGCAGCGGTTGAAATCAACCCCTGGAGCGGTTGAAATCAACCGGAGTTGCGGTTGAAATCAACCGCGGTTGAAATCAACCGCTGAGCGATTGCACAACAGGTTGAAAAACCCTCGGTTGATTTCAACCGCTTCAACCGCACTTCAACAGGGGGCAATTTTTTCTGACGCTAGCAGTCGCACGTTTTGAATGTTGGCTTTATGCAGGTCCGTGGCACATCTTAGGGTCGAATGTGCAGGCTACTGCTAGTCCCCCACGAAACTTGTTGCACGTTTGCACGAGGCTTAGCCGCTAAATTAAAATGATTGTTTTAGATACCAGCATTTCCTCCTGGCTTGTGCAGTGCAACATCACTCAGTATGTAAGGTAAGGGTGCAGATGCTTGTTGCTACACAAACCTTCTTTTAGTCGTACCGGAGGCTGGAAGTACAACGCAGCAGTCGTCTCAAACCAAATGACTTTTGACTTTTGTAAGCATTAACTACATTCATATTCGAGGACACGGTAGGTTACATCACTATATATGCCTCAAAGGGCATCTCAGCGGAAGTTTGGAAAAAGCCTAAAACTACACCTGGCTAAACGAAAGAAACAGAAGCTAGAGGAAACACGATAGATGTATGTAGAAGAGAAAAGTGTGTGACGTTTGTTTATTCGAGGATAAACAACGAAGAATAGAACTTAAACCACACAGTAGGCCTGTAAAGATACAGCAACCAGCGCACCTCGAATGCAGATCAATAAGGACAGAATATTCCACTCTTGCAATGAAATAGGGAGTTGAAGTGTACCTCTCCGTGTAATTGGCTTCTATACTTCGTACATATAATGTTACAAGCTGCAATCGCGCTAGAACTCGTGCGTACACAGACGACAGCAAAAAAATATCAACCAAAAAAGCTTGCAACAGTCACTTTTAAAACTAAATAGTATACAGTGAGTCTAAAACTAATCACAAAGAAAGCACCACAGGCTCTTCAACTGCCTTGCCCTTCTTTTGCCTGGCACTTACTACATAAAACTCATAAACTCATCGGGGGCTGTGTTTACACACATACAAAAGCAAGTCCTCACTCTCCCACCAGATATAAATTAAGGCAACAAGGAAGGAAGTCCATACAAGGTGTGAACATTGCTGCTCACCCTCGGTGCTTACCCTCAAAGCTTACCCTTCCGGGCGTGAGGAAACCCTCAGTGCTCACCCTCAGTGTTCATCCTCAGTGATCACCCTCGGAGCTCACCCGTACGGGCGTGAGGAAACCTTTGGTGCTCACCCTCGGTGCTCACCCTCAGTGCTCATCCTCATGATCACCCTCGGTGCTCACCCTCAGAGCTCACCCTTATGGGTGTGAGGAGAAGCTCTCAAGTGTCAGCTTTGCACCACCCTTCAGGCACCCCCTACCTCGACAAAAAAACCTGTCACGTCCCCCTAGGTATCACTCCCCCAGGTACTGCAACATTGCTGAGTGGGAGTAATCGTCCACGACCTGCAATACAAGTGTGGAACTTGTTTTTTCAGGATCAGCCACGACCAGCTTTACAATTTAGACCTGAGCCGGATGATATCTACTCGCAGTGCCAAAAGAATTCAGGCAGTCATACTTGTTCACACACACAATCACGCACAAATGCACACATACACACTCCCACTCACACAGCCTCACAAGAACAGCATACACCTGAAACAAACCAAGCAACATTGAGTAGCCACATAGCACCAGCCTCATCTAAGAACAAGCCAGACAGCCTTGCTTGACCGTACACAATCATGTTGAAATGCACACACACACTCCCACTCACGCAGCCACACAAGAACAGCACACACCTGAAATGTAACAAGCGGCATGGAGTAGCCACTCAGCCTCAGAGCACCAGCCTCATCTTCTCCGCCCGAGTACACCTAGCACGCACAAAAAAAGGGTTTTGATGCTTCAACATTGCCTTGTCCCCATGCTTTAGCAAATGCTTTTGCTTTGCCTTTGAAATATTTCCACAAAGGAGCCCCGTCACTCACAAAATAAGACAGGGACGATCAAGACATTAAGGTGCGCCACTTAGCTAAACCCACAGCCACTGCTTCATCACCCGTGCCTCAATGCACCCGGCACACGCAATGTGAGAAATACAGAGGATGATCAAGCAATCACAAATGCATTAATTGCAAGGTCGGCCAGATTATTCATACATTAAATAGAGATCAGCATGTCATATATTATAAATATTTAGGTACATACGAATGTAATATACACGGTAGTAATTCCAGCAGAAATATTCACGGTATGTGCGGTACTGTACAGTGTGCATGTGTGCACATACAGTTCTGGCCAAGCTTGACGATTTGTCCATGCCAGCACAGCTCATTTTTATGAAGCAACAGGGCCAAATGTGAGTCAACAGTTTGCAGATTGTAGGCCCGTTTTGGAACAGCCCGGTCATTGAAGCACACGCAGAGCATACTTTATTCTCTCCTACGCACATCTGCTGCATTTTCACCGCATGCTTCTACCTAGAGATATTCAATTATAGTATTTGGAGCGGTGCAACTCTGCAGTCAAGCTACCCAAGCTACACGCAAGGAAGGAGCAAGATAGGAGAGGAGAGTGGCCCTTGCATTTTGCGCCACAAGAAATGTGTCCTTATCAGATGAGATCCCTGATTTTGCTGGTCGTGCTGGATTTAAGCGTGTGTAATTTAAGAGCATTGCGTAGAGAGACAGATCAGGGCATTTTGTGATAAGAGGCAGCTCAGGGAACTTTGTGTAGATGGCAGTGTATAGAGACAGCCCAGAGCATAAAGGACAACAGCTCACAGTGTGTGATTAAGTCAGTGCTCTGGTGCAGTGCAACGTTCAAAATCAGTGCTCTGGTGCAGTGCAACGTTCAAAATTGGGGGCACAGCTCACAGCATGTAATTAAGTCAGTGATCTGGTGCAGTGCAACGTTCAAAATCAGTGCTCTGGTGCAGTGCAACGTTCAAAACCAGTGCTCTGGTGCAGTGCAACGTTCAAAATTGGGGGCACAGCTCACAGCGTGTGACTAAGTCAGTGCTCTGGTGCAGTGCAACGTTTAAAACCATGGACACAGGCACAGGACATCTATTTTGGAGCATATAATAAATAATTAAAATAATAGAAGGGCTCCGTCCGTCCAAATTTCTACCTGCAAAACTTTTTGCCTTTTTGTGTTTCCAAGGCGGAAACTGAACCGACTGTCCTGTCAAAAGAAGTGCATTCTTGATGATAGATGCAGTAGTTTCATGTCAAGTGCTTCTTATGTGAATCTGCAGCCTGCCAATGACATTCAGTACTGGCATGCTCTGCAAAGAAAAAGACACACCAGCCTTAAGATTTAGAAAGTGTTCACAAAATGTTGATGCAAAGCATGTGCATGGATTATATGCGATTGTTTTGTGCGCAAAAAATGCATCATGAGTTACGTGCAAAACAATTGTGAAAAAATTGTTTCTCCCAGCCTTCCTGCAGCATACATGCTGCCTTGCATTGCTCCAACATGCGACATGCATTCTACCTTACGACGCAACATCATGTGGATTGCGTACACCCCTCTGGAGAGCTTGCAGATTCAGGAAGCAGGTCTGTCCACCATGTTTTCCTTCATGTGTTGCTTGTAGCCACCATGCATGCTGTCTGCCTGATACTATACCAGGATGTGTGTCTTCACAAGTCCTGTCCTGACAGCAGAGTGCTGGAAGATGCACGTCATGTGCCAAGTGACCTTGCAGTCAAGTCTCTCCTTGTTTGAGCTCTTAACAAGTAGACAATCCAGAATGCGTAACTGCGCTGTAATGTAATAGTTTATAACAGCGGCAATAAACTCAGGCTTGTGCACAGACGGTCAGACGGTACAGTACGATGAGTACGGTACGGGCCGTCCTTTTGAAAAAGACGGCGTATTTTCAAATTTTGTCCAACGTATTTTACCGTCCAGACGGTAAAATACGGTACGGTGTACGGTACGGTCAAAATTCTTACGGCCACTGCGAAAAAATGGACTCAAGGGCCCCAAACCAAAGTAATAGCAGTTCTCTGATGGTTAACTTCTCTTCCATTTCTCTAATGTTCAGTTTCTCTTCCACTTAACCCTTCCTCGTCCCCTTAGACAGAAGCAGATGCTTCTTAAATTTAATAGCCTCTATCCCTTAATCAACCATGTCACGTGTCAATCTCCTCATCCCCCTCTGCATTATACCCCTCTCCTTCCTCTGCATCACCCTCCTCTCCTCCCTCTGCGACACCCTCCTCACCTCCCCTTGCGTCACCCATCCCTCCATCCTCTGCTGTGACCCTGAGCATTTCTGGAAGGCAAGCCACTCCCCAAGCCACCAGGGGGGGGGCCCAGCTCAGAAGGTTGGGGCAAAGTGCGCCCATCCAGGGCAAGCCTGTGCCTTTTTGCTGACCTTTCCATTTCTTCAACACATCCATCGAGATTTCAATGTATTAAATTCATGCTTGCTAAAATTCGTGCTTGCAAACTAGCTTGCATTTGTGGTGTAGGTGGTTTGAGACCGTACTAGTCAACTCGACCGTCTTTGTTCAGTACAATACGCCATATTACGGTACGGTACCGTAAATACGGCATACGGTCAAATTTGCTCTAGTACGGCGTATTTGCACAAGTCTGATTAAACTGCATGAAAAAGCCGCCGGCCAAAATCTCTCCTCGTCGGTCTCCATGCAGCCACAGAAAATGACGGCGCATGATAACTGCACAATTCCTGAACGGAATAAAGTAAAAATCGAAACAGTGAATTCTGCATTTTGACGCCGTCACAACATGCCACTTTCCAGCCCTTATCGTTGTCAAAAGGTCGACCATCACAATTCGCTTCGAAACTGGACACACAGACTAAAACCAGGCCAGTTTAATTATCTATAGAGTCTTGCACAGAACAGACGCCTGGCCACGGAGCTATTCAGGCCAAAAGTCCATTACAACCGAATCGGTTAACCCCCCCCCCCCCAGCACAAATTCCTCATCAGAAATTTGGGTAAAAATAATTTGGGTAAAAATAATTAATTGAATAGGAGCTTTTGTTAGGAGCAGAGGGCCCCTCAGAGTCATGATGGAAATTTAAAAGGACAGCGTGAGATGCTAGAGGCCAAGACCAGGAAGTGTGAAGCTAAAATAATAGTGATTATGAAGTGGGGGGTCTCTCTCTCCTCTAATTTAACATCTATGGTAAACTCAAGGTAACCCAGTGACGCTCACACCCACACCTGCAACCACGCCCACACGCGCATCTCAGTGCCTGACAGTTCCACAAACACACACACACACATACACTCATACAAACACACATACAACCCACCTCAGTGCCAAATGAATCCACACTCGAACCGTCATCCCAGCCCCCTTCCAAAACCATGTCCTCTCCCTGCCCGCCTCCCACAAATCCCGCTTGGACCTCCTGCCTCCCCCCATATCCACTATATTCAAACCTCTGGGGAGCAAGTCCATCTGCACCGCTTCCTGCAGACCCCTGACCCATAGCCCCCCCACCCTCTGCAAATTGGGCGACGTGTATGTGCATGTGTGTGCTGATGTGTGTGTGTGTGTGTTGCGTGTGTGTGTGTAGGTGTGTATGCGTGCGCATTGCATATATATATATGTGTGTGTGTATGTGTGTGTGTTTACGCAAGCGCATGTGCATTTCAGCACACATAGGTGTGTGTGTGTGTGTTTGTGTGTGCCCTACCTGCAAGGTTGAACACGTCAAGGTGGCAGCCTTGATGTGTCTGTGACGGGTCCTCAGAGCGAGCAGGATTTGTGAGAGTGTGGCTCACTGCTGGAATCTGAAACATATTGGATAGGTGGATCAGGGTGAGGGGGTCGGCCCGCCCGATGTTGGAGCGTTCCAGGAAAGCGCTCCTCATGCTTTTACACATGTACTGGAATATCTGCACGTGCAGAGGGAAGCAAATCAACTTTGATTCATAATCGCGCATTTGTATGGTTGGCCAGAACCATATATATATATATACCGTGTATATGTGTATATACGGTATTTTGGGCAGGAAAATCACCAAATATACGGTCATATACAATGTTTATATACGGTGTTGGCCAACCCTACGCATTTGCGCATGTGTTAATTCACAGTTGCGCAACAGCTGCACATGCAGAGGAGAGCAAAGTGACTTTGATGCACAAATGCACAAGGAGTGGAATAGCTGTGTGGATGAAGAGCATTGGACCTGTTTTGGTCGGCAGTTGCGCATTATTGGAGTTAGTAGGTGCAGGTGCGCAGGAGAGTGAAGTAAATATAGTATAAGGGGAAGTGTACTTCAGTACAACAGCTCCAACAAATAGTTTAAGGCTGAATTTCAGACCTAATGCGAGGTACCATCGTTGCAATGAGAAGGAAAGTTGGTTGGACAAAACGTGCGAGGCTGGGATTTGCGCGTCAGATTACACGTGTGCCATTGCGTGTGCTTGTGTGTACGTGTGTGTGTGTGCTTGTGTGTACGTGTGTGTGTGCTTGTGTGTACGTGTGTGTGTGTGTATGTTTGTGTTTGTGATTGTGGTTGTGTGTGGGTGTGTGTACGTGTGTGTGTATATGCATATTTCAGCCTACTTTATCGGTTGAACAAAGAGCGATGGTCACGTCATAACACGTGCGTGCCTATCACCTTACAAATGTGCGCATATGGAAGAATGTCTAGTTTTCCTTTCAGCTTTACGCACTCCCTCCTTTTGCTTTCCTAAACGTGTATCCTGCTTACTGTTGCACTGCTACTTGCACTTGTATGCACCCTTTCAGATCCAATTTGCAGGCTTGAACACCAACCTCGGTGCCTTGTGTAAAGGAAGATGAAAAGCATAAGGCGTACGCGTGCATCAGGACTGGCTGCTGGGCTCGGAGCTCCGGATTGGACACTCCAGGAAACCCGAGCTCCATTTGTGACTTCAAAAACCACTGTGTGTTTGTGTGTGCATGCGTATGTGTTTAATTGCGTGTGATTGTGTGTGATTGCGTGCGTGTTATTGTGTGTACCTGTGTGTGTATGTGTGTATGGGAATGTATGTGTGTGTGTATGTGTGTGTATTTGCGCTTGTGAGCATATATGCGTGTGTACGTGCACACATATGCGTGTTTAGATGTATGTGTGTATGTATGTGCGCGTGAATGTGTGCATCTGTATGTGTGTGTGTATGTGTGCGTGTGTGTGTGCGCGTGCGCGCACGAGCAGGCTATAAGGTGGTGGATATCTGCAGGAAGCGGAGTTCAAATGCCCAAACAGAGCAACAAACGTCTGTCCCATGTCACTCACGTCAAAAGTTGTCAATTTTGTTTGCGTAAGTTCGTCACGCGGGTGGCCGTTCATGGGTGAAAGATGACCATAATGGGGTGCCTGACACATGGGTCGAAAAATCTTGCTGTTTGGAAGGCTCACTGCAATCTGTGTGTGTGTGTGTGTGTGTGTGTGTGTGTGTGTGTGTGCGCGCATGTGTGCAAGTGTGTGTGTGCGTGGGGGTGTGTGTGTGTATGTTTGTGCGTGCACGTCTACGCACTAAAAGCCGCAGGCAATCTGCCACAAAAATACAAACCACCAAAACAACTTCCCAAGTATTGGGGCCGCGGTCACATTGTGATCTCTGTCTTGTACTAAGAGAGATGGGCAACGCTATTTCAGCAGCACACTTCTTCAGGGGTCAACATGGACAAATTTGAAGCACATAAGAAGGCATATGGTGTGTGTGTGTGTGTGTGTGTGTGTGTGTGTGTGCAGACACAACCGCCCCATTACAGCAGTGGTGCGTTAACCTGCCTGTCAGCCTGCCTGCCTGTTGGCCTGTCTACAGGACGGCACTGACTCGCACTACAAGGCCACTTAACAAAAGTCTGAACAGGATGCATTTACGAGTGGAGATACTTTTGACACGAGGCATATTCTCAAGCATGTTAAGCAGCCTCGTGCAATTCAGTGTGATCTTGATGACGAGCAGGCTGGTAGGCCGGCACACAGGCTTACGCACCACTGAGTGCCTGTACACATGCACGCCATATACCTTACTATGTGATCAAACCCGTCCATGCAAGCAATGTTTCATGTCGAAATTTCCCCCCTGTGCCTGCTTCATGTCCGGACCTTGGGTGAACAGCCTTGTACAATGCACAATGGCGTAACTCCAGGGGTGTGTAATGTGTAACATGGAACTTAGATATATTTGATGTGAAATAGGAAATGGGAGATACACATAAGGCATAAGTTTGGGAGTGCCTATTTCTGACCCATGATGAGCCTGCATCGCCCCCAAAAGACCCAAAACGTTTCCAGTTCTCTTCAAATAATATGTACCATCAACCATCAACAAATCATTACGTGGCTTGCTGAAAATTTGCTTCTGTGCGGGAAGTTGCCCTACAAGGCTAAAAAACGTCATGTTTGTAACTGAATCACACGGAGCGATATTATCAATATGGAACACGTGTAATGTACGTAAGATGTATATGAATTATAAGATTTTTCTGTACGACACATCCTTACTTCCTTTCCTTGGGAGTGTAGCACACTGGAAATTGACACACATACCCGAGTATACAAATGTAGTTCATCCAATTGGTGCGCTTGTGGGCAGCCAATGCCCATCCTGCATGTGTACACGTGTACACATATTACACTGCTGTTTTAAGTAGTCTAAGCATGCGTGACGCTGAGCTTTGAGCGCGTGAATGGTAGAGCCCAGAAGACAGCATCTTTGCCTCACCTGATTCCTTGCTGCAGGATTTTGCCACGGGATATGTACTGACACAACCTCTAAAGTGTTCTAGCCGAACATGCACGACCCAAGAATTCTTTGGGGAAGCAAACATGTAGGCAGCAACAAAATGAAGGATTGTCTTGGAATGCTGAAGTACTTCCAAGCCAGCGGCAGGAAAGCTCACGCTTGTTATGTTGCACAACATATTTAAAGCTTGCGTCTCGTACCGTGTAACAGTCTGCACACACACACACACACATAACACACACACAAAGCCCTCATAGTCCCAGCCCACCTAACCAAAACTCTCAGACTCTACGAGATAGTCCCAGGCAGTTATTAGGTTATTAAAAAGTATGACAGCTACATAGCTACATGCACGGGCTCAGGACCCGGCCACCTCATTGAAACAATAGTTGCACAACAGCTGCCTGTTTCCTTGCTCTCCAAGCATGGCATCACGGTTTTCATGCACCCAAGCACTATACATCCTGCAGAGCAATTAGCACGTGACTCCGCGCAAAGGTTCCTCTGGTTCCCAGCACTGAAGCGGCTTCGTTTACTTTTTCAAGCGAGTCATGTGGTTTCACTGCCTGCTGCCTGTGTTACATTATCTGTTTTTGTTTTGGCACCTACCTGCAACCATCTTGAGGGCTAATGCGGCCTCTGCCATCTGCCCAGAAAAACATATGTATGCGTGAACATGTGAGTGTGTGTATGTGCGTGTGTGTATGTGTGCATGTGAGTGTGTGTGTGTGTGTGTGCGTGCGTGTGCGTGTGCGTGTGCATATGTGAATGTGTGTGCCAAAAGAGGGACACGAGGCAGAATGGCAGCAGCCGCATCAGATGGCGCCAATGTGTGAATGCATTGATTGAAGATACAATAATTGGATCAATATTACGCGCAACAACTATTGATATGTCTGTCGGTGATCTCACTGCAAAGTACATTCGTACTGCCGACACAATCCTTTAGAGCACACAAGTCCAGGTGAACGATCCTTTTTAACCTCTGAAGGGCTCTCTCGCCCGTACTCATGTCCTGCAAGGCTTCTGATCAGCAACCTTGCCATGGCTTAACAGTGCTTGCACACTTGTCTCCATCTTCTATTGCACACTTGTCTCCATCTTCTATTGCACGAGTCATGTTTGGCATGTCCAGCACTCGCACCGACTTGTGTTGTTACGTGGTAATTCCTACCTTAAAGTGGTACAGAAAGTACTGAAGTGCGATGTCACACTCCTGAGTACTTATAACAGTGACTGGAGTCAAAAGGGCGTGCTCGGGCGTGCTCAATTCTTGCAACACCATCACCATAGCTGTTTAGCTGTTATTAATATAAAGTAGAAGTGGCTAGCACGCTACCCGTGCTTCGTAAGATGTGTCCCTTTTGTCGTACCTCTGTGCACCATCCACTTCCAGCACTCGCACCAAATTGTGTCCCTTTTGTCGTACCTCTGTGCACCATCCACTTCCAGCACTCGCACCAGATTGTGTCCCTTTTGTCGTACCTCTGTGCACCATCCATTTCCAGCAGGGTAGAGGCTTTGACCGTTGGGGAGGATCCATGTAGAGATGGGGAGCCTGTCAAAGGGAGTGACGGAAGTTGAAGGTGGCGAGGAAATAAAAGGTGGACGTGTTGAAGGAAGTGGATGCTTGAAATTTCTGATAAACGTACCAAAGAAGGACTGGGGTATTTTTTGTAACCATGTGGGGTGTTGTTTCATGAAATTGAGTATAGTCTGAGTACGCAAGGGGGCAGGAATGGAAGGTAAGAAGCGGCTACCAGGACTTGCAGCGCCACCAAAGCAAGCCACCATATCTAGTAAAAGGCTTCAGATTTTGACAGGCTGGTGAGGCAGTGAGTCAGGGGTATGATCCAGAAGCATGGGAGAGGCGGTTGGCAGCACCCTCTCAGCAGCTGCTGCTGAACAGTAAACAACAAGAGAGTGTAGCTGGGGATTAGGGAATTATGTCAGTTATAAAGGGGCACTGCTCTTAACCCGACAAGGTAAAGAAGCAGACGCAGGGCATTCCATCTATACATTCTTACAAATTCATGACTTCCCAGCTCCATTCTCATTCTGAGATACACTCGCGTTTTTATGGCTTTGGCCTGCGCTCAACACGTTGTGCATTCTCATACAATACAATAATTTTGATGCATGTTTGGACTATCCTATACGTTAAGCAAGAATTGACCCGGGAGTGGGTTTTCACTTTTTTCATTCATTTTCTTTTCCAGGAGCTGACTTGTCGTGCACGCTTGTACCATCCTGGACCTTGAGCATCAGGATAACTCTGGCAGGCAGCTTTAACGGTAAGTGTACAAACACGGCCATGAACGTCGTTCAACAAGATATTCCACAACGCCGCAGCGGACCTGGCGAGCTCATGGCCACTGGACTTAAAAATCAAAACTTTGCCAGGAGCATCAGCCCATTTCACATTGAATCATGTAAGATAGGGGCATGTAAACTACAGACACTACAGCATGCTGCTTCCTGACAGAACCCTACACAACAAAGCTGGGTCGAGACAGCAAAGCTGGATCAAAATGAGAAGCATTTCTGTCCACTCACGTCTTCAATCAGCTTCCGAAAGAGCCACAGAGGAAGGTAGTAGACCTGCAGGGATTGTGTTGATTCATGTGTTGGGTTGGTGGAAACCATACATACATACGTTTCTGCGGTGTATATACACGGTTCTGGCCAACCCTATTCATGTGGGTTTGATCGCACAAGAATGAAAAAGTAAGCAAGTAGAGGTTGAATGCACCAGGATGCAAATGAGCATACCACATGGTTCGCGCTTATGCACAAGCAAGGCTGCTGCGCACGTGTTCCAACGTAGCCAGTGCAGATCAGCATTTAAACTAGGCTTTGACGAGCTCCTTATAGCTGCAATGGACCAGGACATTAAAATGCACAAGAAAGGGTGTTGTTAAGGGCCTGGAGGGTTTGCATGTCCTGAGATGGCGAAAGCTGACACGCGAAAATACACAGGCAAGGACGAGCAAGATAAACCTGTGATTTACCTCTACGCGAGCAATTTGAAGGCAAGGTTGTGAAAATAGCGCGGACTGGTGGCATGCAGGTTGCGACAGGTAGCGCAGGTTGCGACAGGTATGGGCAGGGTGTGAGAATAGCGCTGGTAAGGTTGTGAAAATAGCGCGGACTGGTGGCATGCAGGTTGCGACGGAGCGGAGCCCCTTTGATGGTAGATTTGCAACACCAGCACTGTGTGATGGGCACGGTTGGCCTAAACCGTATTCGTACGCCGTAAATGGCTGTATGTGAGAACATGTCATTGCTAAACTTACCGTATATATACCGTGTATGCGTGTGCATGCATGTATGGTTTTGGCAAACCCTATATATATATGACTCTGGCCAACCCCAGTCATGGGGTATCTAAAGCACGAATGCCCACAACCTGTACAAGCCTACAACCTGTAGACCTGTAACCTCTACAAGCCTACAACCTGGCCAAGCCTATATATGGTTCTGACCAACCCTAGTCATGGGGTATCTAAAGCACGGAGGCCCACAACCTGTACAAGCTGGTACTGTGCAAGGTTGCACCGGGCGGTACCCTCCTTTGAGAGACAACAAAGCTGCTGACCTGATGGCCTGTGTTGTGGCCGCTCTCATCACATCAACACACTGATCCAAAGCTGACGCCCAGCGTCGACCCATGACCCCCTCGTGCCAAATCACATCCCCCTCAAATCCAGTGAGCCCCTACCTGAAGCACACGGGCCCACAACTTGTAAAGCCATGCCACTGAGTGTCCCTCTGGCAGATTGGGAAAGGGCACCAACTCGCAGCGGGCAAAGCTGCGCAGCTTTTTGACCAGGTCCCCAAAGTTTTTGCCGAGCTGCATGCCATGTACAAAGTGCATATCACAGGGGGAGGTGAGAAAGGGAAGCAGGATTGCGTGAATGCCAGACGTGTGGAGAGGGAGGAGAGGGACTGTTTCAATCAAAATCCTGCAGGCCTATACCTCAAATCACACAGGCTGCAGATAAGCTGGCATAACAACGTTTCTGAACTTTGCAGGCAACATCAGTTTGCCGCAATTTGGTGTTGCAAACTTATTTGCCGCTGGTAGTGTCCATACAGAAGCATACGGGAGCACAACCATACCAACACAACACGGTAATCTGTTGGCCAAGGCACACGAGTAACCATGTATTAAGCGCTCGATGCATGCAGAGTTTGGTCAATCTCAAAGCTTTGCGGCTGAACACCGACCCTGTGTCAAACCTCCCGCTGCTGGTTCATTGCTCACCTGGATAGCCTTGGCACACTCCAGGTTGAAGTCCATGCACACTAGGTAGTAGCTGATTGCCGACTGCAAGGGGGAGTGTGTATGGTCTAACTACCTCAGAGCAAAGTGAGTATGGTCAAAACGATGAACAGTGGAGTGCAATTTGTGGCAGGTCTTTGACCTGCAAGGCACAGTGATTGTATTGCAGCAGGGCTCGGTGCCCAGGGCACCAGTTTTCAGCGGGGATACAAACGAGCCCAATCAGAAGGAGCTCTGTGGATGCTCCGATTCTACCCAGTCGATGCTGTTTGATTAATTGGGTCACAGCCACTGGTTGTTGGTAGCCCCAGACGAGTTTCTGGATGTTGTGTGATAGAATGGTCACAGCCGCTGACTGTTGGCCGTGACCCAAAACAGGCTGCCAGATGTTGCTGGGTCACGCTCTGATCATGCAAAACAAAGTGACACAAAAGCAGTGCACCTACCTGAACACAAGCACTGCTTTGGTGTGTGTATGTGTGTGTGTGTGTGTGTGTGTGTGTGTGTGTGTGTGTGTGTGTGTGTGTGTGCGGGGTGTCAGAACATGCAGCCCCGTGCCTTTGTACGCTATGGTTGCATTGCACAAGTGAGTCAGGATATACACGTGCCAGTGCAATGCTGTATGTACTTCTCCACAGCATTGCACAGTAGACAAGTGCCATACCCTGACTCACTTGTGCAATGCGAGCCAGTGCAATGCGAGCCAGTGCAATGCTGTAAGTATTTTTCCACAGCATTGCACAGTAGACACGTGCCATACCCTGACTCACTTGTGCAATGCGAGCCAGTGCAATGCTGTATGTAATTCTCCACAGCATTGCACAGTAGACACGTGGCATTACCCTGACTCACTTGTGCAATGCGACCTTAGCGTACAAAGGGTATGCATTACAAGTGAGCAATGATGTACGTGCCTGACACGCTCTACAAAGGGCAAGTTATAAAAGCAAGCAGTGATGTCATACGTGCTTGTCACGCTGATCAAAGGGCATGGCATAGGCGTGAACAATGATGTCACTACGTTCTTGACACGCAATGATGCTTACGTTCCTAATCCCACACAACCTTTCACGGGGTCTTCCAAGTAGTTTTCTAATGCCATCCGGAAATAATTGAAAAAGCCCTGTGATGTATGCGCAGCTGACCAAGAGTTTTCATACACACCATACATGAGTCATACACACCATACATGACAGCATGCTTGAAAACATCATCCCTGCAAGAAGGTTTCAACACGATTGGAATATATAATTTGCCAAACTTAAGTATATATGACGGCAAGCTTCATCGATTTGTTGTGAATAGGAAGGAAAGGTGGAGGACTCCTGTAGACAGAACAGACATGCACACGCACCAAAAACAGCCATGCAGCCACAGCCACAGCCACAGCCACAGCCACAGCCACAGCCAAAACTACACACAGGAACGCAGCCGCATACATACACTCACGTGCACGTCCACAGCTGCACAACGTCTCACACAAAAACTCACATAGCCACACATGACCCACCTGGTGGCACGACCTGGGCTTGTAGCTCTGGCAGTCGCCCCGAAACACGCGGCGCAGCAGGGCTAGCACGCCATTTCTGATAGAAAAAAGAGGATAATCTGTCTGTGTTCCTGAACATGATAAGGAGTATGCTGCAGGGCCAGCACGCAATTTCTGATAGGACAAGAGGATAATCTGTCTGTGTTCGTGAACATGATAAGGAGTATGCTGCAGGGCTAGCACGCCATTTCTGATTGAACAAGAGGATAATCTGTCTGTGTTCCTGAACATGATAAGGAGTATGCTGCAGGGCCAGCACGCAATTTCTGAAGGACGAAGGAGGGAAAGTGAAGATTGAGTAATCATGAACACAGGGAGGTAGGTGCGTGCAGCGGTGCGAGCACGCTGCACCAGGGAAGATAATTTGATTGGTCCTAGTCAGAACAAAAGAAGCGAGAGTAACTGGCTGCAGTGCCAAAACGCTGCACCAGGGAAGATAATTTGATTGGTCCTAGTCAGAACAAAAGAAGCGAGAGTAACTGGCTGCAGTGCCAAAACGCTGCACCAGGGAAGATTATTTGATTGGTCCTAGTCAGAACAAAAGAAGCGAGAATAACTGGCTGCAGTGCCAACACCTGTGTGTTGCTACACAGGAAGAGAAGACAGGGGGACACGGGTTCCCCTCATCTGTGCACACAAGGCATAAGGGTTCAGACAGGTGCACGCTGATAACGCATATACGCACAAAACATGTGAATTGAGCACGCTACTTGCACGAGCACAAGTGACGGTGAGCTCACAAAAATGTGGATATCAGCCATGAGCAGCACTTTGTCATGACTCGATGCTCAGCAAAGGAATCGGTGCAATCCAACTTAGTGCAGGCAAGGAGCAAGGGTGCTGTTGGGCCCTTGTCCACAGCTACATGATGCGTTGCACGCATGATGCGTTGCACACTTGATGCGTTGCATACTTGATGCGTTGCACACATGATGCGTTGCAAACTTGATGCGTTGCACACATGATGCGTTGCACACTTGATGCGTTGCACACTTGATGCGTTGCACACTTGATGCGTTGCAAACTTGATGCGTTGCACACATGATGCGTTGCACACTTGATGCGTTGCACACTTGATGCGTTGCACACTCGATGCGTTGCACACTCGATGCGTTGCACACTCGATGCGTTGCACACTTGATGCGTTGCACACTTGCACGTGCCAAGAGTAGGCAGCAGGCACGTGCTCTGCTTGACCTGAAATGCAGCTGATCAGTTGATGCGGCTGTCTACACCGACTATTACGTGCACAGCACAGCTGCTAGCCATCATTCGTAGTTTCACGCACAAATGCGACACAGCTGCTAGCTTCACTTATTATTACACGCACACGTACGACACCGCTGCTAGCTGTCACTCACTATCACAAGCACAAGTACAACACGGCAGCTAGCTGTCACTCATTGTTACACGCATACGTACGACACCGCTGCTAGTTGTCACCCACTATCACTGTCACAAGCACAAGTGCGACATCGCTGCTAGCTGTCACTCACTATCACACGCAAAAGTACAACACGGCAGCTAGCTGTCACTCATTGTTACACGCATACGTACGACACCGCTGCTAGTTGTCACCCACTATCACTATCACAAGCACAAGTGTGACATCGCTGCTAGCTGTCACTCACGTGTAGTGTGACCAGGTCATGCTCATGCGCAGAACCACGTGCCCCCCATCCATGAGGTTGGCCTCCATGATTGCGAGCTGAGCGGCAAGGATGGCCTGATGGCCTTCCACATGCCCCGCGTACACGTTAAAGGCAGGGTTCTGTGTATTAACACATGTTTGTGTGGTGTATGTGTGGTTGTGAATTTAATGTTGGAGTGCTTGCGTGTCGAATTCTGAGCTGCGGTGGTGTGTGCAGGTCAGGTCAATGATGGCCTGATGTCCTTCCATATGCCTTGTGTACAAGTTAAAGGCAGAGTTTTGTGTGTGTGTGTCTGTGAGCGTGTTTTGTGTGTGGTAGGTGTGCAGGGTTGCAAGTGTGTACGTAAGTGTAGTTGTGTATGCGTGTGTACATGTGTATCAGGTCGAATGCGTCTTTCATGGAGAGGCAGAGAGGAGAGCAAACATGCGTCAAGAAGAAATCAATCACCTGCTGGGTACCTAACAAATGCATCTGAATTTAGCGTCAGTGCTTTTAGTTACAAACGTACATCTTTGCCACATACATTATTTGTATTGCGCATGCATGCGCGTACCAATTAACGTGCACCAAAGTAATTCATGAGCACCTAAGCAAATATCACTCTAATCCAATTGACAACACCCTACCCATTTCCACGTTTAATACACAGGATGTGCAACACGCCTCTTGGCCGAGGAATTAAAAGATGGGAAAACAATGAGAATGCAACCTGATTTTCATGTATAGACCGAAGTGCACACACACACACGCATACATACATACATACACACTCATACATACATACACACACATACATACAGAACACAAACATGCACACGCTGACTCAAACAAGGCACTCCCCACCTCAAGGTCGAACTTGAACTGTGTCCGTTCCATGTCTATGTTCGCCTTGCCACCCAAAAAGGACCCATCTAGGATCATGTGCGTGAACTGGTTCTTCTTTTTGGGGTGGACATCTTCTGCGTGAGTAAAAGTTGGACACAAGGTCTTAAAGTGGATGTAAGCCCGGCTGTTTGGTATGTGACGGCATGTTCGGCATGTAACGACACGTTAGGCGCAGACATGTTACGGCATGTGTGTTACGGCATGTGTGTTACGGCATGTGCGTTACGGCATGTTAGGCACAAACACACACAAACAAGCCGTATTGCCGCCGTCTAGCATATGACAAGCTACAAATTGTGGCATTAACGCCATAGGAGACAATCATGTTTATTGCAAAGAAAGTTGTGCAATAACTTAATGCAAAGAGGTATGGGCTGGGACGGGGGCTCACATATGACAAACATTGGCTGCTCACTAGCAGCAAGCTCTTACGTATTCTGGCCTTCTTCTTGCTGGCCCTTTTTTAGCCAGAGGGTCTGCTTACCCTTAGCAGGGTGCACATTTCATTCTACCTATTAAAACTCTTAGACTGCGAAACACAGTACGTAATCTGTTGGAGCATCTTGGTACGTAAGACGTAAGATATACAATCAAGCAGATGTATAACAGACCTGCGGGAGTCGTCTTGTCCAGGCAATTGTCGGCAGACACCCCAGGGGCAGACAAGTCCCCAGCTGTCAGGGTTGATGCTATGGCACACACATCTTCGTAGTAAACGTAATACCGCTTCTTGTCCTGGAGGGTGTAAACAATGAGCGATGTTTGTGTGTGTATGTGTGTGTGTGCGTGTATTTGTGTGTATGTTTGCGCGTGTGTGCATGTGTGTGTGTGCGCTTGTGCGCAATGCTCGCAACACATATAAGCGTCGAACCAAATGCTTGCATAATAGGCAGGAATGAAGCACAAGGTAATAGAAATGGAGAGATCTTGTTGTGCTGCTCAACTTGTGAGGGTGGAGGAATGATCGGTCAACACTGCTTAATACGTAGTCCAGCTGCAAGCTAGAAACAAGTTGACCAGTTCCCTGTCTGCAAGACATAACATGATTGCTACAATTATACAGATGCCAGTGTATGCGCACAGAAGGGCACTTAGGTATGCATATAGGTAGTATGCACACATGTGCATATGTATGTGTGTATGCGTGTGTGCATATGTATGTGTGCGTGCGCACAGTGAGGTATGTTATGCACATCAAAGGCATGTAGATGGCACGGTAAAATAAAATAGGTTTACCATCAATTACCGCTGCTCAATTAAATGAGCTGACATACCAATGAGCGGGATGAGGCATACAGATGAAACGGCTGCAATTTACGCACATCCTTTTTGCAGAAAAGGGGGAGGTTGACGCGTATCTCTTTTCTTAGTAGAGAAGAAACCACGCACGCAGCGAAAATCACTCCCCGAATTGATTACGGAAGACGCATTTATCTTCTTAGTTAATGTGGGGAGACTTGACACATATCTCTTTTCTTAGTTATGGTGGGAAAGGTTGACACATACCTCCCTCTCTTCTTAGTTAATGTGGAAAGTAGCCCTACTGCCTGCACAGCTTTTTCCTGTTTGTGCCACTCACATTATGCCACTTTTATTGTTTTTGTGCCATTATTTTTGTGCCACTCACATTGACTAGCGAAGAGGGCTGGTAGGTCATGCTGTCCTGATCAAGGCTTTTCTCAGCAAGGATGTGGCCACCCATCTCTGGGGGCAGGGAAAGGCCGATGCCCCTGCAAGCCAGAAAAAGATGGAGAGTTCAAGCACCACACACTCACACGGTAGGCCATTCTGTGCATCTGCATACACCATCCACGACATGAAGAAGAAAGAGCGAGGCAGTGAGTTTTGCTTCCCATACGTACTCGTGTATACCTACAACATAGAGCAACTCTGGTACCAAGTATTAATCAGCTCCTCCATGTCATATCTATGTACACCAATATATATTAGACATACTTTGTCACATAAATCAGAGGCGGGTGATACTTCAAGAAATGCTTTACACGTATGATAATGAATTGAAGCAAAGACGGATACGGAAGTTTAAACAAGGGTTCCCCGTACCTTATGTCACAATACCTTACATACTGTTACAAGAATCCAATGTTTTTGCCTGTCTTGCATGAATAGGTTTGGCCAGAAACGTATACCTGCATTGTATATGACCGTACGTATGGTGGTTTTCTTGCTAATAAAAACAACGTACGTACACTGTATATACCTATGAATGTATGGTTCTGGCCAACCCTATGCATTAACCCGCAGTGGTGATGGATGGATCAGGAAAAGGTGCACGGTACACATGCACAGGCATATTAGGCAGTACACAAATTAGGTGCACGGTACACATGCACAGGCATATTAGGTATTGAAACAGTCCTGGACATGACCCACAGGTCCTCAGGAGCAGGAGGTTCCACCATCCTGGCAAGATGTATGCACATCAGCATGCGCAAGCAATACACTGTGTGTGCTTGTGCTAGTTATGCCTAAAGGGAACTTGGTAATATAGGCGTGTGAAGCTTGGACCTGTTTCCATCCCCTCATAACGCTTGATTTCCAGATGAAACTTCAGCCACGTGTGCATTTTGTTCCCCTGCAACTGATAAACCCAAGCCACGTGTGCCTATGGCGTGTTCTACTTAGTTCCCCTGCGATTGACAAACCCAAGCCACGTGTGCATATGGCATGCCCCATTTTATCCCCCTGCAACTGGCAACCCAAGCCACGTGTGCTTATGGCGTGTTCCAATTTTTCCCCCTGCGATTGACAAACCCAAGCCACGTGTGCCTATGGCGTGTTCCACTTTGTTCTCCCGCAACTGGCGCCCTGTGTTGCAGTGAGCTGTGGGAGCACTGTGTGTGTTCACTTTTGGCAAAGCGTGCTTTAAATGGAAGACATGAAGGCCACAGAGCCAGCCAAGCTCTACAAAGCTACATTTGTCCAACTAACATAAGCTTGGTAATTGATTTGTACCAGTCAGCTTATGTAGTCAGCTTCGGACGCAAGCAAGAACAGCCTCCTCCACTTTTTACATAATTGCCAGGAGGCTCTCCCTACGGCACAAAGCACAAGGCATTTAAAACAAGGGGAGAGAGTGTAGGGTTGGCCAGAACAATACGGTGTATATACGGTGTTTTTGACAGGAATTGCATCAAATATGCGGTCATATACGGCGTATATCCACGGTTCTGGCCAACCCTACACACGTGCAAAAGTAGGTACAGGGCCTTCGTCGCACCCCCCTCCTACCTGCCGTGGGGGACAGAGTGCAGAAAGTACTCGCTGAATCCGCCGGGGCAGCAGCAGACGTCCATGAACTGGAACTTTCCTCCGGGGTGGTGCCGTGGATCACTGATGAAATTATCACATGCCCTTTCCACTTCCATCATGATGTACTTGTACCTGCAGGGAAGGAAGGACATGTTGGCATACCAGTCTTGGCAAGTCCCCAAGCAAAACCTGACAGAAGAGCAACCCTTTCCTCCAGGTGACGAATGCGACCCTTTCGCAGACTGATGGCCATTGGTTGGTATAGAGCGCTTTTGGGAACAAAGACCTAATGGGAGCAAAGAAAGCGCCCGCCCCTGGGGTAGATCTGATCATACTTCATTGCTCCATCATTTTGGGCTGATAAGAAAAGGCGCACCAGGTGGATGCTTTCTCTGCTTTCGACGGACACAGCATCAAAGTGCACCACTAAGATGCGTGCACCACTAGCATGTGAGCACATACCGCTCTTTCATGCTGTGTCGGCCCTCCTCAGTGGTCTTCCAGTCTTTGGTTGATTTATACTTCTTGTTCAGCTCAGCCCGGTCAACCTGTGCATTCCATATTAAACGAGATTTTGCTATGCGCCGTGTGTGTGTATGCGTGCGTGTGAGTATGTGTGCATGCTCATGCGCGCGTGCGTGTGTGTGAGTGAATGAGTATATATGTGTGTGATTGTGTTAATATGAGTGTGTGTGTGTGTGTGCACGCGTATATGCATGCATGTGTGCGTATGTGTTGTATGTGTGTATGTGTGTATGCGTGTGTATACGTGTGTAAGTTGTGTGATTGTTTGTATGTCTATGTGTATGAACGTGTGTGTAGGTGTGTGTGCAGGCGCACATGTGCGTGCATTTTTGTAGGTGTGTGTGTTTGTGTGTGTGTGTGTGTGCGTGTGCGTGTGCGTGAGCGTGTGCGTGTGCGTGTGCGTGTGCGTGCGTGTGTGTGTGTGTGTGTGTGTGTGTGTGTGTATGCCTGCGTGCTTGTGTGCGTGTGTGTGTGTGCGTGTGTGTGTGTGTGTGTGTGTGTGTGCGTGCATGCGTGCGTGCGTGCGTGCGTGCGTGCGTGCGTGTGTGTGTGTGTGTGTGTGTGTGTGTGTGTGTGTGTGTGTGTGTGTGTGTGTGTGTGTGTGTGAGTGTGTGTGTGTGTGTGTGTGTGTGTGTGTGTGAGTGTGTGTGTT
>Ga0307968_1001026_pt1 | contig 22019 bp, 21 predicted proteins | sample OrgLakmetagen650_FD_201834 | JGI IMG/M metagenome (GOLD analysis project Ga0307968, IMG submission 201834) | Saline water microbial communities from Organic Lake, Antarctica - #650 | ecosystem: Environmental > Aquatic > Non-marine Saline and Alkaline > Saline | place: Antarctica: Organic Lake...
CATTGGTGTGGAGTACTGCAACGCCCTCATGCCTTTGTGAGGCGGGGAATTGCAGGTACCAAGGTTGGCCCAGGGTCCACTGCAAACAAATAAAAGGGTAAAGGCGGAGGGGTCAAGTGCATGCGTGTGTGTATGTGTGTGTGTGTGTGTAAGTGTGTGTGTGTGTGTTGGACTGCCATGAAAACTCAGGGTAGAAACAGGGTTCAGGAGAGACCTGGTATGTTTGGGCAGGTAGGAATGTGTGTGTGTGTGTGTGTGTGTTGGACTGCCATGAAAACTCAGGGTAGGAACAGGGTTCAGGAGAGCCCTGGTATGTTTGGGCAGGCAGGCAGGAATGTGTGTGTGTGTGTGTGTGTGCGCGAGCTCAGGTTCCCTCAAGGAGAAGACTCCAAACGTTTGTAGCCCCTTGCACATGAAGGTACTTCGGGGCGAGGACGTTTATAAACAGGGTTATGACTAGGGTTGGCCAGAACCGTATATGACCGTATATTTGATTATTTCCCTGCCAAAAATACCGTACATACACCGTATATATATGGTTCTGGCCAACCCTAGTTATGACGCGTTTTATGGCGTGTAAGAAACGGGTGGATTAAAACAGCTACACACGTGCTCAATTACCTACAAATCAGTCCAGGCATACATCTCAACCTCATTTTTATGCATGACGTGCGATAGGTTGGCACTGTGCATAGGTTACATATTGAGTGTGAATGCATTTCCTAGTGTGTGCCCGATTTTTTGGACATTCATGACTCAATTTGACTTCTCTGTTTTTATCAAGCATGCAACACACACACACACACACATGGGCAACTGCAGTGCACGCTTGCGTCAGTCAAGCACAAAGAAGCGTCCTCATGCTTTTCATGAAACATACACACACACACACACACACACACACACACACACATGCGCACGCAGAAGCACATACAATTGCAAACACACACGCACGCACGCATGCACACACGCACACACACAGAAGCCACACATACACACCTGTGTAAAGGGCACCTGCAGTGCACGCTTGCACCAGTCAGGCAGCACCGAAAACCGCTTTGCTGCGTCTGTCTGGTGCCCTGTGGGGGCCCTCACAGGACGGATGAAGCAGGTCAAGGCAAGCATGGACTCGTCGGCAAGCAAAACCTCTGCGTTGCGTGTGTGTGTGTGTGTGCAAGTGTGAGTTGGCACATGTGTGTGTATGTGTTTGTTATTATTGGTTTGTCATATGTAGTTATATGGTGTATTGATTAGGCACACCCGCGCCAACCCCGGTGGGAAGTTCAGCCCAGCGCTTGCACGTATGTGTAAGTATATGTGGTAATATGCGCTTGCGCGCACATATACATGTGCTTGTTTACGTGTGTAAGCGACAAAACTGTGTGTGTATGTATGTGTGTGTGTGTGAGTGCATGCGTGCATGTGCACATGCGCTTGCATGTGGACACGTGCTTGCGGTTGCGCATTCAGCCAGCTTGTGCATTTGTGCGTCCTAACTTTAAGAGAGGAAAACATAGGGTTGGCCAGAACCATATACACACGGTGCATATACGGTATTTTTGGCAAGAAAACCACAAAATATACGGTCATACACGGTGTATATAAACAGTCCTGGCCAACCCTAGAAAAACAGTGCGTGTCCAGCAAGTAATTACCTGCGATGCGCTGATAGGCAGCCGCGGCCTCTTCGTCTAGATGGGAGTTGTAAAGCTTGGGGTCTGAATAGCCTGCACGCAGAAGTGCAGGAAGACAAGGTCATGCAGCGTGGTGATGTGGAGATCAGTGTTGTGCACCTGACGCTTGACGGCGTCAATGGTAGATGACGCTGACGGCGCAATTTATGTCAAATTGACGGTGAAAATAGTAAACTACGCCGTCAATCGTCAGAGCTTAGTGACGGTAACGCCGTTATTTACAATCGTTATTTACGGTGCCATTTTTGAATGACGCCGTATGTGCACAACACTGGTGGTGATGCAACCCAGCGGTGCGCGATGGTGCAGTTCAGTAGGCTGTTCAGTGATGCACTTTGGTAGCAAGCTCAGTACGCAGTTCAGTACGCAGTTCAGTAGCACGTTCAGACACATAACATTCTAATGAACTGCGTACTACTACTGAACGTACTATTGAAATGCGGAGTTCAGTAGCACGTTCAGTACGCAGTTCAGTACGCAGTTCAGTAGCATGTTTAGACACTAAACGTTATGAATTGCGTTTTACTACTACTGAACGTCCAACTGAAATGCGGAGTTTAGTACGCAGTTTAGTAGCACTTTCAGTACGCATTTCAGTAGGCTGTTCAGTGATGCACTTTGGTAGAGATACACTTTGGTCTGGGAAGCTGTGTGATGATGCCATGCAGTGATGCCATGCAGTGAATTGTGGTGATGCCATTCAGTGATGTGGTGTGCAGATGCCATTCAGTGATGCGGTGTGGTGATGCCATGCAGTGATGTGGTGTGGTGATGCCATTCACTTACGAATGGTGTGGTGATGCCATGCGGTGTGTTGATGTAGTGATGCCATTTAGTGATGTGGTGTGGTGATGCCTTGCGGTGTGTTGATGTGGTGATGCCATTCAGTGATGTCGTGAGGTGATGCCTTGCGGTGTGTTGATGTGGTGATGCAACCCAGCGGTACGCAATGGTGCAATTCAGTATGCCGTTCAGTGATGCAAACTGTGGTGATGCCATTCAGTGATGCAAACTGTGGTGATGCCATTCAGTGATGCCGTTCAGTGATGCAAACTGTGGTGATGCCGTTCAGTGATGCAAACTGTGGTGATGCCGTTCAGTGATGCAAACTGTGGTGATGCCATTCAGTGATGCCGTTCAGTGATGCAAACTGTGGTGATGCAATTCAGCGATGCCATTTGGTGATGCAGACTGTGGTGATGCCATACAATGATGCCGTTCAGTGATGCAAACTGTGGTGATGCAATTCAGTGATGCCATTTGGTGGTGCAAACTGTAGTGATGCCATGTGGCGATGCATACTTGAAACGTTGCTAAAAAGGGTATTTCGACAGATGCCATTTCTGTGCTTCGTACATATATCCACGTAACAAAACTATGGTGATGCAGATTGTGGTAATGCCATCCAGTGATGCCATTTGGTGATGCAAAATGTGGTGATGCCGTTCAGTAATGCAAACTGTGGTGATGCAAACTGTGGTGATGCCACTTGGTGATGCAAACTGCAGCGATGCCGGTCAGTGGTGCACTGCAGAGATGCTATCAGTGGTGCACTGCAATGCTGCATACAGTGCTCTCTTCCTCACACCACAACTCGCAACACGCACCGCACATCGCTGCTCCCAGCATCGCGATCAAGGCCTTGAGCTTGTCCTCCACTTCAGGGGCAAGCTCAAAAGCCATCAGGGCATGGCATCGCTCCACACACGCAGGGGCGGAGAGGGGGGTGAGAAGTGCCGGAGCAGAGGCAGCCATGCCAGGGATAGACAGGAGGTCCATAGGGTTGGCTGGGAGGGCCTGTGTGTGTATATGTGTGTATGTGATGTATCCATGTCCTTACGAATCAAATAGTGACCAAGCCAGAAATAAGCTGGATGTCCTTTAGGTTGGCAAGGGGGCATGCGTGTGTATGTGTGTATGTGTGTGTGAGTGTGTGTGTGTGATGTGTCCATGTCCATACAAATCAAGTAGTAATTAAGCCAGGATTTAGCTGGAAGTCCTTGGGGTTGGCAAGGGGGCATGCGTGTGTATGAGTGTGCAATATATATCCAAGCTCTTTTTTTAATTCAAGCAGTAGCCATGACAGGAATGGACTGGAGGTCCATGGAGTTGGCGCTCACGCTCACGTGCATGTGCATGCATACGCACACGCATGAAAGCAAGCACATGTGCATGTATACACACCAACTCACACACAAACACTCACACAAACACACACGGACAGTCAACCCACCTGAAAAGGCTGAGGTGTGGATGTGTGCGCAGCTACACGTTCTTTGAAGGATACTAGGTTGGGGCCAGAAATGTGCTTGCCACATACGCACATGCCTTCAATTGCCTGAGGGAAAAGAGGGAGCGTGTGTGTGTGTATTTGTGCATGTGCGCGTGTGCGTGCGTGAGTGTGTGCATGTGTGTATGTGTGTGTTAAGCACCAATGCTTTCTCAGCGTACAAGTGTGAGCGCTTTGCCACAAGCTCTGAGGCCCATCTTTCTTGACATTTAATATTATACAGGTTACACGCACAGCCCAATAGCATTTCATACGCGCTACTGACGTCACACGAGTAGGGTTGGCCTGAACCATAAAATATGTTTCAACCTGTTGCTTGCAATGCGTACAACGACATGATGCATCATGGGCATTTTATTGACTTATTGGTTCACTGGCTTACAAACAAGTGCGACAGGCGTTGTTGATTGCCCCAACTCCCTGCTTACTGCGCAGTTGCTGTATACCAGGTGCTTACAGGTAGCAGATGGCAAACAAAGGTGAGGATGAGCACATAACCGCAAGCCAGCTTGTAAAGAAAAAGAAAAGAAACTACACTTCTTGGGTGCATGTATACGGGGGTGTAGGTGTATCACATTTAGTCAACAGAGATCACGAACGCCTGCTGTTTGAAGGAACACCCGGTGCTGCAAAAGCGCGCCTTCTGTGTTGCTGCACCAACTTGCTTTGCAGCAGGTAAAGAACCGAGACATATTCTAATCAAGGGTGGAAAAGCTGCACAGACCTTGCTGAAGGTCCATTTCTGGGTCAACTGGCGCTGGCCGCGCAGCTTCACACTGGTGGCACTTGTAGCCAGGGTCACAGCAACGTCTAGTTGGATGGGTGAGGTGCGTAGGTGGATGCGGACACCACTGCCCTGCAGGGATGTGCAGATGTGTGGTGCGTGAGAAACAGTACTAACTGTATCTCACTTGCAGACCATATACGCGGTACGTACGTACGTTACGCACCGGCAATAAGTCGTGTCAAATGGTCAAAGGGATTTGTGTGTGTGCGTGTGCGTCTGTGTGTGTGTGTGTGTGTGTGTGTGTGTGCGTGTGTGTGTGTGTGTGCGTGCGTGCGTGTGTGTGTGTGTGTGTGTGTGTGCGTGTGTGTGTGTGTGTGTGTGCGTGTGTGTGCATCTGTATGTGTGTGTGCATCTGTATGTGTGTGTATGTGTGTGTGTGTGTGTGTGTGTGTGTAACCGTGTGTGAGTGTATGTGTGTGCAAATCTGTGAGGTATGCAAGAGCTGGCAATGCTGGTTTCGCCTTTGTTATTTGTGTTTCTGTGGTAAAGCTCATCCTTTCCAGCAGGGGAGCTGGGTTCACACACTGGCTGCGAGGCACATAAGCTGAGCATTTCTACGTTTATAATGCTCTAGGACCGTAAGGAACTAAGGAGGACGAGGGAAGAAGGGGAGGGAGGGTGATGGGGAACATTTTTGGGGCTCTTCCAAGCCAACCTGCACACACATCCGGGGCACTAGGTGCAATCCCCCAGAGCCTATGAGGAACCTCGCGAATGCAGAGTGGCGATATGCAGGGCGGAGGGGAGGCAGGGACAGGCAGGGAAGGGGTGGGAAGCGATGTGTGTAATTGGGCCCACCTGTGCCAGGGGGAAGCCCATCAGCTGAAACAGCTCCTGGGCCTCTGTCGCCTTCTCTCCCCCCACTGAGCTGAAGGTGTCTGCGAGGCTGTGGACGGGAGGAGGGGAAGGGGAGGACAGGTGTCAGCGAGGTACCCGAGGTGGTGCCTACCGAGGTGTGTGCCTACCGGTGTCCACACTCCCCCAAACGCCTCCCTTGGCTATACAATCCGTCCTGACTCACCATATACTTGGGCTAGGGGGTGTCATCGCCATTCCTGCTGAGGCACAGGTTCCTTCTCCTTGGTTGGCCTCCTTTCTCACAGTTTACCACTTCAGTCAGCCATCAGAGCCTCATGGTTTGCTCACTGCAATTTATACAGTTATTATTTGTATACAGGCTATGCAGTATCATCAGCAACATGATTTGATCTGGGTTAGATCAAGTTCTCTTTCATGCGTGGTGACTTAAAAGGTTACCTGGAACAAGATCTCTGACATGGATTTCAGCCTTTACACCTCAGTAGCAGTTGAAACTGCACAAAAACAAATACAGAAGAATCGTCTCAAAAACCACGCAGTGAACATCACTCCCCCCTTGTATTAAGGAAAAGAAGACAAAAATGGACGGCTTGCTAAAATTCACAGCCGCAACGGTTATATAAAAGGTTTTGAATCTGGTGAAGATCAAGGGCTGCACGGACTAGATATGTCACCCTGACAGAGCCCAATCAGGTGACCCCCTGCTGCTCTTATCGGTAGAACCAAGATTGTTCAAAGATCGAGTGTTAAAAGCATTCCCACCTTCATCGGAAATGATGCTGGCACACTTGTGTGTTCTATCACGTTTTCTGCTAGCATATCAGCAAACGACTGGTTCTACACCCAAACGCTTTTTCTATCTTCTGGCTTCCCTGGGCGGGACGCAGGCCCTGTGCGTTTAAAGAACCTGCAGGAAGGCAGAAATAATAAGAGTGAGCATTGTGCTGCTACTGCATCTATTAATTAAAGCACTCTGGTAACCATTCAGGTCCGCAACCAGCAGCAATCAAATACTAGAAAACGTTGATCACGATATTCCTGGTTGCGTGTAAATTTCTGCCTCCTAACCTTATAACTATTACACCCTCTTCCCTTATAATCTCCAAATCATGTGAGATCCTCAACATCCATTACGCGGTGCTGATCCCAGACAACAAACAACACGTCCTTCTAAAATCCCGGCAGTGCCACTCTATCTGTTTGCCTTACATGCTACCCTTGTTTGGTTGTACCACTCCACGCAGAGACCTCTGCACATCAAACTCACCTGAAAACTAGAAATCCCAGGAATCCCATGCCAGAAACGCCCAGCAGGCCAGACTTCCAGGCCTGTGCGTTACTAATGTGTTGCGAAGCACTGAGGGGCACAGCCGACAGAGGAGCGGCGTTCAAGCTCTGTGGGTCGACAGGCTGAGGGAGTGCCGAAGCGGAGGCGGCGACTGGTGCTGCTGCTGCCGCTGCTGTATTCGCTTCCGTTTTGGTGCCAGAAGGAAGGCCATCTTTAGGCTGGAATACGGAGGCAAGAGCTGGGTGGGTGGGCAGCAGCTCGATGAGTCGGAGGGTGGCCTTCAGCCACAACTGGATTGTTGCCTGTACAGACCAAGGTGTGGAGCAGGGGGTCAAGATATGGGCATTCCATACGTTAAACTTGGTTTTACAAGACCATACATATATGATTACGTAAGTGCTAAGTACGTGAGTGCTGTTCGCTAAACAAAATCATGCGCCCCCATGACCGTCTCTCTTATAGACAAGTGTAAGAGCGTCGCTAGCGACGCTGAAAAATTGGCGAAGTCCATCACGCGCGCAACGTGAGCGCGTGTGTGCCTGTGCATTTGTGCGTGTGCATGTGTGCGCGCGCGTGTCTGTGTGTTTGTGCGTGCGCATGTGTATGTGTGTGTGCGCGCCTGTGTGTATTCGCGCGCGCGTTTGTGTTAATGTGTGTGCGCATGTGCATGATCGTGAGTGTATGTGTGTGTGTGCGTGTGTGTGTGTGTGTGCTTGTGTGTGTGCCTTACTGCCCCACAGATGCTGCTGTGGTGTGCTTGACACTGTGCTGGAGCAGCCTTTGCTGAAGCAAGCGTGAGGAAGTGCTGCTGCTGCTGTTCCCTGTCTGTTGAGAGGGCAGGTGCGAGCACGGTGCCTGCCACGATGTCTGAACTCTGCTTCAATACACAGTGCGCGGCAAGCACCTGCACTGTACGCTCCGTGCCCCGCGAGCAGTCCAAACCAATGCGGACCGCGTTCCTGAAGGGTCCTGTCCAAGCTAACTTCCGCGCGTCATGAGCATTTGACTAAACTAGAATTATATAGCCACGAAGTTAGTACTACTTAATTGTGCTGCTTGCATGGCCAACCGTGAACTTTGCAGCCGGAACACAATTGAGAGAGACACCGCAAACGCAGCCAGGGGAGTGTGCTGATGGATACTGCACCAGCAGGAGGTGGTCCGGGGGCCTGGCTGAATCCTGGGCAGCTTCCTGGAGCTTCCAAACATAAAATGTTGCTCTAAAGCTTTGCATACGGCAACTTAGGGTTCCATAAGTTATCTGGTGCGGTGAAGGTTTTGGTTAGGAGCCTATGTCGAGTTTCAGCCTGGGAGGTGCCGTGGATGGGCATGGGGAGAAGGGCTGGACCCCCCAAATCAAAATGTTACTCAACATCACACACCGCACCCCAGGGTCCCAGAATTCATCTGGTGCGGTATGAGTTTTTGCTAGGAGCCTATGTCAAGATTCAGCCCGTGGGGTGGCCTGGGTGAGCCTGGGAAGGCCTGTGTGAAGTGTGGCGGGAAGGAGACAACGCTAGGGGCTCACGCCCCCACGAGGGGGGCTTCGCCAAAAAACGCAGTGGCGTCTTGGGCTGCATGACACAATCAGAGTAGCTCATGTTGTAGTGATAACAATGTCAAATATCATGTGGACAGCTTCCGCCCCAGTACTTACGTATGAAAGCCCTCACGTCCTACTCATGTGAGGTAAGCTCTCAAAGTTCAACAATCTTGACATTGACCCCTTCGATCTCCTCACCTCGAAATCCTTTTTGCCAATCGGGTTAAACATGCGAAAGCAATCGTTTGAGTCGGCTTTCGAATCGCCGTAGATCTCCCAAGTGTAAGACAGGGGGACCTTCATCTCTTGGAACATGTAATCGGTGGCTGTGCCATGTGCCAAGTACCTGTGTGGTAAGAAACACAGCATCAGCCCCATCAGCTAAAACATCTGAGGAACATGGAGTCAATGTAAGGCTGTACCCCTGTGCTAGGTAGGGGTTAAGACATTAGACATCCAGCAAAACAATGTCCGAACAACACAAGTCTCAGTGTTCTATGGACATCGAGGTGCAGGGAGGTAGTACCATCTTTTTTGCAGCTTATGGTCTTTTATCCTCAGTTCTAACTTGCAAAAACGCTTAACCTCAGATCACTCACTTCAACTGTATGTACGGGAAGCGTTCTTTTCAAAAGTAACCCAACCAACTTGCTGCCCAAGCCCACATGAGTATTTTTATCTGTCTGCGCTAGTCCACCTGACTTGCCCCCCGAGCCATTGACATCTTATCCTTTATTGTTTTGCACACACCCAACTAACTCGCCCCCAAGCCCACCACGCACCTACTGGTGAGCAACTTGTGAGCTCATTCGTCTGAAAGATCTTGAGGCCTAGTTCCGTCTTTCCTTTTTTTTCAGTCTGCACTCACCCAACCGACTTGCCCCCTGAGCCCACCACACATCTACTGGTGAACAAGTCTTGCTTAATCGTCTGCAGGATCTTGAGGGCCTCTGACGCTTCTGGCGCCACCTGATGATGGATGGCAGAGATTGAGTCAGAGTCATGTGTTGTGTGGTGCCATGGAGTCCAGTTACGATGAAGAGCCAACATGGAAACGAGCTAGCCCAGCAGGAGGCAACGGTAGTAACCTTGTCGTGTGGGTGCCATGTGGTACACAGGTACAAATACAATGACCAGGCCGCCAGGTGGACAGACTACAGCGAAAGCTCATTAAGAGGGGACATTGATAGATGGGGCGGCCAGGCATAACAGGGTGTATATAGGCAGACCAGGCCTCTTACTAACAGGGTTTAGGCAGATCAGGCCTTTTACTAACAGGGTTTGTGCAGACCAGCCCTCGTAAAAGTACTTGAAAGAGAAGGGCTGACCTTAGCCTGAATGGTTCCAGAAACCGAGCCATTCCTTAGGTCTCACTGTATTTGGGGTGGCAGATCAAGCCTCATGTAGGCAGACACATATGTAGGGTTGGCCAGAACCATACATTTATAGGTATACACGGTGTATATACGGTATTTTTGGCAGAGAAGTCACCATACATACGGTCATATACGGTGTGTATATACGGTTCTAGGCAACCTCAAACATATGGATAAAAGCTGACTAAGGCCACTTACTAGCTTTTGCGGGAGACCAGGTCTCAGGAACAATGCACAAGGGAGAAAGACTGACAGCTTTAGATGGTCTTGCTAGACCTTTTTTGGGCGGCGGATCAAGTCTCATAGAGATATGTTCAGGCAGAAGTTGGATGAATCATGGGATTGGGATGATTTAAGTATCCAGCCAGGGGCAACGTTCGTTGCTTTTTGATTTTCATACTCATTTATATGAAAGGTTGACGGTGCAGGTGGGCAGCCTCCGACTTAAAAACACTGAGCGTTTGGTGGTCCCACTGGACTTCTTTTGGCAGCAGACCACATCGTAAGAAACATACGTTGACCACGTCGTAAAAAACATACAAGTATGATTTACTTTGTAGTTAAAGTGCTTAGAATTTGTAGTGAAAGTGCTTAGAATTTGTATCAATCCCGCAATCAAAGAAAATAGTTGCGGGTTTATGTAAGCTCGGTGAACCCACTGACCTTTTTTTGGTGGTCCCAAGGGACAAACATGGCCTCCATCCCCGAGTGTATGTTCAGCCACACGTGCGGCTGATGTGTGCGTGCAATTCCATGCACAGTCTGTGTCTCGGGCTCACTGTGGGGGATAAAAAGCATGTAAAAAAAGTACGTGTTCTCTGAAGTGCTGCTGCACCTATGTTGTCATATTAAAAGCTTGCTATTCTTGATGCCACCTCCTCGCGCTTCTTCAAAACAAACCTTATCTTTCTCTATACACTTTCCCTGCTACATACATCTATTTCATGCTTCCTGTAGCTCCTGTTTCGTTTGCTTAGCCAGGTGTAGTTTCAGGCTTTTGCCAAGCTTCCGCTGAGATGCCATTTGAGGCATATATAGCGATGCAACATTACCTTACCTATGTTGTCATCATATAATTTAAGTTGGCTAAAAGCTAGAAGAACTGATGAACATCTATACATTTTACTTTACCGTACATTCACAGTTTTCCCTGCCTTAAAATACATACTGTAATTGGGTCTAACCAATCAAGCACAGAAGACTGATTAAAGGGTTGCAAATAAAGGAACCGCTCGGCAACATCCTGAAAGCAAGCACAACTCAAAAGCAAAGATTGGATGGTCAAAACTGAACATGCAAAACAAGTTGTTGAGGGTAGTGTTGATGTACGTGCTGTGATGTACATTTAATAGAACATACAAGGATACCAATTTGAGCTATAAGGCTTAATTTCGAGCACATGTTTAGAAAAGTGATTTTGTCATGTTTCTCTTGGGCGTCCCCCCTTTTGTTTAGCTAGGTTTGGCTGCCAGTCTTTCCAAGCTTCCGCTCAGATGGCCCCTGAGGCATACATAGCGATGTAACAATACCTGACCTGACCTTCGAAAAGTACTGGTCTGAAAGGAATCTGACAGACGCCAGGGCTGGTTATCGGAGCAGACAAAAGTGCGAAGCAGCTTTTTATCACTGTGTTCATTTCCTGCTCCTGAATATATACACATCCTGTACATCCCTGCACACATTACAACGCACACACACCCTGTACCTGAATGGCCCGGGCCCTGGGTTCTCCTCTGCTGCACTATAATCCTTTTCCTTCTTCCCCCAGTCCACCGCCCAATTTCGATTTGTGTCCACCCCACGACCGTTCTTCCGCTCGCACAGTTGCCCCTTCTCTACCACGTCCCGTCCGTTTGAGTTTTCCAATGGCAAAATCTGAACGGAATGGTGTGTGTGAGTGTGTGTGCTTGACAGAATGCCCTTTATCTTGCGCACCTGCTAATAAAAAGCTACCGCTTCATTGTGAACTCACCTCTCGGTGGTAGGATCTGGATGTTGGAACAATCAAGATTTGTGCACATTGCTTTTGCACAACTATGCAATCAGGGTCATTCAAAATCACAACGTCCGTTAGGAAAAGAACGCCCACGGGGTCCAAGATGCCTGAGTTACGATGGCTCTGGCAGCTTTGAGCTTTAGCAGCCACGACAGCTCGGTGTGGAGAAGCAACATAGAAGAGGCTCAGGCAAAGAGGGCCCTGATCTGTTAATACATATGAGACAGAGACCAAGCTGCAGTTGAGATTTACCTCTCACCTTGAATGCAACCTGTTCAAGCAACTTGATAATCCGCTGACCCCGCTGCTCCTCGCCCACAAGTCTAATAATTGCAGCAGGGTCAGACAGAGTTTGGAGCATCTGCAAGCCTAGCTCTGCACTGATGTACTCCCTGGCGTGTTCCCCATAGTCCTGTGGCAGCGGTGCGCATCATGTTTCGGTTAGTCTGCAAGTTTGATGAATCTGTATCTGACATGCAATGTAGAGAGGTCAGGAGCAAGGAAAGAGGTGGTTGTATCTGACATGTATCTGACATAAAAATGTGCTTCACATAGAGATGTACCTGACATAGAGATGTATCTGGCATGGATGTATGTGACACAGAGACGTATCTGACATAGAGATGTATCTGACATGTATCTGACAAATGTAGAGAGGTCAGGAGCAAGGAAAGAAGCAGTACGGTGCAAAACGACAGGTAATAATTGCAGCTGAGGTGTGGGTTTGCAAATGAAGAGGCTCTATTCCACACTCACTATTAGCACCCGCGCCTTCGACGAGTGGTCGTTGCTAAATCCTGCCGTCTCCACGGTAACCACCTGTTAAGTGACACATCAAGAGGACAGCGCTTGCTGACAAGAATGCATGTGTGTCTGAGAACAGAAGCCAAGACAGTGGCACCCTGTTTTCGTTACGGCATGCACTCATTTTCTCACCTGCATGTCACTGGCATACTGTTTGTCCTCCTTTCGAAGCGTCTCCAGCTGCGCGTAGGGATTAGTGCGTGTGAACTGCGATTGTATCTGGTCAGGAGAGTGAAGGGCCGACCCCAGGCCGTTCATGATAACTCGTCACCTGCCTGTGTCTACTTACTTTCATTGTGGTGGGGTTGGCGGCGACAATGCCCCGCACAATGTCCAGTACGGAGCTCCTGTGCAGGCAGGTGTTGATAGTGTTGACCCCTTTCATAACAAAATTATTGCGGGCACACACTGGGCCAGAGGTACCACTGCCACGTACTTATGGTGGTACAAGGTGTAGTCCGGTTTAGCGTAATCCTTGGGGCTGGTGCGGAGGAGCGTACGTGATGCGTGGGCCTCGCCAGCAATCAACCAAGGGCATGTTAGCAACAACAACAGGTGTGCTCGTTTGCAAGAAGAAGTACAAGGCCTCATCTAGTCAGGCCTTGTTTACCTAGCCTACTTGAAAGTGTTTGCATGCATTATGTTTTAAACGGCTCTGGATTTTTTTAACAATAGATAAATGTTCTATTTATATCTAGTATTTACTGGCAATGGACTGGAATCCCAGTGGTACTGGGGACATGGGAGCTGGATTTTTTTTTGGCCTTTTGGCTGTGATTCAAAAACTCCGAAAAGTTTTTTTGAATTTTCTAAGGGATCACAAATACAGCCAGGGATCCTGGATAGGTCGCCGGGTTACGATCACGTAATACTTTCAGGATCACATTTATATTTGTAATCTACTGCATTAATTAATATCTCTAGGATGCCTCTGAGTGCAATTGCAGCGAAGAGGATTCAGGTATTGAATGGTTGGATGGATCCCTGTTTGTACAGCCCTATTTTGTCCTGTGCATATTATGGCTGCTGGGTGTACAAATGCGTGTCCTATACGCACGCCCAAGTTCTGCTTGGCAAGACTGTAGGACGCTGCATGAAGCCACTTCTGCACGCCTATCGCATGCCTATTGCGCGTGCGTGTTCATGCACAAACAATGTGCGGCAGACCTTACTGCATTTCAGTATTGACTTACTTATACTCAGCGCTTATCCTCTCAAACCCACAGAGCGAGCTCAAGGAATGGTCACGTGCACCACCGCCAGGTAGGTTACCAAAGCCTTGTGGATAGGATGGTGATTTGCATGCGTGTGCGTTGGAAAGCAGTTGGGAAGGGATTCGGGAGGCAGCTGTATGATATTGCAAGTGTCATTATGTGTACGCACCATACTGCGATCGAGTTCCTGGAACTGGAACTTTGCACTTTTTAGTCAGGGGCAGCGGTGCCGGCTGGATTGCTGGATTCCATATCATAATGCCCCCCCTTCTCATCACTAGTATACTTGTATACCCAATGATTCTGTGCTCGTGTACACACAGGCTTTTTACTGGAAAATACGCAAGGACACGAAATGACAGATTGGACTATTGTCATGGAAGGTGTGCGCGTGTGTGTGTGTGTGTGTGTGCGTGTGTGTGTATGTGTGTGTGTGAGTTTGTGCATGCATTCATGCACGCGTGCGTGAATGTTCTAAACTCCTAGCTCAAAGAATACGTACGTAGCCAGGGTGAAAGGGCCAGGGGGAAGGGGCCTTGCAGCGTTTCTGTGCATTTAGGTACCAACTGGGATTTTTGTGATGCTCGGCCGTGGGTGACTATCCCTTTCTCAACAGACCTCTTGAAGGTGTATGAGCTTTCTGTAGGCATCTTATCTTTGGCAAATAAATTAACAGCGGACGCTTGCTATAGTGTCACAGTACTTGCAGAATTAGAAGTTACGTATGCTCGTTTTCTCTCTCCCTCTTGGGCAACATATGCAGCTCCCTTCTTATACTTTTGCTGTGCTCATTCAATGATATTGTGCTCCTTGTGACTTGTTGCTTACGTGCATGCGTGTTCAACTTTGTGTGTGTGTTGCTCAGGTCCAGAATGCCTCGGTGGTGAGGGCATGCCTACCGGTTTTTATCGTGGTCAGGTGCGCGCGCGCACGCACACACACACACACACACACACACACTCACACACACATACACATACATACATACATACATACATACATACATACATACATACATACATACATACATACATACATACACACGAGTAATTGCTAAAGTAGCATTATTGAGATAATTCTGGTCACGCAAAAGTGGAGAGTTTTCTCCGCACTACGCGTTGCATCAAAACTATTTAGTTGCTTGTGGTTCTCATCAAGAATATGTGCGTGCATCCTGAGACGTGTGTAACATGTCGTATTGTACAGACAAAGAAGTAATTGGTTCTGCACGGCCCTCCTACAAGTGCAGGCCTTTCAACGGGTTTCATTCCTGACACAAATCCCTGTTTCTGACTTTTTAAAAGCGCAGGCTTTTCGAGTGCGGGTGTGCTTCAACGACCATTACCCAATACAGGTACAGGACTGTCCAGCTTTCTCTTGTCGTAGGCATGTTTGTAACCACAGGTATTGTTTGTACTCATAGGTAATGCTTGTAATCAGGGTTGGTCAAAACCGTATATATACACCGTATATGACCTGTATTTGGTGATTCCCTGCCAAAAATACCGCAAAAATACCGTATATCGGTAAACACCTTATTTTTATGGCTCTGGCCAACCTTACTTGCTTATTTGTAATCATAGATAGGTACTGTTCACACCCGTGGCCAGCCTAGGTGCAGGTAATGCTTTTTAGGCATTGCAGCTTAGGTACATGGTGCTGGCAGTGAGAGTGCCTTGATCAGGCTGGCCTCCTTCTGTACGTGTCGTTTATCTCGTATCCTCCATCCGTACGTGTCCTCCATCTGTGCGTCTCCTTCATCTGTACGTATCCTCCATCTGTATGTGTCCTCCATCTGTACGTGTCCTCCATCTGTACGTGTCCTCCATCTGTACGTATCCTCCATCTGTACGTGTCCTCCATCTGTACGTATCCTCCATCTGTATGTGTCCTCCATCTGTACGTATCTCCATCTGTACGTGTCCTCCATCTGTACGTATCCTCCATCTGTACGTATCCTCCATCTGTACGTATCCTCCATCTGTACGTGTCCTCCATCTGTACGTGTCCTCCATCTGTACGTGTCCTCCATCTGTACGTGTCCTCCATCTGTGCGTCTCCTTCATCTGTACATATCCTCTATCTGTACGTATCCTCCATCTGTACGTGTCCTCCATCTGTACATGGCCTCCATCCGTATGGGTTCTCCATCTGTACGTGTCCCCACTTTGTACGTGCCTGCATCTGTATGTTGTTCTTCCTCTGTCATGTGAATGGGTGGAGAGGCACAGCAGAGAGGCGTATATCCTCCCGTCATGGGTTAAAAGGGGCTGACATTAATTTATTAAAGTGCATGATTACCTGCCATAGCCGGAACTCACTTCCATGGCCGCAACTCACTTCCATTAATAAAGTGCATGAATTCCTGCCATGACCGGAACTCACTTCCTCCTTCTTGTTCCTCTTCCCCAGGCGCCAGAGGTCATATTCCTGAACCCCCCTCCAATCCATCCCCACATTTACAGCAATGGCCACATTTGCTTGGACGTGTTGTACGACGGACAGAGTGGCGGGTGAGTTTTTGAGCGCCATTATCTCGCTTCCCAGAAGACTGGGTTGTACGACGGGCAGAGAGGCGGGTGAGTTTTTGAGCGCGGTTGTCTCGCTTCCCAGTAGACTGGGTTGTACGACAGACAGAGTGGCGGGTGAGTTTTTGAGCGCCGTTGTCTCGCTTCCCAGAAGACTGGGTTGTACGACAGGCAGAGAGGCAGGTGAGTTTTTGAGCGCGGTCGCCTCGCTTCCCAGAAGACTGGGTTGTACGACAGACAGAGTGGCGGGTGAGTTTTTGAGCGCCGTTGTCTCGCTTCCCAGAAGACTGGGTTGTACGACAGGCAGAGAGGCGGGTGAGTTTTTGAGCGCCGTTATCTCGCTTCCTAGTATACTGGGTTGTACGACGGACAGAGTGGCGGGTGAGTATTTGAGCACGGTTGTCTCGCTTCCCAGTAGACTGGGTTGTACGACAGACAGAGTAGCGGGTGAGTTTTTGAGCACGGTTGTCTCGCTTCCCAGAAGACTGGGTTGTACGACGGACAGAGTGGCGGGCGAGTTTTTGAGCGCGGTCTTCTCGCTTCCCAGAAGACTGGGCTACTTACGCGCCAATTTTGTGCGCCTCTCCCTTTGTGCTTACGAGCAAGACAGGAGCAGGGTTTTGTGGTGGGCTTGTGATACCGGCGAAAAATAGCTTCCTGGGGGAACCTAAAGTATTTAGAATTAGAAGGTTTGGTGGCATAAGACGGTGTTGCCTGTCACCCTTTTTGAGGCTAGCGAGTGCCTCAGGATTCACCGGCCTTTCTTAAGACAAAGTTTAAAGCTGCCATGAGTATCCCGAATAACCACAACTCGCTTCCTCTCTTTTTCTTCAATTTTCTTGGACCCAAAAAATTTTCTTGGACCCAAAATCCTTGCTTCAGCCTTTCCCGTCTGCTACGGTGAATTTTTTGTCAAGCACCAACGTCGCTTCCTCCTCTTTAAATCATGTGACGAGTACTCATTGACGCCTGCGCTGTTTTCATGTTTGTTTTTACTGATGCAAGCGTGGAATGCACCATCAGCCCAACAACCTGTGAAAACAGTCTCCCTGCGCTGTTTTTATGTTTGTTCTTACTGATGCAAGCGTGGAATGCACCATCAGCTCAACAACCTGTCGAAACAGTCACCCTGCACTGTTTTTATGTTTGTTCTTACTGATGCAAGCGTTGTTCTCACTAAGCGTGGAATGCACCATCAGCCCGACAACCTGTCAAAACAGTCTCCCTGCGCTGTTTTTATGTTTGTTCTCACTAAGCGTGGAATGCACCATCAGCCCAACAACCTGTCGAAACAGTCTCCCTGCGCTGTTTTTATGTTTGTCCTTACTGATGCAAGCGTTGTTCTCACTAAGCGTGGAATGCACCATCAGCCCAACAACCTGTCGAAACGGTCACCTTGCGCTGTTTTATGTTTGTTTTTTCTGATGCAAGCGTGGAATGCACCATCAGCCCAACAACCTGTCGAAACAGTCACCCTGCGCTGTTCTTAATGCACCATCAGCCCAACAACCTGTGAACAGTCACCCATACTGTATAACACTTGTGGTTAAGGTAAGGTAAGGTTACATCACTAAATATGCCTCAAAGGGCATCTCGGCGGAAGCTTGGCAAAAGTCTGAAACCACACCTGGCCAAACATAAGAAACAGTAGCTAGAGGAAACATGAAACAGATGTATGTAGAAGAGAAAGTGTATAGAGAAAGAGAACGCTTGTAACACTTGTGGTTAAGCAGAAATGTACTTCAGAGTAGGTGAAGCGCGCACAACCTCTTTGTTGAGCTCGGTGCACAAACAAGCACACAAACAGACAGCAGTGTGCGAGCTACACATGCAATTGGTCCCCAGCGCAAATTCCTTTGTTCTTTGTTTTCCCCTTTACTCTACTTTCTTAAAGACAGAAGCGTGCATGATTCCCACCTGCAGTTGGTATCCAGCACAAAACTCTTTATCCTTCAACTTTTTCTCGTACAGACAGTAGCGTGTGCAATTTCTGCATGCAGGTGGTCTCCCGCGCTGACAATTAGCAAGGTTGGTGCTTGGAAGCTTCTGGTACTACCTCGTGCCTTTAGTTTTGCTTGGAAGCATGGATTGCCTCGTGCCTTAAGTTTTGCTTGGAAGCATGGATTGCCTTAAGTTTTGCTTGGAAGCATGGATTGCCTTTAGTTTTGCTTGGAAGCATGGATTGCCTCATGCCTTTAGTTTGCTTGGAAGCATGGATTGCCTTGAGGTTTGCTTGGAAGCCTTTAGCTTTGCTTGGAAGCTTGGTATTGCCTCGTGCCTTAACTTTTTTGGCGCGCAACAAGACAAAAATAAAAAGAGCATGTTAGCCTAGATGATAGCTTAGAACATGACAGGGTTTACTCCTGGACGCTCAGCATGCATTTGCCTGTAAAAACGAGGGACGGCTTGATTTTGATGCTTGCACAAGCTTGTTGTTTACATGCTCGCACACAGCTTACGTGCAGAGGAGCTGAGGTATGGACTGTGTAGAAAGTCCAGCACTGTGTGAGTTAGGTCAACGCTGTATACGTAGGACAGCACTGCGTGAGTTTGCCAGCCCAGTGTCAGGAGGCCAACGTTGAATGAGTAGGACATCACTGAGAAACTTACATGGCAGTCAGTGCTGACTGTGGCAGTGCATAAAACCTCACTGTTGCTGCTTCACATTGCAGATAGTCCTGAGTTTACAATCGATGCTTGCCAGGTAAGGGCTCGCTTACCGTCTCTGGTTTGGGCAGCGTGCAAACTAGCTAGCTTCCTAGCTTAATGCCTGCATTTCTACGCATTAACTGTAAGATGTTACCGTGGCTAAACCCTATACTAATGCTATGCACTAGCTCATTCCTATGTACACTGATACTATGCACCAGCCCATTCCTATATATACTGATACTATGCACCAGCCCATTTCTTTATACACTGAGACTATGCACCAGCCCATTTCTATATATACTGATACTATGCACCAGCCCATTCCTATATATACTGATACTATGCACCAGCCCATTTCTATATATACTGATACTATGCACCAGCCCATTCCTATATACACTGATACTATGCACCAGCCCATTCCTATATACACTGATACTATGCACCAGCCCATTCCTATATACACTGATACTATGCACCAGCCCATTTCTATATATACTCCATTTCTATATATATTTCTTCACTAAGGCAGGAACTATCCATTAATATATATGTTCATAAGGCAGGAACACAGTGAGAGAGTGTGCAGGACACACTGTCTGATTTAGATGTACATGGGGGGACCTTCAGCCAGACTGTTCGGCTGATCGGCCTGTGACTGGTCCTCGTCAGTCAACACTAAATCCATAAGCTCAGGACATGTGTGTCTGAAGACAACGCAGTCCTCACCTCAAAGTTTGAAAGCAGCTCACTGGAATCGCTTGCCTTCGGTTATGATTACAATGGGGGGTGACCTTCAGCCAGGTTGCTTGCCTGAAGTGTTGTAAGCTAATCGATGTTGCTTTTTCTCATCCTCACAGCAATACCACCCCCACACGGCCGCCTGGCGACGCAGACTATGTTAGGCGAGTGGGCAGTAGATCGCCCAAACTGACACGATGGGTGTTTGGTAAGTCCTATTTTGCCAGCACATTCAAGCTTGTGCATATCATGGTTGCGAAAAAGCTTGCCACAGAGACCGCCGCACTTCATTTGGAATTATTATTCCTGCAATTATTTATTCTCCTGACATTGTCACTTGCAGAAGACGACAAGGTATGAATGACCGGGAGATAGAGATGCCTCATATACAAGAGAGAAATTGAAAGAGGGAGAGAGGGAAATAGGGAGAGGGGAAATCAGAGCGTTATAAATGTATAGCATTAGAGGCAGTAAGGTGCATGAGTTCACATTTTAGATGGTGCATGAGTTCAGATGGTGCATGAGTTCACATTTTAGATGTTGCATGAGTTCACATTTTAGTGAGTAAGGTGCATGAGTTCACATTTTAGATGGTGCATGAGTTCACATTTTAGATGCATATTTTGCTATTAGACGCACTGCGCATGCATGCGCTTTTAAACAGCCATGACTTGCCTTTGACGATATCTGTGCATTTTTGTGCACAATTTGTGCAGCTGTTTATCTGTTGTCGCGCAAAATGGGCAGTGACGAGTTGTGGGATGACCAGTTCGATGAATAATAGCAGAGGGCTCCTATTAGTATCTTTTATCATTAAGCTGCTTGTGCCAGCCTCACAAGCAAATGCTTGTCATTACTTTACAAGGTCTACAAAGGCCTTCAGGCAAGAAGTGCGACAGCTAGCATGAAAAACTGTGTGCGCCTGGGTTCAAACCGAAGACTTCACAATGAGCGGTCAGTCGGCCAAGGCTTCGATTACCAATGTAGCAGCACGTCATAAAAGGCATACTCGAGATTGTCATTACTTTTATCTTGGGTTATATGGTTTTATTTGTTCTCAAAGCTCGTCTGTCTGATATCCTGGCTTGAGGAACGGCGTTTGTGAAGCTGCCTCGAGGTAAGATAAGGTAAGGTTACATATGCCGCTGGGGGGCATCTGCGCGGAAGCTTGGAAAAAGCCTGTAACCAAACCAAAAAGCTATGGTAGAAAAAATTAAGGGAAAAGGGCTAGGCGCTCAGCCACAAAAGAGGCCATCTGGCTGGTTCAAAAAAGTCCTCAAACGAGTTGGGCTATCTTCGTATTGAGGTAGGAAGATCAGCTGGCGGTGCTGTGTGCAAAGGCTAATATGTTCATCCAAGCGAAGGTAGATAGGTAATACAGGATTGTGATCAGCTGGCGGAGCTGTGTGCAAAGGCTAACAAAGATGTTCATCCAAGCGAAGGTAGATTGGTAGAACAGGATTGTGAATTCTTTTTCTGTCATCCCATTAGCCAGGAGCAATCCCCAAAGGTACACCAAAATGCAAGCCGCCTCAAGGCAGCGAGCATCATAATGCTGCTGGAGTTCACATCTGTGCTGGTACATCAAAGAAAACAGATATGAACCGCTGATAGCACAAACATCTCCGTCTGATTGTGCCTTGCTGCTGTGTGAGGTGTTAAAAGGCAAACTTATACAGGAAGTGCTTGCTGATCTGCTTTTAATCTGATTTCAATTTTACAGTCTTAGCCTGGCGCTGTTTTTGGGGCTGCATGTGTCCTTTGTTCTCTCTTCTGCTCCGCTGCACTTGTTCTCTTGGCACTCCTGCCTGGTTTTGTGAGGCACTCTCAGCCTCTGGTTTCCTGCTTCCTGACTGAGGCTTCTTACACGTCCTGAGACATATGAAAAGCTAATTCTCGTATTCTTTGATGCTTCTCTTCGCGCTTTTTTAAAACAAACGTTCTCTTTCTCTATACACTTTCTCTTCTACATACATCTGTTTCATGTTTCCTCTAGCTACTGTTTCTTATGTTTGGCCAGGTGTGGTTTCGGACTTTTACCAAGCTTCCGCTGAGATGCCCTTTGAGGCATATTTAGTGATGTAACCTACCTTACCTAGCCTGGCTTCATTGATTTTTCGCAAGCGTATGACACTGTCCCTAGGCAACAACTCTGGTCACTTCTGCGTCGTAGTGCTATGCCATCTACTTTGCTCAGCGTGATCAAGCATATGTATGAGAATGATGAGTACATTTTGATGGATGGTGAGAAGAGGGCTCGGGTGCATCCCACGAATGGTGTCAAACA
>Ga0307968_1001029_pt1:5000-22001 | contig 22001 bp, 31 predicted proteins | sample OrgLakmetagen650_FD_201834 | JGI IMG/M metagenome (GOLD analysis project Ga0307968, IMG submission 201834) | Saline water microbial communities from Organic Lake, Antarctica - #650 | ecosystem: Environmental > Aquatic > Non-marine Saline and Alkaline > Saline | place: Antarctica...
CGTCAGAAATATTATCAAATCAACAAAAAATCAATCAAAAATATCGACAGCAGCACTAATAAGTTTGTAAACATCTGTGTAAAAAAACAATATCTTTGATATCACCGTCAGAAATATTATCAAATAAATGGTGGAAACTGGCCGTAAATGTAAAATGTGGCCCATAAAGTTCGTTATTACCTAATAATAAACGGAAGCCAATCAAAGTTTGGCCCAATCAAAGTTTGGTCAAGGTCCGTGCCTTGACTTGCTTTCGTTTAATAGGTAATAACGAACTTTATGGGCCACATTTTCACGTAAGAGGTAAGCAGCAAGCAAGTTTTGGCCCGTATATGCAATCTCTTTTACAAGGTATATACACATATATGCTGGAATCTCCCATGCCCCCTGACCGCTAACAAAGCTTTTTCCTGAGACAGCTTATGAAACAAGAAATGTACGGCCAAGTGGCGGCTTTTTCCACCTCGCTTCTCAGATGAGGAGGTATTTACCTCCATGGAGGCCAGCCGCCCTGACATTGTGCTGGTTCCTCCCCTTTCTGCATATTAACAACAAACTAATAATGAAGAGGTGCAGAGCCGCAGACCTCCTGAGAGGTGTATGGTCTTATTAGGAGTGGTAGGGGGCAGCAACTAAGAGAGACTGGGAGCACCTCAGAACCACCGACAGCCACTAGCAGATCCACCATCCCCAGCCAGAGATACTGACCTCAAGATCGCGGCTCATGTTGACGTAATAACATGCACCTCATTAAGATCAAGCACTGTGAGGACAATAGACCCCAGAATCAGCAGCTGAATGCAGGAACAGCAGCAGAAATATGTTCGCCTTCTTTATCACCAATAAACCTCCATTGCACATCATCCTCTTGATTGGGTGTGGGTGGCACTTTGCCGCCTCAACAGTAAAAAATAAATAAGCTTGATTGCAAGACCCTGGTCGTAAGCCCCCCAGGTCGTCACCAGCAGTGTAACAGCGCTAAATGTAGTACCGACAGTAATGTCGGCGACAGTACATTTGGCTGTGGTTTGTTGCGGGGGAGGACACGGGCCCCAAGCTCGCCCGTGTCTGTGAGCCGTGGGCTGCCTAGTAGAGAATCAGGAAAGTGTTAACTCTACTGAAATCCAGCTCCCCAGGGATAATATCCCCTCTTTGCAGTAGGGAGTTAGGCTAATTACTCCAGCACCACACAAGTAAAGATCCCCCCCCCCCTAGTGAAACCCGTCCACGGGTTTATTAGAGGGCTACTTGCAGAATGCGTCGAAGAAGCCAAAAAATTAGGCTCTTCAATAACGTAACATAAGGAGTAAAATCCTTGTGGACTGTCTGGCTTGGCTTTGTAGTTTTTAAGGCTGCTAGCTCCAAGCATTAACATTCTGAACAAGCATAGCACGTATTCTGACGCGTACAGGACGTGCTTGTGCGGATCACGACTTGGCGATCTGCACCCAGTGGCAACGCCACCTAAAAGTTGTAAATAATATGGCCGGTATAATTCACAAAATTGGGCTTATTGGGGCTAAGATAAGCGCCAATTTTTGTATTCGCAGAGTAATTGCTCAGTCAGTGTGTCCTCTGTGAGAATTTCCTCTGGTTCCCAAGTGTTATGGTCGTCGGAGTACCCTTCCCATCTGATTAGGTATTCCATAACAGGCTTTTGCTGTTTGGACACGTGCTTAGAGGCACATTTTGTGGTGATCATACGCACACGGTGAGACACAATTTATTCCAAGTGAAAATATTCCTGCTCGTCCACCAAATGGTTAGTGGAAGAGGTTGTATACGCCCGTCTTTCCTGTACTTTTGCATTAAAGGATGGAAGACATTGTGTATCCTCAAATTGGGAGAAAGCTCTAGCCTGTAGGCCACTGGATTGATCTGTTCAATCACTTTAAGAGGGCCTATCCATTTGGGCATGAGCTGGGCGTACCGGGCATTCTGATTTTTACATTCTTAGACTCTTAGAGTTTAACAAAACTTCATCGCCAATGCAAAAATCTGCCTCTCTACGCTTTTTTATCAGCGTAGTATTTTTCTTTGCTGTGCGGCTTCAAGTGAAGACTTGGCCTCACGCAAACTCTCTTGAAGGTTTAAAACTCTACAACTGAAACTTTTAGAGAGAAGGTACATGTAGTCTCCAGGCAAGAGGTGTCTTAGGATCCCTGCCGTTAATAAGGCAAAAAGGGAGTGTTCTTGATGGACTATTGGACAGAGTTGTTTATAGCAAACTCTGCCGATGCTAGGTGTGTATCCCAGTCATCTTGTTGGGGACTAACGTAGTTCCTCAACATGTCCTCAAGCACTCTGTTCATCCTCTCTGTTTGGCCATCTGTCTGCAGATGGTAAGCTGAGGATTTGTGGTGTTTAATGCCACAACACTTCTGAAGTTTTTCCCAGAAAATACTGGTAAACTTTGAATCTCTGTCCGTGACAAAGTTCTTTGGATAGCCATGGTGCACCCACGTGATCTTTGAAGAGTGTTGCACCCCACAAGCAGTTACCGTCGTGTGCGTTGGAATAAGGTGAATCGCTTTTGTCAATCTGTCAACTACCACAAAGATAGAATAATGTCCTTCGTTGGTGACAGGTAGTTGAGTGATAGAATCCTTGCTCACACTTTCCCATGGCTCACATAACATGGGCAGAGGTTGTAACAAACCAGCTGGCCTTTGATTAGTGGCTTTATTTATTAGGCACTGGTGGCAGGAATTTACGTAGGTATTTACGCTCATCTGACCCCAAAGTTGGCCAGAAAAATTTTCTTTCCACTAACTCGCGGTATTACTTGTACCCATTTGTCCTACACACGGTGGAGCATTCTTGGATGACAGCATGCTTAACGGCGTCCACATTTGGTATCACCAAGCGCTCATTTTGTGTGTACCACCAGCCTTCCTTGTTTACCAACTTGTAGGTGTACCTCTCATTTTGGAATCTGGGGTCCTCCTCATATGCATGCCGGACAAACCCAAGCACATCAGCCACCTCCAGTCCGGTGGGCAAAATAACCTTAGGAATACCGGTCACAGCACCCTCAGCAGCCAAAAAGGCTTGCCTTAATGGTTTTGAGGCGTGCTTGGTGGTCTTGAAGCAGACCCGCAATTTCTGAGGCTAGGCATTGAACAGGAGAAGACATATCTCTGTGTAGTCCGTTTTTCTGAGCTTCATGGAACCTTTCTCTTAAAAGGTGGAAGTGCTTAGGAGCCATCATGCCTATGCATTTGCCATCTGGCTTATATATGCAGGCCGCTCTAGCTTCATACAGTTTTGGGAGGGAAGCCTTGTGTGTGGCGTTTATCAGTGGCGATCTTCAAACACGAGATCCATCCTGACCTGAAAATGGCGCACAACTTCGCCAATCAAGATTTTGCCCTTGGTACACAAACAACGCATTGCTTACGGAACCATTATTGTAGCGCTTGCACTTTTAAAAACAAGGGTGCTGGAGATCCGGCGCGATTAAGAAGTAGTTCGATGTATATATTACAGAAGCAAGGGCCTTTGGAATTAAACTACCAGATAAGGGCCAGCAGGCATTTCACAACCTGCTGTACATACCCAGGCACTGCACAAATAATCATATACACACAAGCTAATGCACTAAATTTGTGTACCAATAATAGCCAATAACTAACTAAAATAATAGGCATTGAACCGGCTGTGTACAAAGAACTAAGGGAACGCAGGTGAACATTTGTTTGTGTCGGTTCCTTGAAAGATGTACGCAACATAATGCTTAAGCTTTTGCGTACAGACGTGTGCTCACTTTGACCACCAAGCATGAACTAATGCAAAGATCACAAACTCACGCCCGTGCAAAAACAATTTATTCCATAAATAAGCTTTAATAAGAAGCGACCACCAAACATTAACTATGCATAGATCACTGCATAGATCACTGCATAGATCACAAACAGAAACGCGTGCCAAAGCAACTGATTCCATAAATAAGCTTTAACGTAAGTACAAATGCGCGCATATTGCTGCTTGCACCATACGATCACCTTCACGCACCACCCCACGATGATACACATAAGCCCGATTTCCAAGATTGGGCGAGATTGGTTGACTTCTTGGGAAAGTTGATGGCGGTCATCAGGTGCTGTTGTTGACGGCATTGACTGTTCGCCGCCGACCCTTGTAGAACATCAAGGTGAGCAGTTGTTGTAGGATTAGGCATCTCGGTGATAGTTGGACATTGAGATGCAACCTAGTCTAGGAAAGGTAGCCCAGTATACATTCCATCACTCGTCATGCACCTACCTATAGGTGCCAAAGAATGAGGGCTCAGGAGTGCCAAGGGCACTTGGAGGACGACGGTCGATGGAGTGCTTAGCGCTCGGCATTGGTCGTCCGCCCTCGACGTTATGGAACAACATCGAGACCACGGTGATGGTCCGACCCAGCTGTAGGATCGTGCCAGCGGTTGGCATCTTCCGACCGGTAGTTCGACGAGACTGGTTGTTGGGCCATATATGCAATCCCACGCTCTTTATGCCTCTGGAAGATCCAAATGTGTGCAACGACTCGCACAAGCATCATTTCTGCAGCGATTGACCAAACAAACACTTTGCATCCCAACTTGTTGAAAATTACCGGGTCGGAACAGTGCCTTTTTGCAACTACCAAGGTTCGAACCCAAGACCTAAAGGTCATCCACGAATTTCCGTGGTGGGATACTCCGAAACGTTGCTAAAACGACAGATGCCATTTTTGTGCTTCGTGCGATACATATATCCAGGTAACACCGCCGGCCGTAGTCTCTGCGCCGTCGTAGCCCGTATGAACCGAGAACCTCGTCCTGCTTCGATGCCTGTAACGTAGCGAGCGATAAGTAAATCGCACTTTACTTATGCATGTTACACAGCCGTCGTCGTATCTCCGCCCGTCGTACCACATTGCCAGCAGTTGGGCATATTGTATTTATATTACATACTATACTACTTCATTAAATCAACCAAAGCATTAGAAAATACTTAAATAATCATTGCACAATTTCCACTTTGGGGGCAGTTCCCTAAATGAAAACCGGTCCCATCCTATTTCTGGGGTTTGGCGAAAAATAATTTAATGAATTGAACATTTTTTTGGGGTCCAGTGTTTCGTGTCACCCCCGAACCAAATAAGTACGAAATTTTTTGCGTTAACCGCCATTCCCCTGATGCATCACATCTGGTCTCGAAAAATCACCCGTCTTTTCAAAAACCAGCCGCATAGAAATTTCTGAAGATCGCCTAATAATAATAAGGATCATACTTTTAATAATTTACAGCAAATTGACCGAGCCTTGGATCTTCCATTCACTTTCATGGAAGGAGGCCCGGAATGGAAGGTCGTGCGGTCTAGGAGGCAGGCCAAATCCAAGGGGCAGCAATCCAGGGGTCCCGTGCACGGACTTGCACACCAACCAACAAGTGGGAAATATGATTCTATTGCCCCAGCCATTGAAGAAGACGAGCCAGTAGTGAAGAGTAAGGAGCAAACAGAAAGGGAAAAGAGGAAGAGGGCTGCTGCCAGGGAGCGTCAAAAGGTTTGTATCAGTCGTGTTTATCACGAGCCAAACACATACTCAGTTGCACAGAGTAAAAACAATATGCAAGCAGTCATGTTTGTTGCATGCACTCTTGTTGCACAGAAGCTATCTTTATCATCTGTACAGCGTTTTCATTCTTTGCGCTTTGCCTCGTTTCATGAATTTTCAGGCCAAGCGCAGCAAGGAGGTGCAGACTGCACCTGCAGCCCCAACACCAACACCCTCGGAACCTGCAGCCCCAACAGAGTTGTCTCCAGTGCTGCCGTCCACGAAAGCCACGCAAGCCACGGCCAGCACGTCCGTCGTAGGAGCCCTGCTGACCTGGCTGAGCCTTGCTTGGGTCACTTTTCTGTCTGCACTTGGGCTCAAGGGCAAAGCAAGAAAAAAGCAGGTGCGCAGATCACCTTGGGCCCAAGAGCAAAGCAAGGAAACGGTGTGAAAACCACGGTATAGCTTGAATCTCAGCATGCGTTTCAAACTGTAAGATCATTCTGGTTTCCACGCCCCCCTCTCCCCTCCATTTCCAATCAACACGTCACCTCCATGACCCTCCTTGTGCAGAGGAGCCCTCTGTCGCCCACCACAGCAAAAGCAAAGCCACCTCCTGTGCCAGAAAAACCAGCAAAGCCCGTTGTGGTACCGATGACTACAATAGCAACACCACCCACAGTAAAGCCTTCAGCAGCAGCGGCAGCAGCAGTAACAACAGCACCCTCAGCAGCAACCTCCTCAGCAACAGCAGCAAAGCCAGCAGCAGCAGCAGCAGCAGCAGCAAAGCCAGCATCATCAGCAGCAGCAGTAGAAAGAGCAGCAGCACCTGAAGTGTCAACGGTGCAAGCGCCTTCAGAAAAGCCTCTGCATACATCTCGTGTTTTCAAGGGCCCTGGGCTGCAAGCAGACCAAAAATGGGTTGAGGGGCGATATATTGTGTCAGAGGTACGTGTGGGCGTGCCCAACATCGAGTGAAGCCTGCTTCCTAGCAAATGAAATGCGAGGAGACATATATAGGGTTGGCCAGAACCATATATAAACGGTGCATATACGGTATTTTTGACAGGGAAATCACCAAATATACGGTCATATACGGTGTATATATATCGTTATGGCCAACCCTAGACATGTAAGTAGGGATGATGAGAAGCGTATCCGCACCATGCATGACCGTATATTTGATGAAATTTCTGCAAAAAATGCCGCATGTATATCCGTATATATATGGCTCTGACTAGCCCTCCTGACCAACCCTAACGTATAAGCCACCCTTATCTCTAGCTGGCATAGGACGCAAAACTCCATAGACATCCAACAAGAGCTCTATAACCGGCGCATGACCTTATCCTGCTGTTTTGCTTCAGCATCTCTGCATGCACATCCACCTACAATAGTGTGCGCGGATATGTTGCTGTTTCTTTTAAGCCGCTCTATTTGTCACAAGCTTCACTTTGATTTGCTCCAGCCTTCTCATACATGCGTACGTCTTTGTGTGTGTGTTGTGTGGTGTGTGTGTGTGTGTGTGTTGCGTGTAGCGTGTAGCGTGATGTGTGTGTGTGTGCGGGGTTGGAGAGCTTGCAGACCAAGGGCTTGTGTACCTTAATAGGGCATCCCAGCAGCACCCTTGTGCTGTGCGTTATTTTGCTGTATACCTTATCTCTGCTATCAGTGCAGTCTTAGTCAAGGCGTTCATCCTTGCTAGGGTAGGCTAACACCATACCTTTGTACATGCCACCTATGGTGTATACAAGGTGTTTGTAGCAGGGAAACTGCCACACATACAGCCGTGTACGGTGTGCGAGCACGGTTCTGGCCAATCCTAAATCTGTCTAATTGCAAAGTAAGGGCTTGCAACTAGTTTCTCTTCATATGGACAAGCAGAAGTTCTCCATATGGGCAACCAGTGATTTTCTCTATGGGCTGCTCGTTGCTGTCCCAATGTACCTGTAGCCGCACAGTAGTCAGTGCTGTCTGCAGGGCTAGCTCACACATACAGGCAAGCTTATTTCTGGTAAGGGCTGTACTTCACACGCTCGCTATGGGCACAAAGTGCACTTGAACTGACGGACGTTTGCAGCACCCTGAAGCCTTTTAAGCAGGGTTGGCCAGAATCGTATGACGCCGTATATTTGATACAATTCATGCCAAAATTACCAGAGGTGGTCGACGGAGGACTGAAAAGGGGGTGTTTTTGAAATGTTCCCAGAGTATGCGCAGCCCAGCTGGCAGTTTCTAAGCTTAGCACCCAGGTGTAGCTGCTGATAACACCCAAGCTTGAAAGCAGGCAATAGGGGTGCACGTGTCTAATTGCCCGCGGCGTGAACCCCAGTTTTCACCACCAATCTGTCATATCTCACCACCAACTGACCCGATTTGTTTCATGTTTATATGAATAGTCTACATTTTAATAAAGAATACCATTGCAACAAAAATGGGGCGAAACGGAGCAGTAATTGGCCAGGTACCCTATTTCCCTTTAAAAAACAGCAAAAGGGGTGCCAAAAAGGGTGGAAAACCAATTCCATCAAATCCGGTTTTCAGCATGTCAAACGATTTCTAATCGTAATAGAAGTACTCCTGTCGTGTTTTGAGGTGAAAAGAGGCCCTGGGTAGAGTGTGGTGGCTCAATACGTAAACTTTCCGTGCCAAAATTTGAACTGGATTTCTGCCCAGACCACTGGGGTAGTCCATTTGGCCTCAAACTTCATAATTCATCTAGGTATGTTATTTTAACACGATTGCATAAAAAAAGGAACTTTTTCAGGAGTTTTGCTCCGTCGACCACCTCTACAAAATTACCGTATATACACCGTATATATATGGTTCTGGCCAACCCTACTTTTAAACCATCAGTCCACAAAATGTTATGCAAAATACCAAAAACTGAGCAAGGAAGGTATTGTAGAGAAAGACATAAGTAACTCATTTTGGACAAATGCAAGCGTCACCTTCACAGTGAAAAGGGAAATGCCATGCTCTGCCACACGGATCTGATATACAACCAAAAGCATGCTGCTTGATACAACTATATAGAAGGCACAATTTTGTAGAAGGAGGCTAGGTTGTGTTCTCTAATATACAACCAAAAGGCAGACCTTCTCAAGAGGCATGTCACAGAGGAATAAGGTGGCCAGAGTCACATATATATACATACAATATACATACACATACACGGTGTATACCTGCAGCCTACAAAGTAAATTTCGTAGATTTACAACCATAGACTCTTTACAGTCCTAGACTCTTTACAACCCTAGACAAAGATTCTCTCTAAATCTCTCTTAATCTCTCTCAACCCTAGATTCACAACCGTAGACTCTTTACAACCTGGAATCTGCAATTAAATTTGGGTACCTATTTATTCCTATCCAACTGCTATGCAGGTGCCAGACGCTCATGCTGATGTGGTTTCAGGCTGCGCCATTGCTGGACAAGTGGCGCTCTCAGTAGGCTACGATGGAACAGTCAAAGTGTGTGTAGTGTGTGCATTGAGGAGCCGGTTGGCTGTGCAGCTGTGGTGTGTGTGTGTGTGTGTGCGTGTATGTGTGTGATGTGTGCGTCGAGGGGCGGTTTTGCTGTGCACCAGAGGTGTGTGTGTGTGTGTGTAATGTGTGCATTGAGGAGCCGGTTGGCTGTGCAGCTGTGGTGTGTGTGCGTGTATGTGTGTGTGTGTGTGTTGTGTGCATCGAGGGGCTGTTTTGCTGTGCACCAGAGGTGTGTGTGTGTGTGATGTGTGCATTGAGGAGCCAGTTGGATGTGAACCTGAGGTGTGTGTGCATGTGTGTGATGTGTGCATAAAGGATCCTAAACCCTAATAACCCGAACTCACAGCATTCAACCTGAAAAACCGCCTTCTACCATTTGATTGATCTATTATTCTTTGTCCCTTTGCTGTGTCTTCTTGCATCCAGGTATGGTGCATGTACGATGAAAGAGGCCTTGTATAATTTAGTTTGGTGTATGAAATTGCAAATGTTTACCTGTTTGCCTTCTACCATTTGATTGATCTATTATTCTTTGACTCCTTGCCGCGTCTTCTCACATCCAGGCGTGGCGGCGCCTAACTGATCAAGACTTTTTATGATGTTTCAACATTGGCTTCTGCCCACCAAAATGCATATTTATGTTGCCAGTCCTGTACACACACACACACAACACACACACACACACACACACATGTAGACTAATCGGTTGCCTTTTTCGTGCCTTGTCACTTATAGGTGTGGTGCTTGAACAATCAGGGCGGCCCCCCTCAGTTGGTGAAGCCCCTCACAGGTAATTAACAACAAGAAATACAAAGCCAGAGAGGGCTCGACCAGTCAAGCCTCTCACGAGAAACAGAAAAGGCTTGACCAGTCAAGCCCCTCCGGGTAACTAACTACAAGAAATAGAAAAGGCTTGACCAGTCAAGCCCCACACATGTAATTAGTTTAAGAATTAGGAAAAGCCAGTCAAGCCCCTCGCAGGTAAAGACCACAAGTACTACTTCAAGTAGTATGGAGAATTTATTCCAGCACATCTTGAACCCGTATCCCGCTTAGTGCCCATTTGCCAGGCATGACGAATTGGCCCTCGAAAGGGAACCCAAAGTCCTTCAGACGAGGGTTCCAAAAGGATTCAAGTGAGAGTGCAATTGGCAGCCTCTTTTTTGCTATGCTGCATTTATGATGCACACAGGGTTGGTCAAACTTATATAAACATGGGCATGTACGGTGTATATACGGTTTTTGCAGCAGGGAAATGTACGGTCCTTTAAGGTATATGGTGTATATATACGGTTCTGGCCAATCCTGGATGTACGTCAATTTGTGCGTGCCATGTTAGGGAGGGTCTGCTTTTGTACTTTTTGCTGCATCTGTGTCCGGCAAGTGTTTTTAATCTTCTCGCCTTCCTCTTTTTCGTTCTGTTCTGCCAAGATTTTGGAGGTCAGGCTCGTAAAGCAAAAGCCAGATCTCAATGTTTCGGTCGCAAACCTCAATTTGTGGATACTGTACCTTATCGTACTCATCCCGCACCCCAGATTTCAGAAATATTTAGTAGAATCTCGCACCTTCCCGCATTCCTAGAATGTATATTTTTGCCCTTCCCGCATCAACCCCGCAGGGCCTGTAGCCCTGTTCAGCATCAATACCCTTCACAAACAACCTCAATGAAAGAGAACACCACAAAAGGGCAAAGAAAAGCAATCCTATTGCCGTTTGCTCTCCACTGTCCAGAATCATTTCGCTTCCTCTTCCTCTAGCCACTATCACTGCTGCTGCTGCTACTGGCCGTGCGTGAGGTGTACCTACAACCAAATCGTGAGACAGTATCAATCTTTCTCTGGCCTACCAATCGGCCTTTTGTTGGCTGCCTCCTCCGCCAGAAGCTCAGCTCGTTCCAATTTTGCTTGCTGGCTTGGACTGTTGCCCTGATGCTCGGCTGTCGCCGCAGCTAACTTTCCGAAAACTCCCCTCGGGAGCAACCGGTGCTGGGGCTGGGGCTGCTGCTGTGCTGAGGCTGCCTGGTGCTGTGGGACAGGGGGCGAGGCGGGGGGTACCTCTCACTACTCGTGACCAGCAGCGACCCAGAAAGGGCTATTTTCACCAACCCCGCACAACCCCGCAGAATCCAAAAAAAAGTTAAATATATATTATATATATATATATATATATATATACCGCAGTCACTCCGCAAGGCAAAAAACGACATTTATGTATGGTGTTATCCAGGTTATCTTGGTCTAGGTACGGTAAGATTATATCTCCTTTGCTGAAACTTGCCCCACTGTCCTTCTTTACAAAATTGATGTGTAATTTTGGCTTGAAACTGTGCAGGACACAGCGGGAGGGTGGAGGCTGTGTCAGCAGATGCTGCGTCAAAACGGGCTGTGACGAGTGGCAGGGACAGCTGTCTAAAGGTGTATATGCATGTGTATGTGTGCGCGTGTGTGTGTGTCTGCGTATGTGCTGCGCGTGCGTGTGTGTGTTTATATGTTTGAGCTGAGGCACACTCACAGACTGTGAAGAGTGGCAGGGGCAGCTGTCGTGTGCGTGTGTGTGTCTGCGTGTGTGCATGCGCGTGCGTGTGTGTGTTTGTATGTTTGAGCTGAGGCACACTCGCAGACTGTGAAAAGTGCCAGGGGAAGCTGCTTAAAGGGGTGTGTTTAAATGTGTGTGTGTTTTTGCATGCATGTGTGTATAATTGAGCTAACACACACACACACAAGTACACGCGTGCACAAGCAGCAGAGACACGAACCTTGAAGGCCACAAAGTTTTGTGCATTCATGGGCCAATAACACCTTGTGTGTGCAGACGGCTGCACCTCCTCCCTCCTACTTTCCTCCTCTCACCCACCCTCACCCACCTCTCAAACCAAACCTGTGCCGCCGTGGATTAGGAAAAACATATAACTGTGCAGGCAGTAAACACCACTCCCCAGGCAGCAGAAAATTTTTTCTTTTTGTCATGCCACCACACTTCGTAGATGTGTCTTTGCAGTGTGGGCAAATGTCAAATCAACACTGAACAACTGCTGCCTCCTCCCGTCTGCTTTCCCACAAGCTCTCCAGCTTTTCGCACCAAACTCCACCCCCCTCCCGCCTGCTTTACCACGAGCTCTCCAGCTTTTCGCACCAAACTCCACCCTCCTCCGTTTGACTGAAAGCAAAAGACAGAGTGTGGGGTCTCACACGCAACAGCGGTCTGGATCCCCTAGAGGAAACAAAAGAACGCCAGGTGTCTCAGGATGATTGTCTCAGGATTATTGTCTCAGGATCATTGTCTCAGGATTATTGTCTCAGGATCATTGTCTCAGGATTGTTGTCTCAGGATTATTGTCTCAGGATCATTGTCTCAGGATTGTTGTCTCAGGATTATTGTCTCAGGATTATTGTCTCAGGATCATTGTCTCAGGATTAATGTCTCAGGATTATTGTCTCAGGATTATTGTCTCAGGATTATTGTCTCAGGATTATTGTCTCAGGAATATTGTCTCAGGATTATTGTCTCAGGATCATTGTCTCAGGATCATTGTCTCAGGATCATTGTCTCAGGATTATTGTCTCAGGACTAATGTCTCAGGATTATTGTCTCAGGATTATTGTCTCAGGATTAATGTCTCAGGATTATTGTCTCAGGATTCAGGATTGTCGTCTCAGGATCGTCGTCTCAGGATTATTGTCTCAGGATTATTGTCTCAGGATTATTGTCTCAGAATTATTGTCTCAGGATTATTGTCTCAGGATCATTGTCTCAGGATCATTGTCTCAGGATAATTGTCTCAGGGTTATTGTCTCAGGGTTATTTTCTCAGGATTATTGTCTCAGGATTATTGTCTCAGGATTATTGTCTCAGGATTATTGTCTCAGGATTATCGTCTCAGGATCTCAGGATTATTGTCTCAGGATTATTGTCTCAGGATCGTCGTCTCAGGATTATTGTCTCAGGATTATTGTCTTAGGATCATTGTCTCAGGATCATTGTCTCAGGATCATTGACCCTGCATACTAAACGAGGTTTGAACCTTCCATTCACCCCACACGCATTCAAGACCCCGTCAAACGCCATCTGGCTTGCACAGGTTTGGTCCATTGGCACCACACCAGAAACCGCTGCCTCCTCCCACTTGCTTCGCTCCCACTACGTGTACGAAAGCATCCGGTGCCTGGCTGTGGATTGGAGCTGCCCTTCTGGAGCAGTTGCAGCCTGTGGTGCTAAGTCAGGTGAGTGTGCAGTTGCAGCATGTGCATGGTGCCAAGTCGGGTGAGTGGGCAGCTGCAGTCTGTGCGTGGTGCCAAGTTCGGTGAGTGGGCAGTCTCAGCCTGTGTGTGGTGCCAAGTCGGGTGAGTGTGCAGTTGCAGCCTGTGTGTGGTGCCAAGTCGGGTGAGTAGATAGTCTCAGCCTGTGTGTGGTGCCAAGTTGGGTGAGTAGATAGTCTCAGCCTGTGTGTGGTGCCAAGTCGGGTGAGTGTGCAGTTGCAGCATGTGCGTGGAGCCGAGTCGGGTGAGTGGACAGTTTCAGCCTGTGCGTGGAGCCAAGTCGGGTGAGTAGATAGTCTCAGCCTGTGCGTGGTGCCAAGTCGGGTGAGTGTGCAGTTGCAGCATGTGCGTGGAGCCGAGTCGGGTGAGTGTGCAGTTTCAGCATGTGCGTGGAGCCAAGTCGGGTGAGTGTGCAGTTGCAGTCTGTGCGTGGTGCCAAGTCAAGTGAGTGTGCAGTTGCAGCATGTGGGTGGAGCCGAGTCGGGTGAGTGGACAGTCTCAGTCTGTGCGTGGTGCCAAGTCGGGTGAGTGGAGATCTGCAGCCTGTGTGTGGTGCCAAGTCAGGTGAGTGGGCAGCTGCTGCCTGTGCGTGGAGCCAAGTCGGGTGAGTGGACAGTCTCAGTCTGTGCGTGGTGCCAAGTCGGATGAGTGGAGATCTGCAGCCTGTGCGTGGTGCCAAGTCAGGTGAGTGGGCAGCTGCTGCCTGTGCGTGGAGCCAAGTCGGGTGAGTGGGCAGCTGCAGTCTGTGTGTGGTGCCAAGTCGGGTGAGTGTGCAGTTGCAGCATGTGCGTGGAGCCGAGTCGGGTGAGTGGGCAGTTTCAGCCTGTGCGTGGAGCCGAGTCGGGTGAGTGGGCAGTTGCAGTCTGTGCGTGGTGCCAAGTCGGGTGAGCTATCACGGTCCTCCTTCATAGGTGGGGCATGACCTCTTAAGCGATTCCACTGCTTGACTACTTGTTTTTTTGGCGCTGGTGTTGAGAAAACAATTGATCTATTTGCGTCTTTTTGGCGCTTGCATTGAATAACAACCTTATTACATACGTTTTCCTGTGCTACTGAGCAAGTGCCCTCTTTACGATGTTACAGCGTTTTCAATGAGCAGCCTAGCAGTCGAACTTTTTGACCGGCGGCTTATCTTACAACACCTTGTAACATCTTGTAGCTGGGGCATGGCCTCTGAAGCGATTCCAGCGTGCGGTGCTGATTCAAATGAGAACTTCTCTTGCTTTGTTCCATTTCTTTTTGCCCCCCCTTGAGAATTCACATGTGCAAGGGACTGATATATACGTAGGGTTGGCCAGAACCGTATATATATATATACCGTATATCCAAGTCGGGTGAGTGGGCAGTTGAATATATATACCGTATATTTATACCGTATATTTGGTGATTTCCCTGTCAAAAATACCGTACATACATCGTATCTAGGTACATGGTCTGGCCAACTGTATATATACGCTGTATGCGACCGTATAATTGGTGACTTCCCTGCCAAACTTGGAATTTGGTTCTGGCCGTCCCTACTTTGTATGCTGATATACTTCATACTTGCACAATCTCAGCCTCACAACACACACACACACGCACACACAAACAAAAACACACACATACACCGAAGCACACACACACACACATACACACACACAAACAAAAACACACACATACACAGAAGCACACACACATTCACATACACAGGCAACATCAGCCTCTACGATGTAGAGTCAGGCCGCAAGCTGGCCGTGCTGAAACGGCACGATGCCGAGTGCTGCTGCTGTGAGTGGATGGCTCACCCTAATGCGCACACCACGGCAACTGACACCAACGTCAATGATTCCGACAGCTCCGGCTCAAAGAACGGCAGTGCTCACAATGGTTTACTCGTCAGTGGCTCTATGGATGGGGAGCTGATGGTGTGGGATGTTCGGCAGCCAAAGACTGCAGCTCTGGCTGGGCGCTTGCGGGGTGTCAGGTGTGTGTGTGTGTGTGCGCGTGTGTGTGCGTGTTTGTGTGTGTGTGCGTGTGCACGTGTGTGTGTAAGTTTGTGTGCGTGTGTGTGCGTGTGTGCGTGTATGTGTGTGTGTTGCTGCAGGGTGCCAGCCTCAGTCTAAGAACGTCCATACCTTTCGCTTATGTCATGCGTAAGTGTGCTTGTGTGCATGTGTGCATGCAGGCAGCGCGTGTGCTCACTAGTGGCGTCAGCCAACTTGCTGTACGTTGGGGACTGCTCATCCACAGTCAAGATATACGGTAGGGCTGAGGTGGAACGTTTGATGATGCATGTTGACGGCTCACACACACACTTTTAAAAAGCCCGATTACACACACACACACACACACACATACATACACACACACATACACACACACTCTCATCTACTGTCCATGCCATGCGCAAGCTGCCAAGCCCCTCTGCATGCCCATTTACCCATGGCCGCCATGCGTGTGGATGAGCACAACTCACACACTCACACTCACACATAAAACCCCTTATTAACCCACGCCCATGCCTTTGGCGTGCAGAGGCCCTTCTTGAAGAACATCTGCTGCACACGGCTGGCATGAACGCACTCTACCTCGCATTCTGAGTAAATGCCTGCTCCACACAAGTACACGCAGGCAAAGAAGGTTAACCTCTTTGCATGTGCCTTTTCTGCAGTGGGCACAAACGCCCACTCCACACAAGTACACGCAGGCAAAAATGATAACCTCTTTGCATGTGCCTTTTCCGAAAAAGGCACAAACGCCCACTCCACACAAGAAGGTTAACCTCTTTGCATGTGCCTTTCCGCAGGGGGCACAAACATTTGTGCCCACTGCAGAAAGTGCTCATGCAAACAAAGCGGAAAACCTCCTTGAGGGGGAAAGGGCCAGCTGGTGTGGGCACACACCAGACCACGTGCATCGCGTAATGTCCAGTGCGCATGCATTGCATAGTGTCCAGTCCACATGCATTGCGTAATGTCCAGTCCACATGCATTGCGTAATGTCCAGTCCACATGCATTGAGTAATGTCCAGTCCACATGCATTGCGTAATGTCCAGTCCACATGCATTGCGTAATGTCCAGTCCACATGCATTGCGTAATGTCCATTTCACATGCATTGCGTAATGTCCTTGGATCCTCGGAGACACTATGCAATGCACGAGGAACGAAATGGGCTATGTTAGTGCATTAGAGATTGCCCCTGACCCATTTTGTTCCAGTGCATTACGTAGTGTCTTTGGATCCTGAGAGACACTATGCAATGCACGTGGAATGAAATGGGCTATGTTAGCCAATTTAACCAGTGCATTAGAGATTGCCCCTGGCCCATTTTGTTCCAGTGCATTACGTAGTGTCTTTGGATCCTGAAAGACACTATGCAATGCACATGGAACGAAACGGGCTAGGGGCAACCTCTAATGCATTGATTAAAATGGCCATGGGTTTTGTTCATGGTTTTTTTAACAAACGCTGCCCATAATTTTGGCTGTTTTTTTTGGGAAAGGCTTGCGCTACACTTTTTTTTGGCGAGAGCACCCTGCGTAGCATTTAAGACCTAAAACGCTTCACACCCCAAAATCTCAAAAGAAGCACTGACTCACATACACATACATACACACTCTCACTGTTGTGCTATCTGCCACTCAGACATGCACAAGCTATCGAGCCCCTCTGCACCCCCTCTCCAGCCCATTGCCCTCTTACCTGTGGCTATGAATGCAGATGTACGCAACTCACACACACATACACACTCTC
>Ga0307968_1001030_pt1 | contig 22000 bp, 24 predicted proteins | sample OrgLakmetagen650_FD_201834 | JGI IMG/M metagenome (GOLD analysis project Ga0307968, IMG submission 201834) | Saline water microbial communities from Organic Lake, Antarctica - #650 | ecosystem: Environmental > Aquatic > Non-marine Saline and Alkaline > Saline | place: Antarctica: Organic Lake...
AGGTCACGTGTGCATGGGCGTCCGTATCTCAGTTTTTGTCCCATAACTCTGCGGCATTATAGTTTCAGGTATTGATGAGTATGCAGATGGATGCAGAATTCCAAAAGGAGCAGAATGGTACCCTTTTCGTCGGGAGGGGGGCAGTATTGGGAGGGCTAGGGGGGGGGGGTCCCTTTGGCCTCCTGCTGAAAATTTGCACGTGACGTCCACTACTTTTTGTTTTACCCTCCTGCCAGATACCTAAAAGAATCTTTGTGGTGAAGGGTGGCACTGCCAACTCTAAAAACAGGAGCATTTTCACTCGCGGAGTTGAAGTGCACAACCTCGGACTTGGAAGAGTTGGCAATTATATGTTAATTCCTGGCGTACACAGCCAACCGACTCAGCATGATTTGCATATCACTCATTAGTCAGCAAAGTCAGATCATCTGCATACAACATGTGTGAGACGTGCACACCCGCAGTTCCGGTGACAGCCCCTGATACAGCAATGTCGTTAATATCATAAATGAAGATCAAGTTAACAGAGGCACTGCAGGCACAATATGGGGAAACGAGGAAAATAATTTGCCCATCTCCCAAAAAACGTGCAACTGCATAACCTTTGGCACCTTAACGACCACCTCTCCAGGTGGGATGTTGTGTCTCTGCATCCATTGGGTGGTGCGGAACACATCCTTTCCTAATCCATGCCGGTAGTGTTTACACGATCTGCGTTCTTTTTCTTACCTTATTGACTGCCATGATCTACTTTATGGACAAATGTCTTTACTTGGCGTAAATGTGCCAAGAATGGCCAGGACGGTGGTGTTGGTGAGCTTTTTGCTTCACATCCTTCCTCTCTTTTTGTCCATTGCTTGCAGGCGAATGAACCGCGAACTTCCACCGACTGATAGCGAAACTGAGAGTGATGAGAGTGAAACTCAAGATCAGGATCAAGAAGAGGTGATCAGGCAGCAAGATGCACTGGATCCTTATCCTTCCTCAAAGGTTGAGCAGCAAATAGAGCAACTGAAGATTGGATGAGCGAGTTGCATTTAAGACATTTCTCTCTTTTTTACTGCTCCGTACAAAAGACTGACAAATCTTGATTTAGACGTTTTTATCCTGAGAGATATAGCACCTAATTTTATCTGACGCCAGCACTTACGTACAAATTAATACGAATGCGACTTGAAGAGACACTTCAGAAGAAGTGACCTTGCTTGTTCAGGAAGAAGCCTGTTTTCCACATATTTTTTCCATAATCCAAGAGGCTGCAATATCTGCTGTTGAATGTAACTACACACATCAGCAAAAAAGAAACGTTGCTGTCACGCCCATTCAGTGGCAGCGACGAATCGTGTGAATATGTCCAAGCAGTTAGTTGGTTGGCAATTGAAAGTTTTGGTGTCTGGTTCAATAAGCTGGACGATGTGCCAATCTTGTTGATAACCTCATCTTGGATTTGATGGATTTGCTCAGTAATCAATTGCAACATGTGAGCATCCTAAGAGGTACCGTTAGAGGGGATCCTCAAGAGCCCCTGTATCGTGGGAGGTCTTGGATTCTATTTGTCTGTTTAGACATATTACCGGTAATTTGTAACCACAATGAGGCCGACATCTGTCTGGGCCAAGGGTCCCAGTTCCGGAAAGAAGCTTCGGGAAGGAGCAGTGTGGGGGCCAATCAAAGATGAGTGGCACTAGTAGACACATATTTCTGTGTAACACATCTAGCGGCTTGGCTGGTATACTATTCACTTTCCCCACATTGACCGTGCATCTCAACTAAGCTTCTAAGTCAAAGCGCATCATTAGTTTAGGGAATAGCTATGTAGCTCACTTGCTTTTAAATTTGACAACACCGCTGCTGGCGACAATATAGCATTTTCCGAGTCTAATTTTCCTACAAACGGCATGCAATTGCAATTTTAAATGCCAGGCAAAACGCTGTGCATGATCTATTAACGCGATCACTTCATTTTACAGAAGTGGGTTGAGCATTGAAGAAGCTGTTTTATATCCGTAAAAGCATAAGCAAATGCTATGCGTAGCAGTAATTAATCCTAGAACGTTTCAGGCCACATCAAACACACATTCTTGAAAAAAACTTTGATCCATCAAGCAGACAGAGACGACCAACATTGAAATGGGGCAATTCAGCCCTCAAAACTGGGAATAGGCACAAATTGTCGGGGGGAGGGGCGTCTGTACATGTACTCATCCCAAAGGCCTCAGTACCCTCCTCAACCACAAGCTTGCGTGCTGGCCGGGCAACTGCCGCACGTCTGAGCACACATCTCAGTGCATACATGGAGCAGCAGTGTGCCTGCTCGGACAAGACAGGCTACACTCGTGAGCTCAGACCTGACGTACAGAACCCTTGATGCACAGTGGAACCTAGGAGCACCTAGCTCAAAAGGAACGCAAGACCTGCACTTTCACAGTCCTCCTTGGCAACGTTCTCTTCTGTCATGGCGTCTCGAAAACGTGAAAGGCCGCCAGCTATGTTTGTGGCCTTCCAGGCAGCTTGAGCACCCTCCTCACCCTTCAGCTCCTTCACCCTGTGATCGGGGATGTGTATATGTGAGTAAGTATGTGTGTTTGTGCTTGTGTGTGCACATGTCTGCATGTGTATGCATGTGTGTGTGTGTGTCTGGGTGTGCGTGCATGAATGATGCAGCATTTTCCTAGTCACGCCACCTAAGATGTGGGGCTCAGCACACTACCCAAAACTCGACTAAACTTGTTGCTGAAATAAGACACCCCCAGTGGCGCCAGTAGGTGAGTAAATACGGTGTCATATGGACACCACATGTACAGAGACATGGTGACACGGTGAGTACTGCTGACCACAAACAAACATTGTCACACACACAAGGTACGCCCACGCACTTGGCAAAGATGCCCTGCAGCAGACCCAAAGCAGCCCCTCGCTCTACGAGGGGAGGCTCTGCGGGCTCATCGCCCTCAGGCAAACTCTCAGGGGGCTCATCAAGCACCGGCTGCAACAGGGCATTGGCGTTGACCCTGCCGTCCGCTACAAAGATGCCGAAGAACTCGCCCAAAATTTTAGGGCCCTGTGTGTATGTACGTGTGTGTGTATGTGTGTGTGTGTGTGTATGTATGTGTGTGTGTACGTGTTGAGAAGAAAATGGCTGTTCCATGATGCACGTTTCAAGGGGCAAGGTGCAAGAGACGGCAATGCCTTCAATAAAAGCAAACAAACAGCAGGCTACTGAAGACCTAGAGGACAACGTTCGAGCAAACATCATCATAACGCAGCTAACTACTGTGTTGCTTATCGCTTCTCCACAAGCGCAGGCGTCCTGACAACATGAGCCAACAAAAAATAGCGTCAAGAGACCCTGGTGCTTCACTTTTCAGACCACCATGACCCATGCAAAAGTCAGGAAGCAGGTACTTGTTGTTGCTCAAGCCAATATCGTAAGTCCTGATCCTTTGTCTAGGTGCAGGTAGTGTCAGGTTCACGAGCTGAAAACTACCTCTGGAAAGCTTTCATCACACATGACACACACACACACACGCACGCGCCTGTGTACAACCAATACCAAAACCAACACCACACACACACACACACGCACACACGCAGGCACCCCCCCCCTCACATAAACGTACACACACGCACGCACCTTAGGTAAATCGTCCGCTATCGAATGCATCATCTTCCCTAAGCTGTTCATTGCACCCGTCAATTCAGCAGGTGACAAGGTCCCTGCGTCTAAGGCTTGCTGCAGCACAGGCCTGTGTGTGTACGAAATAAGCGTATGAAACAATCGTTTTTAAAAGCAATTTTGGGAGTGCCGACATTGGACCAAAAATGGACCCGATTCGCCCCAAAATCACCCAAAACGTTTCCAATATATTACATGTCATCAATATATTATATAGTGGCGTTGGAAGCTCGCTGAAAGGCCGTTTATGGGGCTGAAATTGCCTAAAAAGGCCAAAATTCAGCTTAAATTGGCAAATTTGCAATCGTACAGTCCGGCCCAACTAATTCAATACGGTGAAATACGCGTTTAATACAATACGGCGTATTATATGAATGCGCCGTATGACACATCCCTGCATGATGCTTACCTACATTTGTATGCAATTCTGTACTTGGGTTTTGTGCAACAAACAGACTTTTTGTCTCAAACGGCACATAGCGCAGACTGTGAGCAACAAAATACTACAGATCAAGCAGTGTTCATGTAGCAAATGCACAAGCTGAAATACTTATAGCATCGAGCAGTGCTTGATGAAGCGCGTACTCACGCTATGGGAAGGATACGGTCCTGCAGATCCTTGTTTCTTGTTTCCAAGGCGGTCAGCACGATGGCTTGAATGAAGCTGCAGTCCAAAAAGCATAGTGAAAGACGCACACAGGGGTGAGAAGCAGAAGCGGATTTTCTTTGTAGCATATAAGGCTTTTGTCAGATTTCACGCACATAGAAAGCGAAGCAGAAAACAAAGCAAAGCGGAACGCGTGTACGTTGTTGGGAGTGCAGTTTGTCAAGTACTTGCGTGCCTTCACTGATATGTGCAAGGAGCGAAAGCACAGCGATTTGTACACATGGGGGTGAGCAGTAATGTACTAAGTCATCTTAAAATATGCTGGGCCATAATTAAAAGGATTGTGTATGCACACAGCAGCAAGCCCAGTGTGTGTGCGTATGCACACAGCAGCAACTACAGCACCAGAGCTAGGGAGGAGGCTCATGAAGTAAGCTAGCGCTTTTTTGGCAAGCCACCAGGTATATGTGTATGCACAAATGCATAATTTTGTTTTATGATGCGTCAGGCATAATGCAGTTTTGTCGTATTATTAGGTGCATGATGTAAATAATATCACACTGGGCACTTGATCTCTGTGCTTGTTTTTGCCTCTTGCCATTCTGTCTGTGTAGTGCAGCTGCTACAATACACTGACGACATGTGCACAAGCACGCGCACACACACACACACACACATGCACACACATCAAAACACACACACAATGCAGCTCCACTAAACACGTCCTGGCTTGCCTGGCCTGTTGCACACACACACACACACACACGCACACACACGATACTGACCTAGGCATGTCGACCCTGCTCTGCTTGGCCTTCTCTACACGCTCTACTGCTGCTTCCAAAGAGTACGCGGCATTCCACTCAGCCACAAACAATTTAGCTGACTGCGTATGCACACAATATACAGAGCAGGGGAGTGTGTGTTAGAGTGTATGCGTGTACGTGCAGACGTGTGTATGTGCGTGCATGTATAAAAGAAAATCCAAATCAAAGCCAAACATACCCTAAACTCCTAAACACACCTGTTTGCACACTAACGCGCACATCAATGAATATCAAGTCACCTCAAAAGGAGTGTACTCGCCTGTGCTTGGTCGCAGGCACACATTCACGGAATATGAAATATACATGCGCACGCACGCACGCATGTATAGACACACACACTTGTACGCAACTTACACACCAGTTAATATAGTAGGAGGACACAGATTGAAAGTAGAACTTATACGCACATGCGCATACACAACTACACATACACACACAGACACGTACACATGCACATGTCTTATACTGACACAGTTCCAGCTGACACGCATTGGAAAGTACTCTCAAGCAATCACAGACATACACACACAAATGCATACTACACACACGACACACACACACACCTCTTCAACCGTAACAGAGGGAGGGGGTGGAGGGGGTGCGGCAGCGGGGGCAGGAACAGGCCTGCTGACTGCAGGGGGTGGGGGAGCAGCAGGGCCACCACCAAAGCCTGTACACACGGCAGGGGTGGGGATGGGGTAATGAGTTTGGGTGGGGTATTGAAACAGAGTGTGTGTTTGCAGGGGATGGGGAATAGAGGGTTGCCACCCAAGCCTGCAGCACTTGGCAAGGGCATGGCTGAAGTGGAGAGTGTGGGAACGGGAAATAGGAGTGGAGTGGTGTTCATAGGGGGAGAGCCAGCAGCAAGAGGGCCATCAAAACCGCACTATGAGCGGTACAGCAATCTCCATTATCAACGCCAGGGTCGCAGCAAATGCTTACAGCCGTGCTTGAGTCTTCTGGAACGTTTTCATAATTAAGTGCTCAAACGACAGCAGGAAGAAGGTTGGCCTTTGCAGCGCTCACTCGGGCCTTTCTTCATGCAAAGGCCATTCTGTTCAGCACCACACTGTGAATCAGCTTGGCCAAAGAAGATGTCTGAAGGTAAGAGGCCTTTGCAGCTACTCACTTGGGACTATCCTCATGCTAAGGCCATTCTGTCCAGCACCACACTGGTGGATCAGTCTGGCCTAAAACAATGCCGGAAGGTAAGAAGCCTTCACAGCTACTCACTTGGGCCTTTCCTCATGCCTGGGCCGTCCCGTCCAGCACCACCGCCACGTCCTCCTGGACGAAAGCTCATCTGGTCGCCACTTTGTGGCCTCTGCGAACCGGGGGGGGGGGAAGAAAAACACACGGAAGGTAAGAACATGGTGGCCGGGTAAATTTTGCGTGTGTAAAGCATTATTTACTTAAAACGAGGGCTTGGCCCACTAGTTGCTAGTGAATGGGAGAAGGTTATACACACAAAATAAAACGCCATTATGAAACAGAGACCCCTTTGATTATAGGGTGACCCTTGCGACACTAGTACAGGAACCTAACCCACTTGTTACTGAAAAAAATGGGGGAGGATTTACACACAAGGTTAGCTGCATAAGAGAAAGCAAGCACAACCCGGGGTAACTTCTTCATCTGCCACCCAGGGTGGCATCTTAATCTGAGCAAGCACAACCCAGGGTTGCATCTTGATCGTGAGTAGTCTGCACTCACAAACACCATGTAGGCTCGCGCACCTGCACGTTGAGCGTGCATCATGGCAGGTCTTCGCCCTCGACTTGTAACCGCCGTCACACACCTGCACTGCAGCACACACAGCCACACACACTCACATTGAACAACACAGCACACACACACCTGCATGTTGCTGAGCGTGCTTCGTTGCAGGTCCTCTCTAGACACGTGGCGGTTGTCATACTGTGGGCGTTGAGGGGGGCCAGGGGGGCCCCCTCTCCTATCCCTTCCCCCCCCTCGTCTCTCGTCTTGGTCACGCTGCGCTTGCGCTTGCAACTCTTGGGCAGCCTCTTTATGCACATCCTGTGTGTGTGTGTGCATTTATGGGTGCGTATATGGCAGAAAGGGATTAACACAGGCAGGTCATCAAGATACACAGGCAAGTCATCAAGGCAGGTCATCAAGATAAACGCAAGTCATCAAGGTAAGTCATCAAGATACACACAGGCAGGTAATCAAGATACACACAAAGGACACCGCGGTTGGGAAAACGCACACAAAAGTCACCGTGGGTGAAATAATGGGATTTAGAAAATCTTAGACATTAACGTCAAGGCTATTTGCAAAATTTTTAATGTAAAGCGTTAACATTGGCTGCAATGCCCATGGAACCCCCCCCCCCTTTTCTGATTGTATGTTTGAAGTAGCTCGGCACCCACATGAAGAAACACACACGCACGCACCCACCCCAGAGATAGCTATCTTATACACTGCCCCCACACACACTGCGCACACACAGGCACAGATACACACACAACACACCTCAATCTTCTTGGGCCCCTCTTTCTTGGTACGTGGAATCCATTTGGTCGCCCGCAAGTCCAGCACATCCTGCATTGTAGATAAGGGTGACGGGTGTGTGCGTGTGGTTGTGTGGGCCTAGGTTTTTGTCATCATGAATCGTGAAGCACGATTTACAACAGGACACCAGTCATTCAGGAATACCAACCAAGGCGTCACAGCTCAACCCTATTGAAGCCACCACTATGCACGTTATCTAATGCTGAATCTATCGCCCTGCCCTTTTCAAGCTAAAAAATTCATTAGCAGTGCAGCATGCAACTCCAATGCATTGCTCACCTACGCCACATCTCATATGCTTCCTGTCAAAAAAATAAGCATTAAGGCCGACCTAGCTTTTTCAGACACTACAGTGCGCGACTATCGTGCATTGCAGGGCGTCGCAGGCTTACACCACACACGCTAGACACATAAAGTACCTGAGAAGGACTAGCACTCAGGCTCACTCTTTTTGTGTGTTGTGCTGTACAGACGTTTATAATACAGACGTTTATAATACAGACGTTTATAGTACAGAGGTCATCAGTGGCATAAGAGACCGGCACAGCTGTTTCAGTTGTTTATCACTTAGCATCGTGAGGGGTACGGCAGTCTACCAGCTTGCTTCTCCCAAACAGTCATTGCACGCGCACAAAGTTTCTGCTGCTCATCTTATCGCAGAACTACGAGGCTGAAGGCCACGTTTTTTTCCACTCACCTGAATCATGAACCGAATGCGGCTGTCCAGCTTGTTGTGTTCACGCAGCTTCTGCATGCGTGTGAAGTACACGCTCATGGCGGTCTTGAGATCGGGCTTGGTGGTCTTGTCCAGCTGTGTATGTACGTGAGTGTGTGTGTTTGTATGTGTGTGTGCGTGCGTGTGTGTGTGCGTGTGTGTGTGTGGGGGGGGGGGGTTGCATGTGTTTAGGTAGGGTTCACATCAACAGCTGGGGAAAGTAGACTCGAGCAGGGCAGAAAGGATACAGGATAAAAGATCTTTTTCTGGTAGTAGAGGCGCTAAGTGTGCTTAAATGCTTAAAACATGGTTGCCTGTGCAGTTTTGGCGTATCAAAAGCAGCCTTTCACTTTGGATGTCCATCATCATCAAAGACACAAGCTTGGTTAAAAACCCTTTTACTGGACGAGGACGACGCCACAACAAAGGCACAACATGCGCAACAAAAAACGCACCAACAAAATATGCACTTGGCCACCAAAAAACGCACCAACAAATTATATGCACCTGGCCACTGACAAATACGCAATCGGCCACCAAAAAACGCACCCAACTAAGTACGCACCGGTTCACCGACAGTAGACATCAGCTTGCACAGGCATTCAATATCCTCAGGCCGTGGGTTGGCCTCCTCCTTGAGCAAGGCAGTGATGCAGCTATGCAAAATTCTGTGTGTATGTTGTGAGAGTTCGTGCGTGTGGGGGGAGGGTGTGTATTGAGTGCTTAATGTCCATGTACGTAGGCACACACAAAGCAATGAAGAAAAAGCACAACATGATTTCAGAGCAATTGTTTAACAAGCAATTGCTCTCTCTTAAACTGCCTTACACCAACACCCAAAACCCTCCCACCCACACAAACCCACTTTTTGGTGAGCGGCTGGCTTTCACACCCCCACAAGGCCTACCTTTCCGTGAGCAGCGAGTTCTTGTACAAAAAGCCAACGAATTGAATGTTCCCCAACATGCGCCTGCGTGCTGCCAACTCCTGATCAGCTGCCTTCTTTGCTGCTGCTCGTTCCTGTAACAGAGTCCGTGTTTGTGCGTTAGTGAATGAACCCCAGACATGTTTTGAGTGCCAAGCTCCTGATCAGCTGCCTTCTTTGCTGCTGCTCGTTCCTGTAACAGAGTCCGTGTTTGTGCATTAGTTAATGAATCCCAAAATACGGTCTAGTGCCACAGGCTCCTGGTCAGCTGTTGTCTTTGCTGCTGCTCATTCCTGCACAAAGTTGCATAAGCTGACTGCACGCCTATTAAAAGGAACAGCTACTGCTGGCAGTGAAAACCCCTCAACATTAAGTACTTATCTCATGGCCGTTTGTGAATTGAGTGCGTGTATGACTGTCAGTCGATATGTGACTTATGAATACGATTGCTTTGAGGGATACTTATGCTGACCGGGCAATGAGCACGCATGCAAAATGCATACACAGAAGAACGTTTACAAGGCCAAGCAAAGCGTCATGCTCTATACAATAATTGGTTCCAAGGTCTTTGCTCTTTTCAAACTGTGCCCTGATACACAGAATTGGCTACACCCATACATGCCTCATGATAAGTGTGCACGGAAAAAGCTTGGTACGCTTTGAAGGGGTCACCAAATTAGGTTTAATACGTTTAAACACGGTGTGCTCATACGTAGGGCTGGCCAGAACCATATAATATGTTTTATATGACCGTATATTTAACGGAACTCCTGCAAGAAACACAGTATATACACCGTATATACATGTATGGTTCTGGCCAACCCTACACATACCGTTTTAGCCAACCCTATCGACCCAGAGGTACGTCATTTTTGCGTGCTAGAGATAGTTAGTCACACTTGTAGTGTTGGCCAGAGCCATATACATGCAGTGTATATACGGGTGTTTTTTGCATATATTCCTTCAATTAAACGGTCATATACGGCGCAGATGTACGGTTCTGGCCGACCCTACACAGTTGCAAAGAGGGCACTGAGACCTGACTTGTGCATCACGGGATGTGTAATAAAAGAAACTCTTGGGATTTATTAAGTGTGCCTGCAGCTCATCATTCTGATGCTTTGTTGCTAAGTGAGCTACAGAAGAAAGGATGAGCCAGGGGTACATTTAATAAAAACGGGTAAATTCTTCTAACATACACCACGTGACCATGTGCCATGAATTCAAAACAGCTGACAGACCTGGGAACCAGATGAATATAAGTAAACAGGAGCCTCGTGAATGGTATGTATGGTGCAACTAAATGGTGAGTGTAGCCTACAACCACTCAGCTCAAGCCGCTTCAGCTCAAGCTGCTTTCAACCAAAGGCACACAAATATAGCCGTGTTCATCAAGACACACAAACACACACACACACACACACCTGCGCCGGAGTGAGGGGCTCGTCAGGTTTAGGCTCCGCTTTCTTCTCAGGGCTAATTTCGCCCTCCTCTTTCTCCTGCACATACAGAAGCACACTAGCAACTGGTGTAAGGGATGAAGCAAGGGTTTTGACGTCAGACGTGTTACAACGTGTTCCTTCCTTTTATGCAATTGTGTTTCATACCTTGCACAGAGCACAAGATTGCTAAGGTTTAGAGCTGCACATTTTGGACGTGTACCTCACAACACAAATGTGCAGATTTGCGAGGTCGCACCTTTTACTTGTGCACCCATTAAATGCACACACACACTCATTCACACACATACACACACATTCACACACGTACACACATACACACACGCGCGTGGCTACATTTGGTTGCACAGCTTATTAGGGAGGTGTCAAAATGCTGGTCTCCACCTCCTCCCCATTTCCCCTGACCTGGTCTAAGATGTTGAGTACTTAAAGAAACTCAGCTGTCAGGCTCCCTTCAACACTAGTACGAAACTCACCTCCACCTTCTCCTCCTCCTTGCCAGCCTCATCCTCTTTGCCCATGCCCTGCGCTTCACGCTGAGCCACGCTCTCCATCGCCTACAGTAAATACATAGAAGAAAGACAACCCTAAGTTGTACAAGGTGTGCGACTGGGGTTCAAAGTTTTCTGGTGCAAATAAATGTCCAAACGGCCTAATAGACAGTAATTACAAACAAAGCAAAAGGATTCCGGGCTATTTAAGGCGCGTGCCCAGTCAAAGGCGAGTCGTTAAAACCTCCAACGAATGGAGGTTGCCACACAGGCGCATAGACACAGGGCACGTGCATACGATTGCCACCTTCCCTCTTCTTGTGGTTGTTTTCATGTCAGACTTGACCACTTTAACTCTGCATGTGCACATTTCATTCTGCATGTGCACACAAGGTGCTGCACAGGGACAGTGTGTCCCTACCTACGTTGCAGATGGTCGTGTTGGATGCATCCTCAAAAGGGTAGATCAACTGTCCTTTACTCGACTTACAAAGAAGTCTGTGACTGCGTATTACAAATGCCTGCTCCCCTCCTTAAAGCAGGCCTTTTTTTGGCAGTGCAGTTGGGGCAAGCAGGCCAGGCTGTTGCCTGCTCCCCTCCTTAGAGCAGGCCTTTTTTTGGCAGTGCAGTTGGGGCAAGCAGGCCAGGCTGTAGCAAGACTGCTGCCTTTCCTCTGATCAGCCTGGAGCTCACCCGCAAACAGTTTTTTCTTGACCCACCCATTAGAGTACTCTGTTGCTGCATTGAAGCGGCATACCTTAACTGACACTACTCTGAACGTCCTGTCATTGCTCAGAGCAACTTCAAACGCACCTGCGTTCCTCTCTCAAACTCTTCCTGGCACTTGTTCAGGAGCAAGCGGCGCACGTCGATGTCTTTGCCGCCCTCTGGATTAGGGAACTGCACAGCGAGTGAACGTAGAGTGAAGTTGGCAGTGTAAGGGACCACCACAGAGCTCCAGGTGTGTGTGTATGTGTGTGTATGCGTGTGAATTGTAGGCATCATCAGGATTGGACAGTGTGCAGCAAAGCACGGAGAACGATTTCTCTTACAAAGAAAGAATGAGTGCTAGCGAAGCTTGTAGGAGCTTTTGCCACCATCAGGATGAAACCCATGGCAGATCGTGACGCTGCATAGCTAAGGCTACTCAGCGCCATGAACTACAAATGGGTTGTCTTACAATCCCACGCAGGGCGCAAGACATTACGGGCATCTTAGGTTGACAGGAGCCGTTCATACACTGTACTCTATTCAACTCGGTTACAGTAAGTTACACAGCGGGGGGAGAAGCAAGGGTTTGACTTGGCTACAATAGACTACATACCAGATCCATGTGGTACCTGACCATCGTGGCTCGTAAATCAACCACCCCTTCTCATACACGACATGGCTTTCATTATGCCTGCCTTGACAAAGAACCTCAGTCTAATGTTCTTTTCCTCGTGACCTGGTTTGAACCCTGAGTCCTAAAGTTAGCTGTGTTCAAAGTCTCAGACCAATGCTGCCAGACAAGGCCGCCCCCTAGAACATCAGCCCTTCTCAACACCTGTCTCAACAGAAACCTCAAACGTGTCTCTCTTTCGCTTAAGCTGTGGTGTTAACCAGGACAACATTCTTTGCGGAAATGAGTGCTTATTTGACAACCTTCCGACATCTCAAATCAAAGCTTCTCTCGAACTTCTCAACATAAAGCAGCATTGTAGCTCCCCACATTTGCGCACTTTGGGTCAGGAGCGTGAAAGCACAATATAGTCCTAAAAAGGTTGCCAAAAAGCGACTACAGGGTACGATGCGAGTGTCGCAAGAAATGGTTGTGGAAAGGCGACCCAGCACCACACAATAAGTAATGAAAGTTATGGATGCCTCTAACGTTGGGTATGGTCTCTGACGATTGAACACACACCACCACAACCTACACGAAGCGTGTGTGCAAGCAATACACAGCACATAGCTTACGCACAAGTACATGAGCTCACAGGGATCCCACCTTGGGTGTCTGAGGGTGCGCTGAGATGGTCTTGCACATACGAGCGTACAGCTCAGAGAAGTGGGTGTCTGTGAGGGCCTTGTCAAAGATTTTATCAATGAGGCCCACCAGCGTGCATTGCTCTGTGATCTGGACCTCCTCAATGATCTGCAAATGTATATGTATGAAAGTGTGAATGTGTGTGTGCGCGCGCGTGTGTGTGCGTGTGTGCACTGTTTGCATGAGGCATAATGTTTACAGCACCCTGCATTGATTACTTTGAACATCTCAAAAGCCTAGAAAGCGGCGCAGAAGATATAAGTGTTACTTGGACCATGCAGCCAGTCCAGCACTTGACCATGTGGAACAGGTCACAGAAACCAGCACGCTATAAAGGGCTGCTTGCGGTTGGGCAAATGTTAAAGGCAATTTCTGCAACGTGGATCAGCGCAACGCATGCTACAGGCTTCATGACAAACGGCTTTGGTTAACAAAGCAAGGGCACCTTCTAGAAAATGCAGCGCTCAAAACTGCCGGCGCTGATTTCGATGATTGGTAACAAGCAATGGCTGCTCGTGTTGTTTTTAAGGCGCTGATTTTGTTGACTGGTAACAAACAAAGGCTGCTCACCTTGTTTGTAAGGCGCTCAAAGTTGTCGGGGGTGATCTTGTTGAGGATACCCAGAACAGCCTTCTGCCTCTTCTCCTCCTCTGGGTTGTCCCCCGTGGAGCGACCGACGACGTACCTAAAACCCACCAAAAGGACACAAGAGCAACGCGCACAAACAGTGCTTAGCTGAGGGTGCCAGACGCTTTCAAGAGAGTGATCTCTCAGGTATCGTTGATTGAACTATGAGGTCAAAAAAGAAACACTATCGCTGTTCCTGCACAACGGCGTGAGCCCGTTGTGTGACGAGGGCGTGCCGGACGCCGTCCCAGCTTGTGGATGTACGTGGGTGTAGGTGCGTGTGCACCATTGTACGTGTGTGCGTGGATGCACACGTGTGCATCAATGAGCATGTGCACCTATGCAGTGCTAATTCTTATAGCAAGGAAGGGTCGGCATAGACAACACACCTCTCCCACACACATGCACATACACACACATGCACATACACACACTCACACGTACACACACGCACACGCACACACATTCACACCTGTTCTCTGTGTGGTGCAGTGATGGCAGGCCAGCAGAGCTGCCGCGCATGGGCGGAGGGGGCATTGGCTTCTTGTCCCACTTGTCAGGCTCGCCCCGCATGCTCCTGCAAAGGACACAGACCTGGTTCCTTAGAGGCATTGGGAATGTATCAGTTCTGAGATGCAATACTAAGGGTCGGCCAAGAACATGGGCAGGAGTGGGTTCCCACGTGTACGAAACGTCTAATTTAGTTGTTCAAAAATGTTCCTGTAAACGGCACCATACACACACCATATACATGTGGTTCTAACTTAACTTACAGGGCTGACATACAAAGTGACCACACACCAACCGACACATACTAGCCTAACCACCTAAGGCCTCTCGTGCCTGCACGACCCATTCCTAAACCTCCAAGGCAACTTGAAACGAATACGCACACACAATCACAAAAACACACAACCAAAAATACTGCCACACAGACACAAATTCAACAAACCACACGCATAACTCACCCAGGGCCTCCCAAGCCACGGCCCATGCCCATGCCTCCTCGCCCTCCAGGAGGGCCAGGCTGGAACCCAGAGGCACGGCCCCACTCTGCACCGCCGCCACGGCCTCCCATCCTACAAGAATGACGGAAGAAAGGATAGAGTGAAGGATGTCAAAAGATTGTGCAAATGTATATGTTGGGTATGTACCTTTCTGTCTGTGTGTATGTATCTGTCTGTCTGTGCGTTGTGTATGTAGCTGTCTGCCTGTGTGTTGCGTATGTATCTGTCTGTATGTATGTGTGTGTGTGCACGTGTTGGCGTGCGTGCACGTGTTCGTGATTTAAAATGGGTACAGTAAAAATTGCTCTACTTGTATGACGGGCATCAGGGCAATGGGTGCGGTAGAACAAGGTGGACAAGATACCCTGCTGCACCATCTGACACATGTTCATGCAACAAGCCATGACAACAGTACAAGCTGTGGCTCAGCAGACAAAAGCCATGCTTTCTTTAATGCCAACACAAACACTGCACCATTAGCAACCAACGCAGTTCCCCATGTGTGAACATTACGGAGCTTGCCACACCCTGAAACCCCTAGCCACCAGTAAGCACACACGTACACACACACACACACACGCACACGCACACGCACACGCACACGCACACGCACACGCACATTCAACACCCCCATCCCCATCCCGACCCACGCCCAACCCTCACCCCCAGCCCACACCCTCACCCTGGCATGCCTCCCATGTTGCTCATGCTGCCCATACTGCGCATGCCTTGTTGAGGGGGTGGTGGTGGCTGTTGCCTGGACATGTTGCGCAAGTCTGACTCGTACATCAGGAAATCACGGGGCTGCTCCAGCAGGATCTCTTCCACGCCCATCTCTTCCAAGCCCACTTCCACGTCCTTGTTATTTTTGCTGCGGGCTGCAAAGACACGTGGCGAGTGAGGGAGTGTTTGAATCAGTTGGGGTGTGTATTTTTTGTGTGCGCGAGTGTGCATCACGAGTATGTGCTGATGAGATAGAGGGAGAAGGGATGGTGAGGAATAAACGCGTCTATTCAAGTGCGCCAAGACTCAAGATTAGCCAGAACTACACGTATATACATGTTTACGGTAAATATATGGTAGTTATGGCAAGAAAGCATCTACACGTAGTCATATACCGTACATAAAGTATATCACCGCCCCTGATTATTGTTTTTTTGTGGGGGCGGTGACAGACTATTCATGAAACAGTGGTAAAATGTATATATATTGGGCTGTCCCCATAAAGGACCCATAAATGACCCACCCCTTTGCAAGCCAAACAGTCCCAATAAGCCAATTTTGGCTCTATCTCCTCACCACTTCACCAATCCGGGACCTGAGAGTTGCGTTGGATAGCTAAACTTTTTCTTTACATGCCTACTACAAAGAAAAGCAGGCAAAAAACCCAGTGGGAAATTTTTGAGATTTTGTTACATACAAAAACAGACATCATTTAAATTTTGTTTTATTCTTGTTTTGGTCTGCAACTTTGGTGTAAAAGTTAGGGTGTGAAATGGGGCCGAAACAGCTCCAGCCAAAATTGCTTGCATGTCACGCTACACAAATTTGCCAAACAAATTTGCACCAAATTTAACCAGGCCAACGATTGGCCACGTTTAAATATTATTATATTCTTTGTTTTGGTCCGCAACTCTGAGAGCAAATACCGTTATTTCACACTCTTTAGCACCCTTGCACACACACACACACGCACATGCACACACACGTAAATGCACACACACATACACACACGCACGCATGCACGCAAAAACACACACAAGTAAACGCACACACACATACGCATGCTCTAGCTATAGCACCCAAGCAGCAAGCAAAGCTAGCACACGCATGCAGCAGTAGAAGCAGCAGTCGCAGCAGTAGTGACAGCAACAAAAGCAAGAATGGCAGTGGCAATGGCTTCCATTTTGTCCTTAGGTTTGTGGGAGGTGAAGGTGGCCACATACAACCCCCCAGGGCTCCAAAAGCCCCTTTGAGAGGGGGTGGTTGCTGAATGATGTAAAATAAATCATCCTAGGGGGGGTGGTTTTTTCCTTAAATTTTTACAGGGGGGTTGGTGAGTACATGTACATACGGTACTGTGTATATTTACAACTCTGGCCAATCCTGCCTGAGACGTACAACTCAAACGCTCACTCACTCTCACATTCAGCAGCCCTCGAGCGGCTGCCGTGTACTTAGCATTGCACAGCTGAGGTACGTATGCAAAATGAACGTTGAGCACACACATACGCACAAACTCTCTCACATTCATACACACAATACATCCATACACACTCATACACACTCATACACACTTATACACTCATACACACAATACATATACACACAGAAAGCAGAGATTCAGCTTACCACGTGCACACTCTGGAAGGTATTTTGCAATGATTGTATCGAAGAGGCAGGTCATCACTGGTCGATCTATGCATTGCTGTGCCAACGTGCGCATGAAGTCCTTGGAGTAGCGCTTGCGAGGGTCCTCTGGCTGCTGCCCTGCTGCCTCGGCTGCTGTATGTGTGTGTGTGTGTGTGTATATGTGTGTGCACGTGTGTGTGTGTGTTTGTACGGGTGTATGCTTGAGTGTGTATGTGTGTATGCCTGTGTGCGTATGTATGTGTGTGTGCCTGCGCGTGTGTATGTGTGTATGCCTGTGTGCGTATGTGTGTGTGTGTGTGCCTGCCCATGTGTGTTGTATATGCCATGATGTAAACTGCAGGAACACAGCGCGAAAGCGATGGGAATGGGCCAACAAGCAGATCCTTGTACAAATAGATTCATCAGAAATACTTGCAGCATCTCTGCCTCTACGCACATGCACACATATGCACGTACACTCATGCACACCAACACACACCTGCAGCTGCAGGCTGCACGCCCCTGCTCGCCTTGTTGCTCTCTGCTTCATCTTCCCAGTTCTCTGACACCTCCTCTTCCTGCAGAGCGTGTGTGTGTGTGAATTTGTGTGTGCGCGCGCGTGTTTGTGTGTGTCTGCATGTTTTGAACATTGAAAAGAAAGAAAGACTGCACTCTCTTGGTATGAGTGCAAATGAGACACACGAGTCCCATACAGGCGCTTGGTGAGACTGACGTAGAAAGCCTGCCCGTGCAACCTGCTTCAATACGAGTGCCGGTTCATTTTTAGTGCGTACAGAAGCAGCCAGAATGTTGCATGCACCTGTTCAGATAACTTTTGCAGCCTGAGAGAGACAAGCAATGACACTGCAAAGATACAATGATTGGATAAGAAGCTCAGGCTTTTGGTGGAGCAGGCTTCTTGGCATTTCAACGTTTCATGGGTCTGAAATCGGGAATCAAGAACCTTGCATGCAAGTTTCCTGCTAGCATCTGCTATGGTTAGGGTTGGCCTAAATCATACAAATATACATACGGCCGTGTATTCCTTTTTTTAACATCAAATTTCTGTTACTCCTTCGTTTTACGGTGTTACACGGTATACGTTATATTTACGGTTTATACGCCGCATACATATACATACTTTTTTAGAAAACCCGTACACGGTCCTGGCCAACCCTAGCTATGGTGTGTCAAGTGCTTTCACTACAAAAGCATTGAGGGACAGCTAACTTGCTCGTTCCACGAGAACGCTAAAGCGCAAGTGCGTATCTATACACGTTACTTCCTCTGCGTACGAAAAGCTCCTACCTTGGGGGGCGCAGGCTTTTCTGCAGGCTGGGCAGGGGGAGGGGGTGGGGGGGGAGGAGGAGGGGGGGCCTTGCTAGGCACGGCAAACGGGTCTGACCGGCTGGCCAACGACTCATCCTTGGCGTCTCCACGCTTGCCGATGGCGGTAATGGACTTCTTTTTCTCGCGCTCCGCATCCTGGGCCCTTATGGACGCGTCTGCCGCGGCCTTTTCAGCCGCAGCCTTGTCTTCCACAGCCTTTGCTGCTGCTGCTGCTGCTGCTGATGCTTCCTGGGCCTGCTTCGCTGCTGCCGCTTCCTTCTCCTCCGCCTCTTTCTTCTCCTGCGCGGCCTTAGCCTCCACGGCCTGCTTCTCAGCAGCCGCCGTAGCCTCAGCTGCCTTGGCATCGGCCGCCCTCTGCTCCTCCTCTGAGGCCTTCTTACTGGCAGCCTGAGCATCATCTGCGGCCTTTTTCTCCCCAGCCGCCTTGCCTGCAGCTGCCTCCTTCTTTGCCCTCGCCTCCTTCTCACTGGCAGCCTTTGCATCCTCTGTGGCCTTCTGCTCACTGGCGGCCTTCGCTGCCGCGGCTGTGTTGGCAGCCTCCACAGCTTTTGCTTCGTCAGCAGGCTTAGCTACCAAGGATGCCTTGGCGGCCTCTGTGGCTTTCACGTCATCTGCAGCCTTTGCTTCTTCTGCAGCCTTCTGCTTGGCAGCCTTTTCCGCATCAGAGGGAGGGCGTTTTATTTGAAGGACTGCGCATATGGTGAAAGGGGGGGAAGGGCGGAGGTTGATGCGTGTCAGCAGGTGCATGACGCGTGAGTGTGTGTGTGTGCCATTCTGTGTGTCTACGTGTTTATGCGTGTTTGTCTCTGTGTGTGTATGTATGTGTGTGTAAATGTGTGTGTGTGCGCGCGCACGCAACTGTGCATTCGTGTGCATGCATCTATTCATACTTGTATTTATAAAGTCAACATTATAAAATAGGTGCATGATTTAACCCCTCACTTCACCCAAACAAGGACCGCTGCTTGCACAGAGGAGGCTAGGGTACACACAGTCAGAAGCCTAGGGCACCACCACCGACACGAGAGAGCACGCACTAAAAAAAGCACTCACTTCGTGTGGCAGGCGCTGCTTGGGCAGCGGCAGCGGCGAGGGGAGCCGGGGGGGGCTTGACAGGTGAAGGAGCAGCAGCGGGGGGAGCAGCTGGCTTAGGTGCAGGCAGCGGCTTAGCCTGCCCGTCAGGCTTTCTAATCTCCCGGGCCTTGCTTGGAAGCGCTTGGAAGGCGGCCGTGTGGGGGACGGGCTTACTGGTTGGGGGCTGAGCAGCTGAGTTGGCCATCTGGGTGGGGGGGGTGTGGGAGCCGCCAACGTCGCTCTTGCCTCCTGGCCCAACTGTACGTGCAAGGGAGAGGGGACGGGTGCATGTATGAGGGCGAGCAAAACGTACAGTGCTTTGGCAGACTGTGTTTTGAGATTATGAGGCGAGACGTGTGTGAGGAAGTATGTGCATGGGGCCGTCAGCGTCCCCGTCACCACCTGGCAGACTGTGTGTGTGTGTGTGTGCAAAGGATGGAGGGCACGTAAACGACAAACAGCACACAGCTTAGGGACACAGGTACAGGGCGAGGGCATTTCTGTGTTGGTTTTTGGGTGTAGCAGATATGCAGGGTTGGCTAGAATAATATATATACAGTGTATACACAGTATTTTTGGCAGGGAAATCACCAAATATACGGTCATATACGGTGTATTTATACAGTTTTGGCCAACCCTACAGATACGTCTCTGCCTACATCACCAGCGATTTTATGGTTAAAGATTTTGCTCTATGCAGTTTCTAGCGAGAGTTCAATCTGAGATCAACGTGATCATTTGCAAAAGGGTGACAAAGCATGTCAGGGTATCCCTCGAGCAAGATGCCCATCTGAAGATTCACCAGGCATCCAAATTTGATAGCAAACACACTCACACACATGTACACACCTTGGCGCATGGGGTAGGCGTTAGTGTGTGTGACGGGCACACCCACAGCACGAGCGGGCTGGCCTACCAAGGGGACACCTGGGAGAGGTCCTTGAGGGGGGGGAGGAGGGGGACCTGTCAGGATTGGGGGTTTCACGGTTCATTAATAGGGTTGGCCAGAACCATATACATACGGTGTGTATACGGTATTTGGGCAGAAATATATCGTATATACGGTCATATACGACATAAATATACGGTTCTGGCTAATCTGTGAATTGGCGATTGGGTAGGGCAGTTGGGTTACTGACCGCACATCTAAACAGTGCTCGACACAGCAATTGATTGAAGGCGACTGCAGCATCTGCATTAAAGCTTAGTGGTTCACAGTTAATGCCTGCTGCACTATTTCTCAGGCACGTCCCTCTCGCCTTTTGAGGTAAGCATACCGAAGGGAGGGCCTATTTCGGTTAACACTTCTCCTTATAGACAAGTACACGTGCACACACACGCGCGCTCAATCACACACCCCTCTCTTTCTTCTCACCCCCTATCAATTTCACTCCTGGCCCAGGCTCATTCACAAACACAGTGGGTGCCCGTACGCATTCATACACACAACTAGTACTCTCTCCCTTCGGCTTGCATTGCCTTCTGCTCACCTCCTGGTCCAGACGGGTTGATGATGGGCACAGCAGTGGGTGCACCCATGGCAGGGTTGCCTGCAGCTGCCATGTAGCTGCCTGCAAGTAAGTACGTTAGTACGCACATAGGTATATCTTAGTACGCACGCGGCAAATCAAGTGCACGCACAGCGAGACGAATTCATTCGTGTGAATACATTGGGGAATTTCACGTGCAAGGTCACCAGCTGAACAGAGTCGGTGCCACGGTTTGAGACGATGCAGTTTGCACGCAAGCACATGCATGCACATCAAAACACACAAATACACGCACACATAATATAAATGGGAGGAACTGTACTGGAACAAAAAGACACACACATACATGTACACACACAGATGGAATGGGGAAAAAAGTACCTGTGGGAGGGCTCTGGTGGTAGGCCTGGGGTGGCACTGAGCCAAATTGCTGCGGCTGCATGAGCATGGCAGCTTGGGGAGAGCCGCTGTAGGAGGCGGGGTAGGGGGCCATGCCATTGGAGTAGGGGGGCATCTGTGCGTGTGTGTGCGTATGTGTGCATGCGTGTGTGTACATGTGTGCACGTTTGCGTGTGCGTATGCGTGTGTGGATATGCGCTAGGAGTGTGTTCAAGCAGAAACGTGCCTGCATGCTTACGAGAGCAATTACGTGCGACCAGCGTTATCGTGGCTGTGCGTTTCTGTATGCCTGTTTGTGCGGCGTGCGTGTGCAACGTCTCTGATTTCTGTGATTGCGCCGAGGCGAGCGTGTCAGCTTGCGGCCCTGTCTTTGTCTCACCTGGTTAGGCATGGTCATGGGGGTGCTAGGGGGATAGGGCACGCTGCCGGGGGGGAAGGG